>Ga0315289_10008449_pt1 | contig 14891 bp, 9 predicted proteins | sample YL17G11_40_MG_FD_203452 | JGI IMG/M metagenome (GOLD analysis project Ga0315289, IMG submission 203452) | Sediment microbial communities from Yellowstone Lake, YNP, Wyoming, USA - YL17G11_40 | ecosystem: Environmental > Aquatic > Freshwater > Lake > Sediment | place: USA: Wyoming | collected...
TCGGCGGCCTGCTTGGGATCGCCCTGGGAGTCGGGGTGTCGAAGCTTCTGAAGTACATCTCCCTTTTCGCCACGATCAAGACAGTCGTCTCCCCGAGCTGGGTCATCATGGCCTTCCTCATTTCCGGTTCGATCGGCGTGTTCTTCGGGTTCTACCCCGCGCGCAAGGCGTCCAAGCTCGATCCGATCGAAGCCCTAAGATATGAATGATAAAGGAGATTTGACATGTCGTTGAGAAGAACGAAAATCGCCATAAGCTTAATCTTGCTGCTCTTGCCGTTGGCGGCGGGGGCTCAGCAGCAACAACCGCAGCAACCACAGGGGAAATCGCTCTCTCTGACCCTGGATGAGTGCATCAAACGGGCCCTGGAGAAAAATCTTAGCCTCCAGGTCGCGGTCCTTTCGCCGCAGCTGTCTGAGCTCTCGCTGATTCAGGCCGGCGAAAAATACTACCCGTCGCTGTCGTTCAACTATACCGATTCCGCCAGCCGGAACGCCTCTTATTCATGGCTCGATGCTGCTTCAGGCAGTGTCGTTACGCTCAGCGGCAGATATTCCGGCTCGATCAGCCAACAGATTCCGTTCGGCGGAAACCTACAGATATCGCTCGACGGAAACAAGACGGATTCCACTTCAAGAGGGCAGACGATTAATCCCCGCTACCAAGCGACGTTGGGCTTCAGCTTTACCCAGCCTTTGCTTCAGGGCTTTGGCTACAAGATCTCCAATTACAATATCCTCGTTTCCCGGAACAACCTGGATATCTCCGAGACCACGTTCACGAAAACGGTCCAGGACACGGTTTACAGCGTCACAAGCGCCTACTGGCAGCTCGTTAACAGCATCGAGAACCTCAAAGTGCAGCGGCTGGCCCTCCAATTGGCCCGGGATTTCCTGGCCAAGAACAAACTCTCGGTCGAGATCGGCACCCTCGCCCCCATGGACGTCTTGAGCGCCGAAGCCGAAGTAGCCTCCCGCGAAGCGAGCATTCTCGCCTCCGAAGCTTCGGTAAAGAACTATGAAGACAATTTGAAGATGCTCATCAACCTCTCGGACGAAGAGGAGAAAGGGCTGCGGGAAATCGTGGTCCTGGACAAGCCGAAGTTGGAAGAGCAACAGGTGGACCTGGACCAGGCCCTCATGCTCGCCATGCAAAAACGGACCGACTTGAAGATCTCCCAGATCGGCCTCAAGAACCAGGAGCTGAGCCTCAATTATACCAAGAACCAGCTTCTGCCGAACCTGAGCTTTACCACGTCCTACTCGAGCCCCGGAATCTCGGGAACGCAGATCCTCTACGACGGTAATCCGCTCAACGGGATCGTCATCGGCACCGTCCCCGGAGGCTCGTCTGATGCCTTTAAAGACGCGTTTGCTTTCAAATACAGGAACTGGTCGGTCCGACTGAACCTGAGCATCCCCCTGAGCAATATAATCTCAAGGGCAAGCTATGCTCAGGCTAAGCTCAACATAGATCAGGCGCTTTTGAATATGAAGAACCAGGAAAAGCAGATCGTGCTCGAGATCAGAAACGCCGTCCGGGCCCTCCAGACGACCTATAAACAGGTCCAGGCCTACAAGGTCGCGAGAGAACTGGCTGAGAAGAAGCTCCAAGCCGAGGAGGATAAGCTCCGCGTCGGGCAGAGCACGAACTATACGGTCCTTCAATTTCAGAGAGACCTGACGAACGCCCGGATGGCGGAGCTTCAGGCCATCATCAGTTACAATCTGGCCCAGGCCGGCCTCGACCGGTCCACAGGAGTGATCCTGGAAAAAAGGAACATCAAGATTACGGATATTTTAGAGGAATAATCGAACGACGGGAACAGGCCGGCATAGGCTGAGGCCTGTCCCCTTTTCTCCTTCCCAAAGGCCAACCGAATTCGCCATAAGATGGCGCTTTTTTTTGGGGCGGAATCGGGAATGAGGGAGGCCAGGACATCCCGGATGTCGCTCCGCCTTCGTTAAGTTTTCGCCCTGGCCGCGGATTTATAAAGCCGTCTTTTTTATCGCTTCAGGTACGATCACCCCTTTTTCGGCCCTCTTCTTTTTCCCGGCCAGCTTGTCCGCGATCACGTAGAAGGACGGCACGACGACCAGGCTGAGGATCGTCGAGAGGACGAGCCCTCCGATGACGCCGATGGCCATGGGCACGCGGATCTCTGACCCCGAGCCCAGACCGAGGGCCGGCGGGATGGCCGCCATCATGGTTGCCGTGGCCGTCATCAGGATGGGCCGGAGGCGGATGGGGCCCGCCTTCTGCATGGACTCTTTGGCGCCGAATCCCTTGGCTTTGAAGGCGTTGGCGTAATCGACCAGGATGATCGAATTCTTCTTGACGATGCCCATGAGCAGCAGGAGTCCGATCATGCTGAAGATGTTCAGCGACTGATGAGTGAGCAGCAGGGCGAAAGCGGCGCCGGCGAGGGACAACGGCAGGATCGTGATGATGGTCACGGGGTCCTTGTATGAGTTGAACTGGGAGGCCAGGATCATGTAGGCGATGCCGATGCCCAGGAACATGGCGAAGAGCAGGCTGCTCATCGATTCGCGGAAGGCGACGCTCGCGCCGCCGAGGACCATGCGGTAGCCGACGGGAAGGTTCTTAGACTGGTTCTCGACGTAGCGGATCGCCTCGTCCTGGGAATGCCCCGGGGCGACGTTGGCGAAGATCGAGATGGCCCGTTCCCGGTCCTTGCGGGTGATGGCCTGGAGGGCGGGCTGTTCGTCATAGGTCACGAGCGTGGAGAGAGGAACGAGGGCGCCGGATCGCGTTCGGACCTTGAGCCGGGAAATGTCCTCTGGCCTGGAGCGCTGGGCAGCCAGGAGCTTGAGGCGGACGTCGAGGCGCCGGCCTCCGGAGCTGTATTTCCCCACCCGCACGCCGCCGATGAGAGCGTTGAGGGTTGTCGCTACCTCATCGATCGAAACGCCGATATCGGAGGCCATGGCCCGGTCAGGCTGGACCCGGAGCTCGGGCTGTCCCAGCCGGTAGTCCGAGTCCAGGTCCTGAACGATCCCACTCTCCCGGAGCTGGTTCATGATCTCCTGGCTGAGGGTGATGAGCTTATCCCAGTCCGAGCCGCGCACGGAGAACTCGACCGGGAACCCGCGCTGGGCCGTGAGGCCCTGCTGGGACAGGTCCTGGATGACGGCCCGGATGCCGGGGATGGCGTTCAGCTCCCTCCGCAGAATCGTCGAAAGCTCGGCCACGCTCAGCTTCCGCTCCTTCAGAGGGACGAGGGTGACGCTTATGTTTCCCGAGCTCGCGCCGCCCATGCCGACGTTCAAGAACGATTGGATGACCTCGGGCCGCCCGAGGACGATGTTTTCGGCTCTCTGCATCAGCTTGTCCGTCTCCGTGATATCGGCGCCGACCGCGGTCTGAACGCGGATCGACATCCGGCTCAGGTCCTGCGAGGGGACGAACTCGGACGGCATCGAGGTCAGGATGATGATGGCCGCGGCGAAGAGGACAAGACCCCCGACGAGAATGAGCCCGGGCCGCTTCAGGCTCCGCCCCAGGACGCGGGCATAAAGCTGTTCCAATCTCTGGAAGCCGCGGTCGACGAGACGCCCGATTCGGCTCCGTCCTTCCCGTGATGTCCTCAAAAACTGGGAGCAGCGGGCCGGAGCCAGGGTGACGGCTTCAACGTAAGAGAGGAGGACGGCCAGGCAGAGGGTGATGCCGAATTGGAGGAAGAACCGGCCGATGATCCCCTTGACGAAGACGACGGGAACGAAGATGGCCACGACAGCAAGGGTCGCGGCCAGGGCGGCAAAGGCGATCTCCTGGGTTCCGCCCAGGGCGGCCTGGACAAGTCCCTGACCGCTTTCCCGATGGCGGAAAATGTTCTCCATGACCATGATCGCGTCGTCGACGACGATGCCGACAGCCAGGGCCATGGCCAGGAGGGTGAACGTGTTGAACGTGAAACCCAGGAAGTAAATGATGGCCACTGTGCCCAGGAGGGACATGGGGATGGCCAAAATAACGTTGAGCGTGCTGGAAAAGGAGCCGAGGAAGAGCCAGCAGACAAAGGCGGTCAGGAGGACCGAGAGAAGGATCTCAAACTGGATCTCTTTGACCGATTCCTCGATGAATTTCGTCGAGTCGTAAACGACGTTGGTCGTGATGCCCGCTGGCAGAGTTTTCTGGAATTCGGCCAAGACGGCGTGAACCTGCCTGGCCAAGGCTACAGCGTTCGACCCACGCTGTTTCTTTATGGACAAACCCTGGGCCGGTGTGCCGTTGACGCGGGCCAACCTCCGGGTATCGTCGAAGCCGTCTTCGACAAGCGAGACGTCGCCGATATAAATCGGGCTCCCATTGACCTCCCGGACAACGATATTGCGGAGTGTCTCCAGGTCGATAGCCTCGCCAAGAACACGAACATTGACTTCGCGGCCCGCGGTTTCCAGCCGGCCGGCCGGAAGCTCAACGTGTTCGCGCTGAAGGGCCGAGATGACGTCGCGGACGGTCAGGCCCTTTTCATCAAGCTTGGTTGCGTCCAGCCAGACGCGGACGTTGCGGCCCTGGACTCCCATGAGTCCGATCTCGCCCATGCCGGGGATCGTCTGGAGTTTCTCTTTGAGGCTGTACTGGATGTAATCGGCCAAGATCCGGGCCGGGACCGCACCAACCAGCGAGATCATCATGATCGGCTGGTCCTCGGGGTTGGACTTGGAGATCGTCGGGGGATCGACGTCCCTGGGCAGGGACCGCTGGGCCTGAGAGACTTTGGCCTGGACGTCCTGCAGGGCCAGGTCTACGTTCCGGGACAAATCCATTTCCACGGTGACCGACGCGCCTCCCTGGCGTGAGCTCGAGCTGATGGTTTTGATGCCCTCGACCTGGACCAGCGCCTCCTCCAAGGTTTCGACAATGTCGTTCTCAACGACCTCAGGGGCTGCGCCCGGCCAAGAGACGTTGACCGAGATCGTGGGAAAATCCACATCGGGGAACTGGCTGATGCCAATCCGCGTTCCGGCCACGATTCCGAAGACGATGGTCGCGGCCATCATCATCCAGGCGAGGACCGGTTTCTTAACGCATACTTCAGTGATCTTCATAGGCGCTCCTCTCAGGGCCTCATTTCTTTTTCGGGGCCGGGCCGGTCAAGGCTTGTTCGCCCGGCTTCATAACCCGCACCGGCGCGTTGGCGCGCAGCGCCTCGGCGCCGCGGACCACCAGCGATTCGCCCGGCTGCAGCCCGGACAGGACTTCAGCCTGGCCGTCTGTCGTCCGCATCCCGATGGCCAGGATGCGCTCTACGGCGATGTCATTTTCGACGACGTAAGCGATGAAGCCGCGCTCGCTGGGCCGGATCGCCGTCTGGGGGATGACAGGTGCGGTCCGGGGAGCGCTCACCGGGATCGTGATCTCGGCGAACGCGCCCGGCCTGAGGGCCATGTCACTCGTGTCGCGAATCTCGGCGGTAATGGCGACCATTCGCGTTCCTTCGTCGGCGGCCGCGGCGACGTGGACGATCTTGGAGACGTACTCCTTCTCATTGTCCCTCACCTTGAAGTTTGCCACCTGGCCAGGCCGTATCTCGGCCGCGGACCGTTCGGGAATGCTGAACCGGAGGAGGAGAGGGTCGCGGCGGACCAGGGTGGCCAGGACCGTCCCGACCTGGACGTATTGTCCGGTCTGAACGGTTCTCGTCTGGATGATACCGGCGAAGGGGGCCCGGACATAGGCGTCGCGGAGATTGAGCTTGGCCTGGTTGAGCGCCGTCAGCGTTACGGCGACGTCAGAGGCCGCCAGGAGGACCTTAGTTCGCCAGGTCTCGAGCTCTTCCCCAGGGATTAAGCCCGGCGTCTGGTTGATGACAGTTTCCCGTCGTTTCAGACCGGCCTCAGCGTCAGCCTTCGAAGCCAGGGCCTTTTCATAGGAAGCCTGGGCCGACTCGACCGCGAGGCGGTAGCGCTGCGGTTCGATTTCAACGAGGACCTGGGAGAGGGCAGCCATGTTGCCTTCGGCGAAAAGCACCCGGTCCACCACTCCAGCGACGCGGGCAGTAACCTGGATCTTTTCAAAGGCGTCGATCGAGCCGACGGCATTAACGGTGTAGATGAGCGAGCGGACCGTCACGGGCGCGACCTCAACGGGGAAGGTGACCCTGGATTTCTCCGCGGCCCCTCCCTTTTTCGAGGGAGGCGCTGGTTGACCTTCTGATGAGCCGCCTTTTTTGCAGGAGGGGAGAAAGAGAAGCGAAATGAGGACCGCTCCCATCAACACTCTTTTTATCGATTTATTGTTCAAAGATCGACTCCTTTCCAAGAGGATCCAGGCCAAGGGCGGCCTCGAGGTTCAAGTAGGCGATGCCCAGGTTGTATCGGGCATTGACGAGCCCAACCTCAGCTTCGAACAAACGGACGTTGGCGTCCGCCACTTGGAGGGCCTGGCTGAGCCCCTGCCGGTAAAGCTCGGCCGTTTCCGACGCGTTCTTCTTGGCGACGCCCTGGGCGATCGTTGCCAGCGTGAGCGACGCTCGTGCGTTGTTCAAGGCGACAACCGTGCCGCGGACATCGATCCCCACTTTCCGCTCCGCGGACTGGACATCCAGATCCGCCATATAAGCCAACGCTCTTCTTTCTTTATAATCGGCATTCCGGGTCAAGCCGTCAAAGATGGACCAGCTCAGAGTCAGCCCGACGTTCCAGTTGAAATTCTTCCCGGTCAAGCCCGCTTCGTTGGTGTAAGTGTATTGGCCGTTGAACGAGAGGGAGGGAAGGTATCTTAAGGACGGTTCCAGGATCAGGGCGTGCTGGGCCCTGGCCCGCCAGCGCAGGGAATTGAGATCCGGCCTCCGGTTCTGGGCCTGGGCGATCAATGGCTCGACGGTCAGGGAATTCTCTGCGGCCGCTTTGAGGAGGAATTCGGGCGTCTGCAATTTCTTTTGGAGAGTGGACTCATCATCCAAGAGATAGCTCAGCTGGAGCCACGTCGTCTCGACTTGGCCTTTGACCTGGGTCATTCCCATTTCGGCGGTCGCGTATTCAAGCTCTGCCCGGGTCACGTCGTTGACCGAAACCAGCCCGGCCGCATACCGCGCCCTCGCGGCCTCCAGCGCCTGTTTGGCATAATCAAACCGGCGCTTGGACGCTTCCATGACTTGATCGACGCTCAAGGTCGCCAAAAAAGCGTTGCTGACATCGAAGGCCAGCTTCCGCTTGCTATCGACCGCCGTGTTTTCCTCGGCGTTTTTATCCAGATCGGCCTGACGGAGCGTCGGAATGTTGCTGGAGTTGAAAAGAGTCATGCTGAACCTGGCTGCGCTGGAAAGCGCGTTATAATTTTGGACAATAAAGAGCTGGTTGCCGATGATCCTCGTGACCTCGAACGGCCGCCGGGTATAGGTCCCCGTGGCACTGATGGTCGGCATGAAGTAAGCGCGCGCTTTTAAGACGCGTGCCTCGGCGGCCGTGACCTGTTCCGTGGCTTGAATAGCCCGTTCGTTGCGGCTCAGGGCCAGCTGGATGGCCTTCTCCAGCGTCAGGACATCTTCTTGGGCTTTCGCCAGCAAGGGCCATAACAATAAGCCCAGAATGACAACAGGTCTCAACCAGGGCCTTTTCTTTGTATAGTATGCGTTGCTCATTTGATCTTGACAGAGTCCTCCTTTAAGGCATGTTATTCTTCACGCCCGGATATGGGATGAAAGGTCCGGAATGGTGGGACTGATAGCTCTCGAATCTCGCTTCAAAAAAGTTCATAATTGCAAAATTATACACTATTTAGACGCTCATGTGTCAGCTTTCTTCCTCTTTTTGGCGAGGGGCGAACCAGCTGTAGAGAGCGGGGAGGACCAACAATGTCAGCAGCGTCGACGTGACCAGCCCTCCGACCACGACGACGGCGAGAGGGCGCTGGACTTCGGAGCCCGGCCCTGACGCGAAGAGCAACGGGATGAGGCTGAATATGGTGATGGAAGCGGTCATTAAGACCGGCCGCAGCCTCTTTTCACACCCCGTGAGAATGGCTTCCCGAAGAGGCCTCCCCTCTTGCCGGATTTGGTCGATATAAGAAATCAGGACGACGCCGTTCAGGACCGCGATACCGAGAAGGGCGATAAAGCCGACGGAGGCGGGCACGGAGAGATAAAGTCCGGAGATATAGAGGGACAGGACTCCCCCGATCAAGGCGAATGGCAGGTTCAGAATAACGAGCGTCGCCAGCCGGAGCGAACCGAATGTGAGAAAGAGCAGAAAATAGATAAGCCCGATCGTAATCGGCACGATGAGCGTCAGCCTTCTCATCGCTCTCTGTTGGTTTTCAAATTGGCCGCCCCAGGTCAGGTAATAGCCGGACGGTAGATTTACGTTCTTTTGGATCTCTCGTTTGGCTTCGGCGACAAGGCTGCCGATGTCTCGGCCCGAGATGTTACACTCGATCCCGATCCTTCGTTGCCCGGATTCTCGGCTGATCTGGTTCGGTCCTTCCGAGGCGTCAATATCCGCCAACTGGCTGAGAGGGATTCTCATCCCTTGGGGTGATGCCACCAGGATGTTGGAAATGACCTCTATGGAGTTTCGTTTTTCTTCCGGATACCGGACGAGGACATCAAAATATTTTTCCCCTTCGTAAAGCACTGTGACGGGCTTGCCTCCTATCGCTGTTTCCACGATGGTCTGCACATCATTGACATTTATTCCGTATCTGGCGATCCGGGCCCGGTCGGTTTTAATGGAAATATACGGTTGCCCGGCAACCCTTTCCACCACGAGGTCCCTTGTGCCTCGGATCCTGGCCATGACCTTAGCGATCTCTTCCGCTTTGCTCTTCAGGAGTTCCAGGTCTTCGCCGAAGAGCTTCACAATGAGCTGGGCCCTTGTCCCGGCCACGAGCTCGTCGATCCGGCAGGCAATAGGCTGGCTGAACGAGAAAGCCATGCCGGGGAAATCGGCAAGCGCTTCGCGCATCTTGTTCGTCAGCTCTTCTCTTGTTTTTGCGGTCTTCCATTCGGAACGGGGCTGCAGAACGCCGACATATCCTGTTTTTTCCACCCCCCTGGCTTCGAGAGCGATGCCTGTGAGCCCCGTTCTAGATACGATCGTAACGAGCTCCGGGAACTCCTTGAGCTTTTCTTCGACTTTGCGGCTCATTTCCAGGGATGCCGGGAGCGAGATCCCCGGCAGGAATTGGATGTCCATGTCGAAAGCTCCCTCGTCCATGATCGGGATGAATTCAGTTCCAAGCCGGGGGACAAAATAGAGACCGGTCGCTAGAAGTAAAGCCGCGAACAAAAAAAGCGGGATTTTATACCGAAGCCCCCAGCGCAGAACAGGCAGATAGATTTTCTTGGCCCATTGAATGACGATGATTTTCTTCTCTTTTTGAGATTTCAACATTAAATAGCAGAGGACGGGAATCACGAAAATTGAAAGGAGAAGGGAGGCCAGAAGAGCGATGGCTACCGTGAAGGCTAAGGGAGAGAACATCTTGCCCTCGATCCCCTGAAGCGTCATGATGGGGATGAAGGTGATGGCGATGATGAGCTCGCCGAAAATGCTGGGTTTCCGGACTTCAAGCACGGCATTGAAGATCGTGGAGAGCTTGATTTTGGCGTCGCGGGATTCCGATAAGTGCCGTTGGACGTTTTCGACCTGGATGATGGTCGCGTCGATGATCATGCCGATGGAAATCGCAAGCCCTCCTAGGGACATGAGGTTGGCCGAAAGGCCGACTTGTTTCATGGCGATGAATGTGCAGAGGGCTGAAAGCGGCAGGGCCAGGATGACGATAAAAGCCCCGCGGAGGCTTCTTAAAAAGAGATAGAGGACAAAAAGGACGAAAATGGCGCCGATGATAAGGGCTTCGGTCACGGTGTGAATGCTGCTCTGAACGATCTCCGATCTTTTGTAAAAAGGGACGATCTTTATGCCCGAAGGCAGCACCCGGCTTCTGTTGATTTCCTCAACGCGCTCTTCGACCTTCTTGACGACCTCGCGGCTATTGCTGCCACGAAGCATCATGACGATGCCGCCGACGACCTCCTTTTTTCCGTCCTTGATGGACGCGCCCTGGCGGAAAGCCTCCCCAACGCGGATATCGGCGACGTCCCGCATGAAAATGGGCACGCCGTGTTCGGATTTTACGACGACGTTTTTGATATCGTCCACGGATTGGAGGAGGCCGATGCCGCGGATGAGGTACTGCTGGGAGTAGCTTTGGAGGACGTTGCCACCGACGTTGATGTTGTTTTCCTTTAAAGCATCCGCGACTTTGTCGAGGGGAAGGTCATACTTGAGGAGCTTGTCGGGATCTGTGGTGACATGATACTGTTTGATATATCCTCCGAAGGAATTGATTTCATTGACGCCGGGGATAGATTTGAGCATGGGGGTAAGAACCCAGTCCTGGATCGTCCGCAGTTCGGTCAGATATTGGATTTTTTCCGCCTCTCCCTCTGGCATTTCTCCTTCCAGGGTATATTGGTATATCTCACCCATAGCCGTAGCTACAGGTCCCATGGAAATGCCGATGCCTTCTGGGACTTTCTCCCTGGCTTCCATCAGACGTTCGAAAACGAGCTGCCGCGCGAAATAGATGTCCACCCTGTCTTCGAAGACGATGGTGATTACGGACAGTCCGAATTTGGAGATCGATCGGAGCTGGGTCAGCCGGGGAAGGCCGCGCATGGCCATTTCGATCGGGTAAGTGACGAACTTTTCCACTTCGAGGGGTGAAAGCCCGGGCGCCGAGGACAGGACTTCAACCTGAATATTGGTGACATCGGGGAATGCGTCAATGGGGAGATTTAAGAAAGAATAGACCCCGAGGCCGACGAGCAGGAGAACGCAGATGAGAATGAGCAAACGTTGCTTAAGAGAAAAGGAAATAAGATGCTCAATCATGTCTATTTTTCCTCCAGGCTTTTCTTAAGGAGCTCGGACTTCAGGAAAAAGCTGCCGTTCGTCGCGACGACTTCCTTTTTCTCCAGACCTTTTAAGATTTCCACGAAGCCGTTGAGGGTCATACCGGTCTCGACGTCTCGCCGGGCGAACGTGTTTTCTCCCGTCCGGACGAAAACGACCTTTTTATTTTGGAAATCCTGGACAGCGGCTCCGGGCACGAACAGGGATTTCGCCTCCGCGGAAGAAATGAGCTCGGCTTCGACGAACATGCCCGGCCGGAGATCACCATTCGGATTGGCGAGCTCGATACGGCCTTCGACCGTCCGATTTTTTTCGTCTACGACGGTGCCGATTTGGAAAAGCTGTCCTCTGAACTCTCGGCCTGGGAATGCACCCGCACGGAGGACGACTTCAGATCCCAGGCGAATGAGGGAAAGATCTTTTTCAAAAATATGGACATGCACCCAGACCCTCGAAAGGTCGGCGATTTTAAAAAAGCTCGCCCCGAGTTCCACATAATCGCCGGCCGTTACGGCGCTTTCGCTGATATTTCCGTCCAGGGGTGCGCGAACGGGGAGAAGAGTCTTGATCGAGCCGCTGTTTTCGATTTCGTTGAGTTCGGCGTCTGTGACATCGAACAGCCGGAGTCTGCTCCGGGCCGAGTCCAGGAGACCTTTCGCCGTACTCTTCTCCGCCTGTTCATTTTGAAGCCGTTTGAAACGCTCCGAAGCTTGAAGGAGTTCCGCCTGGAGGATGAGAAAATCTTGGCTGTAAAGGGATAAGAGGAGCTGGCCTTTTTGGACGCGCTCCCCGGGATAGACCAGCAGCTGTTCGATTCTTCCGGCCGTTCGAGCCGTCACATGGGCCAGGCGTTTTGGGTTGAATGTGATCTCCCCGGTCGCTTGGATGGTCCGGATGACGGGACGGATTCCGGCTTCTGCGGTCTGAATCCCGGCGGTCTTGACGGCTTCCGATGTCAGCGTGACGGAAGACGGAGCCGTCTCTTCCGTGAGTTGAGCGATGCCTTCTTCTTGGGATTTCGTCTTGCAGGCCGGGAGAAAAAGCACGGCGACCAGGATTGCTATGGCAAATAATGAGACGCATGTCTTCTTCATCAGGCCTCCTTAATCGGCATATTCCTCGCCGGCGACTTCGAGGTCGGCGAGCGAAATGAGATAAAGATAGAGGGATTTCAGATGCTCAAGCCGCACCGCGGCAAACGTCCGGTAGAGATCGAGCAGGCTGAAAAATTCGATCTTTCCGTATTGGTAATTGCTGATGCCGAGCTTGACATCGTCTTCTATGTCTTTCAAAAGTTGCTGTTCGAAGATTTTCAGTTGTTCTTCCGCGGCCCGAACGCTGGAATAAGCCGTTTCGAGACGGGCCATGATCCGACGTTCTTCCTTTTCCGCGGAAATAAGCGCGATGCCGTTCGCCGCGTCGGCTTCCAGGATCTCGCCTTTTTGCCGTGTCCGCCAAAGCGGCACGGTGAGGCCGACCGAGAATCCCCAGGAGCCGGTCCTCAGGCTGGGAAAATAGAGGCCTAATAAAAAGTCGGGCAGGCGGCTCTTGAAAGCCAATTTCAACCTGGTTTCGGACTGCCGGCGTTTCGAGGTCACGATCTTCAATGTCGGGCTCGTTGTCCGCGCCTCATCCTTCAACGTTGGAAGGTCCTTGTCCAGAGGGAGGTAAGCTAAATCCGTCGTGAGCAGCATGAATTCATCGCCTTTCCGCCCCAGCAGGAGGTTGAGTTCTGCGCGGGCTGTCGCTCCTTCTTTCTGTTCCGCGATGATCTGGTTTCTGATTCTCGCTTTTTCCACTTTGGCTCGAAGAACATCGCTGTAAGAGGCTCCTCCCGTCCGGTATTTGACCAGTATGTTTTCGATGAACTGGTCGAGAAGAGAGGATGCGTTTTCCAAAGATTCGAGCGTCCGGCGCGACAGGACAGCTTTGTAATAGGCCTTTTTCACCCTGGCGCTGAGGAGGAGGCGGGCCTTGTCGAGCGCCAAGGCCGCCAGGTCCTCTCCGAAGCGGCCGATCTCTCCCCGCAAAGCCCTTTTCCCGGGAAACTCGAGTCCCTGCTCGATGCCGAAGCTGTATTCTTTTCCTTCGCCTTCGGAGGCATTCTTTTTCAAGGAAAGGCCTTCGTCCCTGAAAACGATGTCCGGGTCAGAAATCGCTTCCATCTGCAGCCTTTTCGCCATCGCGGTCATCATGTCCTTCTGGGCCAGGAGGATCTCGGGATTCCGCTGAAGCGCAATCTTAACGGCTTGTTCCAGAGTCAGGCTTTCCTCGCCGCTTGCGCCGAGAAAGGAAATGGTGCTCGCGAAAAGAATGAGAATAATATATTTTTTCATATCAGGCCTCCATGGAAAGATTGTTTAAAAAAGGACCAGAGGAGCTTTTTGGGAAGGCTTAAGAAAGACGGTCGGGAGGATGGAATATGTTCTTTATGAACTCATCTAGATGAATATTTTCGTCCTGGATGGACAGGACAGGTTCCAGAAGCAGATTGCCGAGATACGATTCGGCTTCAAAAGGCTCGGGATTATCATAGAAAGAATGCAGGGGGCTGTATAATTCATGGAGGTGCTCATGACAAAAATAATCATGCAAAACCAGGGTCGCGCCGATAAGAACGATCAGAAGGATGGGAAGGAGAAGACCAAGCGGCCTTTTTGCTTCAAACGCGCACGTGATCATGGGAAAGGAAACTCTTCTCGGAACCTAAATCTTTAATATTCAACAAATTACTAAGAGGCCAATTTTATTGTGATCGATCGGAATTGTCAATCGATTTTAGGCTTTGCGACTTTGCCGGCCATTCGTCCGGCTTGTTCGCCGCGTCGCAGCACGTTATAATAGCGTCCATGCAGATCCGCGCCGGCCGGCATTCCCTTCTCCTCCTCATGCCGTTCTTTATCTCGGTCTGCGCCTCCTCACCCCGCGGCGTCATCATTCTCTGCGCCGGCGACAGCATCACGGCCAAGGCCTATCCCCATTTTCTTCAGCAAATCTTCAACAAAGAAGGGCTGAAGGCCCGGGTCATCAATTACGGCCGGAGCGGGTTCACGTCGGGCGAATACCTGCGTTTTCTGGAAACGAGCGGAGAGCGCCTGAGGGCGGAGCGGCCCGATATCGTCCTGATCGAGCTCGGTACGAATGACGTCCGGGCTGATGCCGATCATACGCCGACGGACGCTTTCAAAGACAACATGAAAAAGATCATCGCCATCTTCCGCGCTTTTCAAAGTCGGGCCGGAAAGATGCCCCAGATCCTTTTGGCGACGATCCCGCCGATCCCAAGCGACACGCCCCTCCCCTTCGCCCCGGAATCTGGGCAGCGCGTTTCGGAAGAAATCAACCCCGCCCTCCTGTCGATCTCGTCCGAGGAAAACCTGCCGTTAGTCGACAATTACGCGCTTTTCCTCAATAAGCCGGACCTCCTCCCCGGCGTCCATCCTTCGAGGGACGGCTACCGGCGCCTTGCCGAAAACTGGTTCGCCGCCCTTAAACCTTTTTTGGCACGCTGATAGGTTGCGCGGGTCTCGGGTGAGCCTTGAGAAAGATTCTCCCCCAAGGAATTCTTAACGCCGGTGAGTTCCGCTTTTTTCGGAGTTGCGGAACGCGTATGTCAGACTGCAGCCCTGAATAATGTTTTAAAAAGGGCCCACTTTTTTTCCTTGAAAAACACTGAGAATGGTGGTATCATTTTTGCTAAGCAGATAGCGAAACAAATCTGAGAATAATCACAACCAGGGAGCTTTTTCATGAACAGAAAGCTTATCAGACCCAATTTCACGGAAATCAAGGATAAGATTAAGGCCAGCGAAGCCATCAAGCAGCAGCAGCAGCAGCAACAACAACAACAGCAGCAGCAGCCCCAGCCGCAGAAAAAGATCCACCCGCCGACGGACACCTTCGCCGAGAATTATTATTACCTCAAGCAGATGAGCAAGAAGACGCCCATGGCCGTGGTCTTCAGCGACGGCCAGGTGATCGAAGGGTATATCGAGTGGTACGACCGCA
>Ga0315289_10008450_pt1 | contig 14890 bp, 13 predicted proteins | sample YL17G11_40_MG_FD_203452 | JGI IMG/M metagenome (GOLD analysis project Ga0315289, IMG submission 203452) | Sediment microbial communities from Yellowstone Lake, YNP, Wyoming, USA - YL17G11_40 | ecosystem: Environmental > Aquatic > Freshwater > Lake > Sediment | place: USA: Wyoming | collected...
TGGAAAATCGAAATCGGCTTGCAGAATTTGCAAGGATGCCCTCGAAGTAAAAAGTGAGCAAAGAGGGATTTTATTTCTTGACTTCAAGCTCTTCATAGGTGGTTAAAAATCGGTCAATCAAAAATAATAAATTATGCGAAACGAACCCAATTTCCCAAAAAATCAAATGGTTGTAACGCAAGTATCTATAAGGAATTACAACAAAAAATGAGAAATGGACACTTGGTGAAAACAAACCCAAACGAACCCAACTTGCCCTGAGCAAGCGCAGCGCGTCGAAGGGTCTGTAGTGAGCTTGCCCGCCCTGCTTGCAATGAGCATGTCGAAGTGAGCTTGTCGAAGGGGTCGAACCAATTTCAAAAGACACATCTTACGGGGCAGGCAGGACAGGTGGGGTGGGGGCTAAACGTAGTTGCAGATATTGTGAACATTTTGTAATATCAGCAGGTGAAATTAACGGAGTGTGTAAAGATGCAGCGATTTTTTGTATCGCCGGAAGATATACGGGGCAATGAGATTGTTCTGCGCAAACAGGCACATCAGATACGAGACGTTCTGCGGCTGAAAGAAGGCGAATATATCACTCTGCTGGATAACGAGGGCTGGGAATACGAGGTAAGTCTAACAAAGGTCGGCAGAAACGAAATTAAAGGCGAAGTTATAGAGAAACGGAAAGCAAAAGGCCAGCCGAGGGTGAAGATTACACTATACCAGGCAATGACAGCGAGGGAGAAGTTCGAATGGGTTCTGCAAAAGTGCACAGAGGTCGGTGTGGTGAAGTTTGTGCCCGTGATTACCGAGAGGAGTATCGTTCGAGATTGTAAAATTAAGCAAAATAAGATGGAGCGATGGCGGCAGATAATTCAGGAGGCGGCGGAACAATCGCATCAGGGAAGGATGCCGGATATCAGTCCGCCTGTCACTTTTGAAAAGGCAATCGAAAAGATTGACGGCTATGGCTGCAAGCTAATAGCGTCGCCAGCGGCAGAAAGCTCGAACCTGCGAAATTGTCTTAAGGGTTTTAATTGCGGCGAGGCCGCTTTGTTTGTCGGGCCTGAGGGAGGATTTACGAAGGACGAGATTAAAATGTGCGTTGAAAAAGGGGCAAGGGCGTTCAGTCTGGGCGAGCGGATACTGCGGACGGAAACGGCGGCGGTTGTGGCGAGCGCACTTATTTTGTATGAATCGGGCGAGCTTGAGGGATAGTTATGCTTTATTTGGTGGCGACGCCGATAGGAAATTTAGGGGACATAAGTCTTCGGGCGCTGGAGACGCTGCGGGGCGTTGATTACGTTGCGAGCGAGGACACGCGCAAGACGGGAAGACTGCTGGCGCATTTTGAGATAAACAAGCAGCAGATTTCATTTCACGAGCATAACGAGCGGCGGGTGTGCGGGAAGATAATCGGGCTTTTGAAGGAGGGGAAAAAGGTTGCGCTTGTGACGAATGCGGGGACGCCCGGAATAAGCGACCCGGGCTTTACGTTAGTGCGAGGCGCAATTGAGGCGGGTATAGAAGTGACGATGATACCCGGGGCGACGGCATTTGTTATGGCGGTGGTCCTGTCGGGATTAGCAACGCACAGTTTTGTGTTCAGGGGCTATCCGCCGAGGACAACGAGCAAAAGGCACAAGTTCCTTGAGGCGGACAAGGAGCTGCCATATACGCTCATTTATTATGAAAGTCCCTATCGGCTGAAGGAGTTTTTGGAAGATGCGTTAGAGGTGTTAGGCGACCGCCCTGCTGCTATCGCTAAAGAACTGACAAAGATGTTTGAGACTGTCAAGCGTGGGCGGTTATCACAGCTATTAGCAGGGCTTGAGGAAAGGCCGAGAGGCGAATATGTTGTTGTAATCGCAGGGGCGGAGTTTTAGCCGGTAAACCATCCCCAGTATCGCTTGTCATTTGCGTTTTGCTTTACGGAGTTTCTCTGCCGTATTAAGTGCGATTTGGTGCTATCTGATATGCTATTCAATAAAAAAAGCCCCCTACACGGGGGCTTTAGATTCAAGAAACAGTTAAGGGATAAGGCAACGAAAATACCTGACAGGTCACAGATTAGACGTGTGTGGGCCATCTAATCTGCGTCTAAATTATCCTTTAGAAAGGAGGTGATCCAGCCGCAGGTTCCCCTACGGCTACCTTGTTACGACTTAGTGCCAGTCATCGGGCTTACCGTAGGCAGCCGTCTCCTTTCGGTTGACAAACTGACTTCGGGTACTCCCGATTCCCATCACTTGACGGGCGGTGTGTACAAGGCTCAGGAACACATTCACCGCGTCGTAGCTGATACGCGATTACTAGCGATTCCAACTTCATGCAGGCGAGTTGTCAGCCTACAATCCGTACTGGGGCCGCTTTTTTGCGATTTGCTCAGCCTCGCGGCATTGCATCGCTCTGTAGCGGCCATTGTAGCACGTGTGAGGCCCTGGGCATAAAGGCCATGATGACTTGACGTCGTCCCCGCCTTCCTCCGGTTTAACACCGGCAGTCTCGCTAGAGTTCCCCCCGCACCACTTTTCCCAGCATCAATATCCGTTCGGACACAGGAAAATTGACACTCTGCGAAAAGTGGTGCGGGGCTGGTAACTAACGACAAGGGTTTCGCTCGTTAAAGGACTTAACCCGACATCTCACGACACGAGCTGACGACAGCCATGCAGCACCTGTGCAAGTTTCACCCCGAAGGGCAGCCGGTCCTGTTTCTAGGGCGGCATCCAAGCATGTCAAACCCAGGTAAGGTTCTGCGCGTTGCTTCGAATTGATCCACATGCTCCACCGCTTGTGTGAGCCCCCGTCAATTCCTTTGAGTTTTAGCCTTGCGGCCGTACTCCCCAGGCGGTCTACTTATCACTTTTGCTTCGGCCGTGGCGGCGTCAGAACCTCCACAACCTAGTAGACATCGTTTACGGCGTGGACTACCGGGGTATCTAATCCCGTTTGCTCCCCACGCTTTCGTGTCTCAGCGTCAGGACAAGCCCAGTGCACCGTCTTCACTACCGGCGTTCCTGTTGATATCTACGCATTCCACCGCTCCACCAACAGTTCCGTGCACCCCTACTTGCCTCAAGAACGGCAGTACACCTCGCAATTCCCCGGTTAAGCCGAGGGCTTTCACAAGGCGCGTACCGTCCCGCCTACACACTCTTTAAGCCCAGTGACACCGAACAACGCTAGCCACCTTCGTCTTACCGCGGCTGCTGGCACGAAGTTAGCCGTGACTTCCTTTGAGTTGGAGCAAGCCCGACGAATCGGGCTTTTCTTACCCCTGACAGCGGTTTACATCCCGAGGGACTTCCTCCCGCACGCGGCGTCGCTGGGTCAGGCTTTCGCCCATTGCCCAAGATTCGTTACTGCAGCCCTCCGTGGAGGTCCGGGCAGTGTCTCAGTCCCGATGTGGCGGGTCAACCTCTCAGTCCCGCTACCCGTCAATGCCTTGGTGAGCCGTTACCTCACCAACAAGCTGATAGGAGATAGGCCGCTCCTGTGCCGATAAATCTTTGAGCACGAGTCCATCGACCCGTGATATTATTCGGAATTACCGCCCCTTTCGGTATCCCGCACCCATTTTGAAGTGTCAACGACAATCAAGCAGCAATGCGTAAATAATACAAAGCGGTATTATCTGCCTGAAACGTCAACACTGCAAAATGGGTGCGGGAGACGCTATTCCAAAGCCCAGGGTATGTTACCTATCCGTTACTCACCCTTTCGCCACTAACCATTCTCCTGATTACTCAATCAAATGGTCCGTTCGACTTGCATGTCTTAGCCACGCCGCCAGCGTTCGTTCTGAGCCAGGATCAAACCCTTCGGTTTGTATCGTCGAATCCGCCTTCGCCAAGGCTGCGGCGGACAAATCCGCCCCTGCACAAGGCAACGGCAAACAAGTCCGCTTCGCTGAAGCGACGGCGGAAATCGTTAAAAGGCTCAACACTTCGGCAAACGCACCGAAAGTGCTGAAAAACTTACTTCTTTAAGGTCTCTGCGACATAAGTCGCAGGAAAAGCACTTTCGCTGCTTGCCCCGTTAAAAATCTTATTTCTAACGGGTCTTATCTGGCTTAACTGTTAACTTGTAAAAGAGCACAAGACAAAGCGCAAAAAAACACCTACCCTTCTCGCTAAGTCTCCATAAGCATAACACCCTAATTCTAACCGAAAAAACGGTGTCGTCAATAAGATAACTTAAAAAAATAAAATTTTTTTACATTATTTTAACCGTGGATTACGGAATGACAAACCCCCCGGAGCATATCCGGGGGTTAAAAATTTCCTGGGATTGCTACCCTTCTATGCCTGCTGGAGGATGCTGACAGCCTTTTTGGCGTCTTCAGCAGAGTCCAGACCGATGTAGATAACGAACCTTGCCCCAATAACAGCAGTTGAGATACCCCGGAGGCTGATTCCTGCTGCGGCGAGCTTTGTTGTTAATTCGGCTGTGATGCCCGGCTTATTATCACCTTCGATACGAACCGAGTGGACGCTCTTGGTAACATTGAATCCTAATTGCGCAGCCGCATCGACCTCCCTATCCCCGCGAAGCGGGGTAACATACACTACGCCCAATCCGGGCTTTTCCGGGGTCCGCCTGGCAAGTATGAAGTCAAGGTCGGCGCCGGCTTCACGCAGGCCGGTAAGCAACTGCGATAAGCCGCCGACTTTGTCTTTTATGCTTGCGGCCCACACATCAACAGCTTCTACAATCATGTCCATAATAGTGTTCTCCTTCATTTACCATTTAACAGTGATAGAAACTTTTTATGTCTTTCAATTTCTTTATATTGCCAAAGTTTTCTTTGAATTGCAAGCATCTGAAATGTTTTTTGAGATTTTGCCTCCGGGACGGGTTCCGCAGGAATGACGCTTGCCAAAACGGATAATATCTATTACTTTGTTGGGGATGGTAAAGACGGAAAAAATAAAAATAAAAACAGCCGGCAACTGCGAAGTGGTCAATATTACCGAGCAGGTGAACGAGGTCATCTCAAGGTCAGGCATTCGAGAAGGAACCGTCACGGTTTTCAACGTCGGCTCGACAGGAGCAATAACAACGACGGAGTACGAACCCGGGCTTGTAAATTATGACATAGCGGCGGCGTTTGAAAAAGTGGCGCCGAGAGACGGGGTTTATGAGCATGAGAAGACGTGGCACGATGATAACGGGCACGCCCATATCAGGGCTGCACTTTTGGGACCTTCATTGTGCGTGCCGATAGTGGAAGGGCAACCGACATTAGGAACGTGGCAGCAAATAGTGCTGGTGGATTTCGATACCAGGCCGAGAACAAGAACGGTTATCTGCCAGGTAATGGGGGAGTAAATAATTGACTATTTACCATTTACCATTTACCATTTACCATTGCAGGAAACAGACGTTAAGAATTGACGCAGGGCAAATAGTAAAAGGCAATAGAGTCTTTTTGGGTGTGATATTTTTATGAAGAGCAGACGGAACGATATTGTAGCGTTATTGATTTTCGTGATTGTTATGGTCGGCTGCGAAAAGCCCGCCCAAATAATTGAGGCGCCGAGAGAACTTGCCGTTGAGATAGACCTTGGGACTACGATAGGGTCCCTGGTGGAATTACTTTCTGCGGACTCGATGGCTGTGGATGGGTATGGGCTGGTAGCCGGCTTAAATGGGACAGGGTCAGCGGAGTGTCCGCCGCATATCAGGGCGTATCTTCAGCAGTATATACTTAAGCAGTTGCCGCCGGATGCATTGAATGCTGCTGAATTTATCAGCAGTATGGATACCGCTGTTGTCCGTGTAGAAGGGATAATGCCGAGAATGTATGGGAAGGATGAATATTTCGATGTAAAGGTGACGGCGCTGGAAGGAACACAAACAACTTCGCTGGAAGGCGGGCGGTTATACAAGACGGACCTTAAAGTCAGCGGCGGCTTCGGTCTGACAATAAAGGTATTGGGGACGGCCGGAGGGCCCGTCTTTATGGATACCATCGGCGACAAGGAAATAAATAAAAGAACAGGGTATATCATAGGCGGCGGCAGGGTCATCGAGGATAGCAAAATAAGTTTTGTGCTGCGGCAGCCGGATTATAAGGTCGCAAATACCATCCGGAACAAACTGAACGAGCGGTTCGGCGCCGGCACGGCTAAAGCGGTTTCGCCAAGCCAGGTTGAAGTGGAGGTGCCGACCGAATATAAGGTGCAGAAACAATGGTTCATCTCGATAGTCAAGGCAATATACCTCACCGAGACGCCGCAACTTACCGCAGAAAGAATAAGCTCGTTTGTCAAGAAGCTTGCCGTTGCAGGGGAAAAGGACATAACAGAATCGAGCCTTGAGGCGATAGGCAATGCAAGTACCGGCAAGCTGTCCGCCCTTCTGAATTCATCGAATGAGGAAGTTCGGCTGCGTGCAGCCAGATGCTTGCTCAATCTCGGCAGTTACGCCGGCCTGGAAGCCCTTCGGGAGATAGCGTCAACGAGGAATTCGCCTTTCCGCGTTGAATCGCTGGAGGCAATTGCGGCCGGGGCAGGCCGGAACGATGCGGCGGCGGTAGCACGAAAATTGCTGCGAGACGAAGATTTTGAGATTCGCCTGGCTGCTTACGAGCAGTTGCGGAAATTAAACGATATTGCAATAACGCAGGAGCCGATTGCGGGCGATTTTTTCCTGGAGCAAGTCACGCAGACACACCACAAAGGGATATTCGTTTCACGAAGCGGCCAGCCGCGAATTGTATTATTCGGTGCGCCGATATACTGCCGGGAAAATATATTCGTGCGGTCGCCGGACGGAAATATAACTATAAATGCGCCGGCCGGGCAGCCCTATGTTTCAATAATACGCAAGCACCCCAAACGGTCAAACGTAATACTGCAGCTAAAAAGCTCTTATGACCTGAGCGATATTATTCGAACGCTCTGTAAAGAACCGCTTAAAAAAGAAGGCGAGGGACGTATCGGACTAAATGTTTCATACGCCGAAGGAATCACCCTTCTGAGGGAGATGTGCTACAGGGGAGCGGTAGCAGCGGAATTTCGTGCAGGGCCACTTCCAAAAATATAGCTAATTATCAAGAGAAAATAGACCCTCGGCCGATAATAAACAATAGTGCTTATTGGCGTGGATGGGCTGCGCTAATTCTGTAACTTCAGGTTTTACAAAGATTAACAACAGAAGGGAAAGAAATGAGACTTAAAAAAGTCATTCTCGACGGATTCAAAAGCTTTGCAGACAAGATGGAGTTTGCGTTCGATTACCCCGTGACGGCAATAGTCGGGCCCAACGGCTGTGGCAAGAGCAATGTTGTCGATGCGGTAAAGTGGGTGGTTGGGGAACAAAGCGTTAAGAGCCTGCGAAGCGAGCAGATGGCAGATGTGATATTCAGCGGCAGCAGCAGCAGGAAGGCCGCCGGCACGGCTGAGGTAAAACTGATACTGTCAAATCCTAATGGAACGGGGGCAAGACAACTGCCGATAGACGCCGACGAGGTGCAGATTACACGGCGAATATACAAGAGCGGCGAAAGCGAATACCGGATAAACAATAAGCTTTGCCGGCTGAAAGATATCCGGGAACTGTTTATGGACACCGGCGTCGGCGTAAAGGCATACTCGATTATCGAACAGGGTGCGGTCGAACAGATACTCAGCGCTTCGAAAATAGAACGAAGGGCGATATTCGAAGAAGCAGCCGGCGTAAGCAAATATAAAGCCCACAAAAAAGAGGCCCTTCGCAAGCTGGAACGGACAGAAGAAAACCTGCTGCGGCTCGCAGATATTCTGGGGGAAGTTGAGAAGCAGCTTCGAAGCGTGAAATACCAGGCAGGCAAAGCGAGGAACTACCTGCAATACCGCCAAAAACTCAAAGAGCTGCAGGTCAATTACTCACTGACGGAATACCACAAGTTAGTCGCCGGCAGCTCAGAAAAAAAGACTCTTCTCAGCCGGCTGGAGGAGCAATTTGCCGGTATCGTTGCTGAGATAGCAAAAGAAGATGCCTTGATGAGCAATCTGGCGGAAGAAAAAATAGAAGCGGAGAACAAACTGAACCGGACAGGCAACTCGCTGGTAGCGACGCAAAGCAAAATCGAGCAGGAGCTGCAAAAAATCGAGTTCCTGCAGACCAGAATTTCAGAACTGCAGCAAAGAAACGAAGCAGCGGAACAGAGAATAAAAAAACTGCACGAGCAGGAAGGTCTTTTCGGGGACAACTTGACGCAATACAGAGCCGAACTGACAAACGGCCAGAAGACGCTCGATGAGAAGAAACAAGCCGTCGAGCAGCTTCAGGAAGCTATTGAGCTAATTGCTACGGAATGTGCATCGCTCGAAGCGGACCTGGAGGACGAAAAATCAGGCATTATCGATATAGTCAGAAGAACGGCGCAGCTTCATAACGAGGTGCAGAGCATTTCCATTTACCGCGGCAACCTGACCAGCCAGAAGGACCGTCTTGCCGACCGGGCGGCACGGGCACACGAAGAGCTTGAGCGGGTGCTGACCGAAAAGGCACAGCACAAAGCCCGGCTGAACGATATCGAGAAGGTGCTCGACGAACTGCAAAAGACCCTCGAATCCAGGCGCAAAGAGATAGAGAAAACTGAGGGAGTGATTTCGGAGGATGGCGGGCGACTGGCGCTGGCCAAAGAGCAGCGAAGCGCACTATCCAGCGAACTGGCGGTATTGACGGATATGGAAACAAGACGAGAGGGACTTAACAACGGTATTAAGAGGATTCTGGAAAGCCGGGCGGCCGACAGCAGCAGATTCGATTATGTCGAAGGAATACTGGCCGAGATTGTGGCGGCAGAGATGGAATATGCGAATGCCGTCGAGGCCGCACTTGAGGGCAAAACGGACGCCGTCGTAATCAACAGCACAAGCAAACTGATGGCCGACAGAAAATCGCTCGAGCAGCTCGAAGGCAGGGTAAATTTCATAACCGCCGACGGGACTGAGCCGTTTGTCGATACGAAGGACCTGTCAGGATTTCCGCAGATAAAGGGTCGGCTTATTGAATTCGTAAAGACCGAGAGCAGATACACGCCGTTGCTCTGGAAGCTGCTTGGCAAAACGATAGTTGTTAATACGATTGATGAGGCGGCGGAATTAGCCGGGCAGTTAGGCAAAGAGTATGAGTTCGTGACATTAAAGGGCGAGTTTTTAAGTGCGGATGGGACGATAAGACTCGGACCGCTGGGCAAGGCGACGGGCTTAATATCGCGAAGGAGCCGGCTGCGCCAATTAGATGAGATAATAACCGGCAGGACAGCGGAAATCACATCGCTCGAAGAACAGATAAGAAGAAACACCCAGACGAACGAACATTCGGCCAAATTGTGCCAGGAGCTGCGGACGGCTACATACGAAGCGAATACGGAAAAGATGCAGGTGACGGCAAAATTGGCGGCGTATGAGCAGAATATAAAGCAGTTGAGCGAGGAACAGCCGCTAATAGCCGGCGAAATCGGGCTGCTGGAAAGTCAAATAGCTCAATCGGTGCAAAAAGAATACGACTCGAAACAAAAATTAGACGAGCTGGATACGGTAAATAAGCAGCGGACGGGACACATCAAAGACCTTGAGGAAAAATACGCCGCTCTGAAGGGCGAACAACAGGCACAGACGAGCCAACTTATTGATTTGAGGGTCGCACTGGGACAAATGACGGAACATCAACAGGCAGTCAGGCAGGCCGTGGCGGGTCTCGAAAGCCAGATGCGGGAGAACCAGACGGCAGCGGGGTCGGCACAAAAAGAAATACAAAGCTGCGCCGAACAAATAACAAAAGCCCAAAACGATATCCTCAACAGCGAAGCCGTGGTGACGGAGCTGTATGCTGAAAAAGACAAGCAGGAACAAAGCAGTGGTCTGCTTCGCAGGGAAATCGAAGAGCTACTGGAGAAGCAAAAGCAGGCGGAGCAGTCAATGCGGCAGAGACGGGTCGAGCAGACAGAGACCGAGCGGCAAATCAATCAGACGAAAATAGAATTGAGCCAGTTGGAGGTAAAAAGTCAGGACCTTACTGAAAGGGTGCGGGAGGAGCTGCAGATTGATTTGGCCGATGCCTATAAGAATTACAGCGATAGCGCCATTGATTGGGAGAAGATAAAAGAAGAAATAACCGAGCTTCGCAGCAAAATCGAACGGCTGGGGAACGTGAACGTGGACGCAATCACCGAGCAGGATGAGCTTGACAAGCGATACGAGTTCCTGAGCAGTCAGGTCGGGGACCTCAATTCCAGCAAAGGTCAACTGCAGCAGTTGATAAGCCGCCTCAATAAAATGAGCAGGGAGAAATTCAGGGAAACATTCGAGGAAATCAGGGTCAACTTCCAGCAGGTTTTCCGCAAGCTTTTCGGCGGAGGCAAGGCCGACATACTGCTCGATGACTCCGAAGATATTCTGGAAGCCGGCATAGAAATCATAGCGAGGATGCCCGGCAAGGAGACTATGAGCATATCGCTTTTGAGCGGCGGCGAAAAGGCGATGACGGCGATTGCGCTTTTATTCTCGGTGTTCAAATCGAAGCCGTCGCCGTTCTGCTTCCTTGACGAAATAGATGCGACGCTGGATGAGGCGAACAACGAGCGTTTCAATTTATTAGTGCGGGAATTCCAGAAGGACACGCAGTTTATAGTAATCACGCACTCCAAGCGAACGATGAGCTCGGCTGATGCACTGTTCGGAATAACGATGCAGACACGCGGGGTGAGTAAGAAGATAAGCGTTCAGTTCGACCAGTTCGAGACAGCCGAGACAATCGGGGCGGCCGAGGAAACGGTAGCAGTGGCATAAAGAGCGGATAGCCCCGCACCAGAGAAGCTCGGTGCGGGGTAAACTCATAGCGGATAGTGTGTAGATATGAAGAAGTGTCCATTTTGTGCGGAGCAGATACAGGATGAAGCGATAAAGTGCCGTTTCTGCGGGGAGTTTCTCGATGGGCGTGTCCCTGCCCCCTTTCCTTCTTCCGAAGGAAGCAAGGGGGCAATTCGGGGTAGGCCACAAACGAAATGGTATTTTGCCACGTCTGCCGTCATAATCGCCGTGCTGTGCGCTGGGCCGTTTGCACTGCCGCTGATATGGCTCCACCCGCGTTATAAAATAGTTACCAAGTTTGTGGGGACAATTGTAGTCATAGCGGCCACCATTGCCTGCATTTATCTCGCCGGTGAAATGTACAGTAATTTGATGAAACAGGTAGAGGCATTGGGGATTCATTAGCGCTCACAGGTGCCGCTCACGACGAGGGAATTCTTATTCGTTTAACCGTCACCGCTTGTATTCGGATTGAGCAGCGGGCCGATACCGGGCAGGCCGCTAAAGAAGATTTACGAACTCCTCGATTGTAAGACCGGCATCCGTGATAATCCTTTTGAGCAAACCTTTCCCAATATCAACGCCTGTATGGACCGGCACAGTAATACTTTTATTGGTTTTAGTGTTTACAAGCGTAAGATGGCTGCCTTTCTGACGGTCTTCGGAAAAACCGGCACGTTTCAGCGCCCGTATGAGTTCTTTAGCGGTGACGATTGGAATTTTAGGGCCCATCAGGGAAGGCCAATGGAGATTTCTTCTACATGCACTAACTTCTCTGCCTGAGGTATTTCTTGTGAACGTTTTGCGAGAGACTCTATATGAAGCTCAATTGCCTCCCGAATATTTCTACGGCAATCCTCGATAGTCGGCCCATTGGAAAAACAGCCCGGCAGATTAGGGCAGTAGGCATAGTAGCCCTGCCCGTCATCTTCTTTCTCGATTACTACCTCAAAGGTATAGTACTTCATATTTTTGCCTCAACAATAATTATAACGTAAACATACAGTTTTTGTCAATATCAATCCGGCCAAAAAGTCAACAAAATTAGCCGCGAAAAAGCACAAAAGGCACAAATAATTTTTAGACGCAGATGACGCTGGTTTCGCAGAGAAATTATCTTTTTTTATTAACCACGGATTTCACGGATTAGCACTGATTTGGGGTGGCTTCACGGGCCGTTCGGGGAACGGCTTTCTGTTCCAAGTCAGCAGCGATGCTCCAAGCAAGCTTGTGCGCCCGCTTAACAGACTTGTTCCAATGGCCGACGTTGTCGGCTGTTGTGAAGCCACGATAACATTCTTTAATAAAGGAGGACACGGAGGAAGCCGCCAGACGGATGGCGGACAAGACGTCGAGATGGTGCGCGAATGTTTTTTCAACAGCCCCAACGTCCCTATTTTCCTTGTCACTTCGTCAGGTCTAGATTCTGCACCACAAATCGATGCTTGTCGAACTTATCAATCAACACGGAACAGCGTCTTAGTTTGGGCGATTCCGAGCAGAACCAAGCACTTATCACGTTTGCCTTCGCCGGTATGGCGTCTGGTTTGAGGGTAAGATCACCACCGTCGCGCCATTCAGGTTGTTTTGACCAAACCGTAACGATGTCGGCGAAGGTTCCTGCAACCAAGTCAGGAATAGCAACGAAATCTTCAAATTCACGATCGCCCATATCAACTTTGGTGCTATTCATCGCAAACTCACCAAGTTGATGACCAATGTAAAGCCCCGACATCTTCGCTACGAAATTCATTACGTCAGTAAGACGATCGTCGTTTGCGACGATCTCATCCTGATCGGTGATCCATGTGACATGCTGGTGAGGGCTAGAAACGACAGACAACAATAAACAGAAGAAGTGGGAAATACGGGCCATAACCTCAAAGGCGGGACGACCCCAACGAGCTTCAAGGCCGTGCAACTTCTGCCAGAGGTTTAACGAATCAGGGCTCGTGGACATTCGCTCCAAGTCCTTGTGCACGACAATGGCACAGCAGAGACCTGTAAAAGAATCAGCGATTTTTAGGAACGGAATCAATGCTTTTTGTCGAATTCGGTCGTTCAGTTTCTTGTATGACATTCGTCTGCCGTCTCTCAACAACTCAGCTCGAAGTTCTCTCCGAAGCTCAGGATAATCAGGCGAGTGGTCAGTATCAGCGATGAGGAAACTGTAGACGTGGTAATCGCTGCGGTGATGAACACCACTGTAGTCAGATCCTACCATGATATGGCTACCGGTGAATGGATCCGGTAAAACCCCGCGGAGTATGCTCAGAAAGCGTGGAGACCACGGGAAAGCAAGTCGAAGATCGTCGTTGTTTAGTCCCGAAAGCATCCACATGTCCTGCTAGTAATATCCAACACAATTTCCACTGATTTTATCCTGTCATTGCAAAAAAGTACCGGACCCCTTTAGTTCTCCCCTGTGGTATGTTTTCGACTCAGTAAACCATCCACGATTACGTAATCCCGCATCAAATTAGTCTCGTTGTTTATGAAGGAGTGCATCCATGTAAGCGCCTTGAGGGCGTCTTCTTTAGGTTTTAGCCCATCTCCATGGGCGTAGTCATTCCGCAATTTTGCCATTTTCTTACACATCGCGAGTGTTTCCACCTTGAGAACCCTGTTCTCTTGTAGTATTTTTCTGACTTGCGGCATTTTGTGTTTCCGCGTAGCACCATACGGCTCAGCCTTGTCCCGCTGAAACCTCTCAAACGAGATGCCGCACATTGCGACGCAAGCATAGAAGTATCCGTCGACAAATACATCCCTGGCCTCCCTAAGGAGCTTGCAATAAGGACCGACCTCTATGAGCAGAGGCGGCAGTTGAGAAAGCCTCTCGTCCTTATAGTAAGCAAAGGACTTCTCATCCATTGAGCCAGAAGGCAGTTCTGTGGGGCGCTTCTGTGAATCTTTCGACGATTCCTCGCTCAGGTAACGCTTCGCTGCATTGGGCCTGAAGTCAGCATAGGCAGGTTGTGTTTGGCCGCTGACCCTAACAACCGCCTCGCCGCATTCCTGTATCCACCCATAATAACCCTCAGGCATGCTGGCTTGGGTGATACCAAGAACCTGGGATAAATCTGCGCCACTGTATGCGCATATTGTGTAGGGCTCAGCGCATGGAGCCTGACAGACTATGCTGTATTGTGTAAGAATGGTTACTCTCCCAATCCCATTAAATCAAATACAATTTACTAATCCTGCGATGTCTTTTCTCCGAAGTTGCTCGCCCAATTTTACCCCATTTTATAAATTCCAACAACCTCTTTCCGCTACTCTTTTTGCTAACCGGTTTTCTCTTTCTTCCAGAACCTGAACGGCCGGAGTTTCCTTGGATCGGATTCATCGATTTGTTTCTCTTGTTCTGGTGTCAATGTCTTGAAACCATAGGCAAAAAGGCCGTACAGTTCAAAAAGACAAAAGGCCATGAAAAATATACCGAAGTATGGACGGCTAAGCAGGAAGGAACCTGTCCCCATGACTCCGAAGAAAAGAGCACCGAAGGCAAAAAGCTTCCACTGTCTATTAAGGCAGAACTTAGCGTACCACTTGCACCCATCAGGGAAAAATTTGCGCAATGCTATTCCTACGACCAAACCAGCTGGCAAACTGACTGCAACTATCAGCAACAATGTTCTAAGTTCATCTGACATATTACATCCTCCCGGCTAACGTTGATTATACAGTTTTTACAAACTGCCGCTTCGCGATGTTTTTTCTCCGCTGTTGCTCACCCAATTTTACCCCCTTTTCGGTCCCCGTCAATACCAAAAATACCTGTCAATCTGGGCAATCTGTGGCTAATTTTTTGTGCCTCTTGTCCGCCTTTGGCGAGCCGAAGGCCTCTCGGCCTTCGAGCCGAGGGACCTCGCCTTTTGGCGGGTGGCTAATTTCTCGGTGTCCTCTGTGAACTCTGTGGCTAACTTTACTCCCTGCAAAATTATGCACAATTTCTATATGGTTTTCACTACTGTCCGGTTGAGCTAAATTGATTTTAACATAATACATTTATTCACAATATATTGCGAGCAAAAATGATTGTTTTCGATTTCAACTCGGTTATAAGCATCAGCCAGATTTGGGGCACATTG
>Ga0315289_10008452_pt1 | contig 14890 bp, 9 predicted proteins | sample YL17G11_40_MG_FD_203452 | JGI IMG/M metagenome (GOLD analysis project Ga0315289, IMG submission 203452) | Sediment microbial communities from Yellowstone Lake, YNP, Wyoming, USA - YL17G11_40 | ecosystem: Environmental > Aquatic > Freshwater > Lake > Sediment | place: USA: Wyoming | collected...
TAAGAGAGATAGTGAGGCGAAAGAGGAAGGAGTATCTGAAGGCCAGGAAGGCTGAGAAGAGGGGGATACTGGGTGAGGTGCAGGGGTTGACCGGTTACCATCGGAAATCGCTGGTGAGGTTGTTCCTGGAGGGGGTAGGTCCAAGGAACGCTCCGATCCGGCGGCCACGGGCTTCGAGGTATGGGTCTATCCTGCCTCATCTGAGGGTTCTGTGGGGTGCGAGTTTCTACGCGTGTGGGAAGCGGCTGGCGCCGTTTGCCTCCGAGCTGCTCCACTCACTCAAGCGGTTTGGGGAGATCGAGGTAACTCCTGATGAGGAGGCGTTGCTTCGCTGTATAAGCGCGGCGACAATAGACAGGATGCTGAAGGCGGACCGGGGGAGGATCGCGCTGAAGGGACGGACGACGACGAAGCCCGGGACGCTTCTAAGGAGCAGGATTCCGGTGAGGACATTCGCCCAGTGGGATGAGAATGAGCCAGGCTTCTTCGAGCTGGACCTGGTTGGCCACTGTGGTGGGAGCGGCAGGGGCGAGTTCCTGTATACCCTGAACATGACCGATGTGTTTTCCGGGTGGACGGTGCTTGGAGCGATGAAGGGTCGAGGTGAAAGGGGGACGGTTCTTGCGATCAAGTCGGCGCGAGAGTACATACCGTTTCCCCTGAAAGGCTTAGACAGCGACAACGACAGCGCGTTCATCAACTACCACATGACGAAGTACTGCCGGGAGGAGCCGATCACGTTCACCCGGTGCAGGCCCTACAGGAAGAACGACCAGTGCCACGTAGAGCAGAAGAACTGGAGCGTCGTCAGGCAGTTCATCGGCTACAGGAGGTTCGAGACCGACGAACAACTGGCCTTACTGCAGAGGATCTATCGGCTGGTCATGCGGTATCACAACTTCTTCTGTCCGATGATGAGGCTTGAGTCTAAGGAGCGTGACGGGAGCAAGGTGACCAGGCGCTACACGACTGCCACGACACCCTACCAACGGCTGCTGATGTCGAATGGGCAGATTGACGAGCGGACGAGGGAGTCCTTGAAGCACGAGTACGAGTCCACGAACCCGGCGGAACTGCTCAGGCACATACTGGTCCTTCTGCGTCAGCTAGAAGACACGCCCAGCACGGCGACAGAGGCCCGGGGCGGCTGACCCGCGTCGCACGTCCTGACCGGCAAGATTGCTTTCGGTAACAACTCTCGTGAGGCAACGATCACCGTTTCGGTAACAAGGATTCGTGAGGCAAGATGGGCCGGTAGACTCCTAGCCCGTTTTGTGATACCCTTCATTGACTATGCGGCCGCTCCCCGGAAACGACGTGGCCGGCCCATATCCTGGCGACCAACCAGCCCCGGGTTGCGTTGTTCGCTGACGAGCTATGTAAGGACATCTACGTATGAGACGAGCGACGAGGTTGATGCTGGCGGTGCTGACCGGGTTTTGCCTTTGTGGCGCGGTCATTGCCGACAGCCTGGTGTATGTAACGAACGATTTCGCCTTGTGGAAAACATCGGTTCCACCTTGTGGCAAGCCGACATTGCTCTACGGACATGATGTGATAGGCAGCTTGATGGTGCCTTCTCCGGACGGACGTTACCTTGCCGCCAAGATAATACCAGAAGGGGCAGCCATAGGATTGTTCGATACGCAACGGAGCGGGATAAGAAGAACGATCCGAACCGGAGACGTTGGGCTTAAGTTCCTTGAAGAATGGGATCGGGCCGGCTCAGTGCTCGTGGCGAAGGTTGGGCGTGGCATGGAAGGACTACATCTTGGCGTTTACTCGACAAGTGCGGACGGTCGTCGCAAGCTGGTTGCCCGGCCGGCCGCCAAGGGCCTGCTGGCTGCCAACCATGCCCGGTACTCGCCGGATGGGCGACTTCTCGCGATTCAGGGCGGTGACTGGCTTCAGATAGTCCGTGTTTCTGATGGAAAGACGGGGTTTTTCCGGAAAGGCTTTGAAGGCGGGCTTCACCAGCTAGCTTGGCTAGATGATAACCGGCTTGCCGTGTCCTCGCTTGAGCCGGATTCACGAGCCGACCGCCTTGTGCTGGTGGACGTAGCAAGGCGAAGCGTGAAGCCCTGGGTCCACGGCGTCAGTATCAACTGCATGGTCTATTCGAAGCCCCGTGGCAGGCTGTATTATGTTGATGCGCAGGGGGCGGACGCGCTCTTTTCGATTGAGCCCGGCACTGGCAGGGTTGACCTGCTGACGCTGGACGATATGACGGACATACGAGGGCTCGATGGGGTGACCGCTGACGGCAAGACGATGGTAATTCACGCCTCTGGACCGTCGCCCCAGAGCGCTAATGGCCCTGCATCAAGCGTGTACGGCATCTGGGCCGTTGACCTGGATACTGGCAAGCATACACTTGTGGCGGAGCATGCCGGTCCTGCCGCGATCTTGCCCTGATCGACATCGAGATCGAAACTGACGCTCAAGATGGATGGATGGGCGTGCGTTTGTGAGGGCTCGGCTTATACACGACGCATAGCCAACTGCGGCAATTCTGTGCCAGCGGTCATCGACGCACTGTCTCCTTGCGAACCACTGTGAAACATACAGGCTTCCGTCGTAAGCTTGCGCCAGACGGAGCGCTGCTTTGGGAGAAATGTCTGAGCAGCAAGTCGTCATTCCAGCCTTGGAGGGTCGCACCGGGACCGAAAGGCGAGGTCGTCGTTGTCGGCGGCTACTCTAGCCCCGGCAGGAGCAAGGTCTCGCTAACCATGCTGGGACCTTGAGCCGACGTGCCGGTGACCGAAGCTGGGAACTTCTTTGCTGGGGATAGTGCGAATTGAGACCGCCCTGTCAAACTCGCAAGCCTCGGCATGATGAGAACCGAGGCGAAGATGAACCGGCTGGTCAAGATCCTGGCCAGCCTGGGTGGAACAGGGGGATTGCTTAGTGGATCAACTTGTCCGCGAGAGAGAACGCCATTTCCTGGTGGGCGAGCCGTTTTTCCTTCCCGGGGAGGCGATGCCGCCGCTGGAGGCCGCCCGCCTCTTGGAGTCCGGGTCTCCTGAGCTCGACCGCTATCTCGGAGAACAGATCTACGTCAACCTGGACCTGCAGTATGTCGCCCGGCAGAGACAGCGCCTCGCCGAGACGGTGCGCCTCCACGCTGAGCGCGTTGGGGATAGGCCAACCTATCTGCTTCGCGCCCCGGGCCGGCTGAACGCGTTCCTCGAATACCTTGACATGTGCGCCGGGGATCACATGTCAACCACAATAGATGGCGACATCCCGGTCGCAGTGTCCTTGCGGGATGACGACACTGTCACCGCCGCAAATGCCAATCCGCTTTTCCCGCTAGGGGAGTTCTCGATCTCTGAGGAGCTGGCGGCCTTTGCCAGCGCGCCCTGGACCGGCCCGGCCGCTGCAGGGCTGGAGGATAACTGGGACAACCGGACCCGCCTCTTCCCCTTCTATCGCCGACCCCAGGGCGACTGGCTGAACTACGTCCGGTGCTCGTTCCTGAGAGTCGCATGGCAAGCGCCCGCCCTCGAGCTGAGGGGCGTAGATCTGACCTTCGGCCCCGCCACAGCCCCGTTCAGGGCAGGAACCAGTTCGTCATCAGCCATCGTAGTCCTTGCCTTCCTCGCGCTCCACCTCGCCAACCGCGACCTGCTCCCCAAATGGGACGTGCACCAAATCTGCAAACTGCTCGGCGAGGCGGAGTGGTACGTCGGCACGCACGGCGGCGCCAACGACCAGACAACGATTCTCAGGAACATGCCGAACGGTGTGCTCTACAACCGCCACTCGCTCCCACGCTTGGATTCGACTCCCCTGCCCTTCCTGAGAGGAGTCCGCGTCGTGCTCGCCAACTCTCTGTGGGAGGTCAACAAGGCGCTCTCGGCAAACGAGAAGTTCAACCTGCGCAAGGGCTGGATGGATCTCGGCAACGACCTGATGAAGCTCATCATCGAGTCTGTGCGCTCGGCGCAGCGGGAGGGCAAAGCCGCAGGCGAAGGATGGCTTCCGCGCCTGCTGGACGGCAACTTCGGCCTGAAGCCGGGCAGGCCGCCAGCGTTGCTCGAATCCGACGCCCGGCTCTGGGAGACGATAGAGGAGCGCTACGCCCGCTTCGGCAGCCTGGACGAAAGGCTCCTAGGGATTCCGAGCGACGCTATTCAGGAACTGGCGTCGCTCCTCCCGGAGAAGATTGTTCCGCAGGACGCCGGCCGGCTGCTGGGCAAGGACAGAACCGCCCTGGAGCGCGACTACACGCTGCCGAGCCCCGAAGAGGATGGTTATCGCGTCCGCGCAGCCGCCCTGTTCTTCCACAAGGAAAATTTCATCGGTCGGGCGCTTGAACGCCTGTTCCTGGAGGCCGACGCGCGCCTGACTTCCGGCGAGCTCTCGGAGGGTTGCGCTGAGTACGACGCCTATCGCATAGAGGTCGGAAGGCTGGTCGAACAGTTGCAGGACACGCTTCGAGACGACTTCCAGGTATCGAACTCGCAGCTCGACCTTCTACTCGATATCGCCCGCCGCGGCCCTGGTTATCTGGGAGGAAAGCTGACCGGCGCTGGCAGCGGCGGCTGTGCCTCGATCCTCGTCCGCCAGGGCCAGGAGGACGCATTCTGCCGCTTCCTCGACCGGCAGTACTATGGAAAGCCGAAGCACTTCGAGCTCTACCGCCATACGCTCGATGCCCTCGAACGCGACTCTGCCCCCGGCACGCCCGAGCGCGCCGCTGCGCTCGAAATGCGCCGTAACCTCGACACAGCGCTCGCCGCCATCCCCGACCAGCGCCGCGTCGTGACCTTCAGCCGCGGCGCCTGCGCAATCGAGCTGCCAGCATCGCCCTAAGACGGCAAAATGCTCGCGCGCCAACCGCAGCTGACCTGACGTCCACTGCACGATTCCCGGCCCAGCCACCCATTCGATTCTGGTACGATTCCACATGAGGCAACATTCCCCATTTACAGCCTGCGCGTGCGCGTGCTACCATATAGCAAAACCGTAACACCGAGGCCTGCTATGGAAACAGTTGAACGTTTCGGAGTATCTATGAGTCCGCAGCTCCTTGACCGCTTCGACAAGCTGATCGCGCGCAAAGGCTATGCCACCCGGTCTGAGGCCATCCGCGACATCGTCCGCAACTACATTGTCGAAAGCGAGTGGGAGTCGAGCGATGCGGACGTGGTCGGTACGGCCACGATTGTCTATGACCATGCCACGCACGATCTGACGGACACACTCACCGATCTCCAGCACGAGCACTGCGCCGAGATCGTCTGCACAACCCACGTCCATCTGGATGAGCACAACTGCCTCGAGACAGTCGTGATGCGCGGCCCGAGTGCCGCTGTTCGAGGGATCGCCGAGAGGCTCATCAGCACGAAGGGCGTGAAGCACGGCAAGCTCGTCTGCACGACGGCAGGTCAAGGACTGGTGTAGGCTATGCACATTCCAGACGGCTACATCGGCCCACAGACCTACGGCGCGGGCTATGCAATAATGGCCCCCATCTGGGCGGCGGCATCCAGGATCCTTAAACGGACGGTGTCTCGAAAGCAGATACCCATGCTTGCGCTCGGCGCGGCGTTCAGCTTCGTCGTGATGTTCCTGAACGTGCCGGTGATGGGTCGGCTGACGGCTCATCCAGTCGGCGCTGGTCTGGTCGCAATCGTCTGCGGCCCGTGGGCCGCCTGCATCGCGATATCGGCGGCGCTCGCGGTTCAGGCGGTGCCGTTTGGTGACGGCGGCATAACCACGTTCGGCCTCAACTGCCTTAACATGGCGGTCATTATCCCCTTCGTCAGTTGGGGGGCCTGGAAACTGCTGCTGAGCACGAAGCCCACGCCGCGCCGGTTATGGCTTGCATCGGCCGCCGCCGGCTACATCGGCATCGTGGCGGCTGCGGCCGCAGTTGGGATCGAGGTGGGAGTGCAACCCATGCTGTCCCCGCGGGGGATGTATCTCCCCTACCCTGTCCAGGTCGCTCTGCCCGCCATGCTGATCCCGCACCTGCTGATCGTCGGCCCAATCGAGGCCGTGATCACGGCTGCGGCGATCAGCTATCTATACCGGACTGACCCGCAGGTCGTCGCATCTCAGCCTATCTCGGTCGCGCGCAGGTTCGCCCTGCTCGCTCTAGTGACACTGCTGCTGGTTCCCCTGGGCCTCCTCCTTCCGAATTGGTTCCGTGCCGGCGCGGCGTGGGGAGAATGGGGCGTGGATGAGCTGAAACAAATGCTGGGCTACGTCCCACACGGCATTGCGCAAGGCTCTCGGCTCTGGCATGCTCCGATTCCGGACTACGCGGTGCCTGGACACGAGGCCACACCCGTCTCGATAGTATTCGTCGCCCTAGCCGGGACGATAGGGACTGCTGCCGTCGCCTACGGCGTCGTACGGCTGATCAAGCGAGGAGGCAAGGATGCCGCTTCCTGAGTGGTTGAACGAGCCGCCGCCTCCGCCGCCGGGACCGAGCAGGCGGCGGAAATCCTGGCTCACGACCGCTGCGAACAGGCTGGCCTCGCTGCCGACCCAGCGAGAGCCGTCTGCAGCGCTCGTGCGGATGGACCCACGCGCCGCGATTCTCGGGTTCGTCGGCCTGATCGTCTGCGCTACGCTCCTCAGGAGTCTCACTGCCCTCGCGCTCTGCTGGCTACTCTCCGTCGCGCTTGCGCTGGCAGTCGGCGCGCGCCCGCGCACTCTGGGTGTCCCCTCGGCGGCCGCGGCTCTACTGACGGGCCTCGCCATGCTGCCCGCAGCCTGGAACGGCATCACCCCTGGACCGCCTCTAGTCGCGGTTGCAGGAATTGCCGTCACCATGCCTGGCATCCACCTTGTCGCTGTAGTCGTCCTGCGCACGCTCGCCTGCCTCGCTTTCGGCATCGGCCTCTTCGCCTCCAATCGCGCTGAAGACCTCTTTGCCGCGCTGAGGTGGTTCCGGGTCCCGTCGGTGTTTGTGGGAGTGCTCCTTCTGGCCTACCGCTACCTGCTGGTTCTGGCGCGCGCGGCGCTGGAGGTGCATATGGCCAGGCGAAGTCGAGTGGCGGAAGAAGCGGACTTGTCAGGAGCGCGTCGGTGGCTCGCCGAAAGGATCGGCGCCCTATTCGCCAGGTCGCGCGAGCTTGGAGAAGAGGTGCACCTGGCGATGATCGCCCGCGGCTTCGACAACGAATGGCTGCCTGCGCCCTACTCTCGGATGCGGGCACGGCACGTCGGGTGGATTGCAGCGTGCTGGGCCGCCGCAGCGCTCTTGCTCCTAGTTGTTGACCGGGGGTTGTGGACGTGATGGACGAAACCTTCGCACTGGACCGCGCCAGCTACACCTACCCCGGCGGCCAGCCTGGGCTGACCGATGCGACGCTGCGGATCCGGGCGGGCGAGCAGGTTGCCATCCTCGGCGCGAACGCAAGCGGCAAATCCACTCTCCTTCGCCTGCTGGACGCCCTAATATTCAGCACCTCCGGCAAGGTGAGCGCCTTCGGACGGGAGCTGTCCGAGGCGTCCACCGACGGCACGGCATTTGGCCGCTTCCTCCGGCGGCAGGTCGCGTTTCTCTTCCAGAACGTAGAAGCTCAACTCTTCTGCGCAACCGTGGAGGAAGAACTGGGCTTCGGGCCTCGCCATCTCGGCGTGCCGGAGGACAAGATTGTTGAGAGAATTGGGCAAATCTGCAACATGTTCCGCCTCGGAGAGATCCGTCGGCGATCGGTGCAGAGTCTGAGCGGGGGCGAGAAGAGAAGAGTAGGCTTGGCTGCGGTGCTGGCAGTCGGCCCCTCGGTGGTGCTACTCGACGAGCCGACAGCCGGACTGGACCCGCGCAATCGAGCGCTCCTTGTGGACGCCCTGCTTGATCTCGCCGATGCAGGCAAGACGCTCGTGGTCGCCACGCACGACCTCGAACTTGCCAGCGAAGTCGCCAGCCGGGCAGTCGTCCTGGGCGAGGATCACACGATCGTGGCGGACGGAGATATCGGTCCGATTATCGCGGACACCGACCTCCTGGCCGAGGTCAACCTGGTTCACCTGCACTCGCACCGGCACTGGCGCGTCCTCCACGCCCATCCGCACTACCACTCAGGCCCGCACGAGCACGAACACGATCCAGGGCAACAAGAATAGGAGGATGGACGGCCGCGCCAGCACATCGCCCGGCCCCGCCGGTATCGGCTCCCATCACGGACCGCCCTGAGAGAAGCTCTGGCCTACCTGCTTTCGGGATAGCTGTTGAAGTCGGCCAAGTACTTCCACCAGTTGTTCTGCTTGCCGTCGGGGTTGACGCCAGCCTTCTTCGGGATGTGTTTGAACCACCACTTGTGGTGCAGGCGCGTATCGCCGCCGCCCCATTCGGTGCAGTTGACCCGTTTCTTGGCACCTTGGAGATTGGGCCAGTTGTTGAGCCAGTCGTCGCAGGTGCTCCAGACGAAGGTCATATTGCCCCACTCGTAGTCAGACTGGCTATTCGGCGCGTAGTGGACGTTGCCGCAGCCGGCGGTGTACAGGGTGTGATTCTGGATGTTTTTGTTTATAAGAGTGAAGTAGTCCCAGTTGTGCTGAGGCGGGTAGGCGTTCCAGCTTCCATAGACGTGCGACATGATGGACTCTGTCCGGTGGCCATAGTCTTCGAGCATGCAGTCAACGCCGCGCTCGTAGTTGAAGCCCATGACAACGAAGTTGCGTCCGGCGGCTGGCAGGTAGATGCCCGGGCTGTTGCACCAGTAGGCCGTCGGCCCCATCATCTGCGACTCATAGTAGCCGAAGTACGGCGCGCCGAACATGAAGACTTCGTCAACTTCGCCGGACGCGATGCGCTCCGCCACAGTCTTGGGATTATTGTAGCTGTAATACCTGTCCGAGATGATCTTGTAGTAGTTGGCTCCGTCGGGGCTGTGGAACGGCCCACCGTGCTCCCAGGCGTAGGTAAACGTGTCATCTGTGTATTGGAAGCCATCCGTCTTGATCGGGTAATAGTCCGCATCTACCCACTCAACGATCTGGTACTGCGCCCAGTTGCCGCTGCACTCTTTGAGGTCGTTGATATATCCCTGCGCGAGGGTGGAAGGATTGCCCCAGCCGTAGAGCTCGTGCAGCCGCTTGTTTTGCCTGGACTCGATGATGGGGTCAAAGTTGATCACGAACACCTTGAACACCTTGGGCCTGTTCCCGTCGTCCGAGAGATTCCGAAAGTCGCTCGCGGACCGCGCTCGGACCATCCGGTGGCAGTGTCCGCCCTGCAGGTACATGCTGGAAATGCCGGTGATGATCACTTTGTCACCAACCAGTGGCGAGGGGCGCTGCAGCGGGCTGATGGCGCTGAGGTCTACGCGCACGCCGGCCGGCCCGGTGCCATCGGCAGCGCCTGAGCCGTCGGACACATACACGTAGCTGCCACCCGTTGCCTTGCCGGTCACAGCCCCGGATATTTTTGCCAGCAGGCCTACGTTGTTCAGTCCGCGACCATCAAAAACTGGGTCCTGGAGGCCGAACTGTCCCCCGCCGAGCGCGCGGGTGTTCAGAGCGAAAGGCTTGAGCGCCGGCGTCCCGCTCTTCGTAGACCAGCTCGCCGCCTGGATATAGCGCTCGCGCGTGGTCGTATCGGTCTGGATCTGCCCACTCACCCCGACGGGCTGGCCTACCGTCGGCGCGCTCGAGTACCGGACCTGGATGCCACAAGGGCGCAACGTGCTCTGAATGTAGAACCGCGGCGGCGTGTCACCGCTGAACACCGCGCTTCCCACACCCTCGACCTCTACCGGGCTACCGTCCGTGAGCTTCTTTGCATCAGAAATCGAGATCGGGCTGGTCGGGTTTGACACAGGCGTTGTCACATACCATTCGTCTCCTGTGCCCCGCACGAACACCGAGCCTTGCACGAAGACTATCTCTCCCTGATACCCAACTGTTCCCGGAAGAGTGCCGGTCGTCCAGCCTGCGCCGACATTCGCGAGATCGAGCCGCGCCCAGTCTGAGGTGGGGTTCCCCCAGCCTTCGCTGGCGCTGCTGGACGCGTCGGAGCCTCTGATCAGCCACAGCTCATCGTGTCCGCTCGGAGAGTTCGAGCCCGGAATGAACTCGAGCGACTGACCAAATCCTGCCTGCCACGGCTTCGCGGCAAGCACGCTCGGAGTTGGACTGGACAGTCCTGTCCACGTGTAAACAACGTCGCCAGAGCTCAGCCCTGCAGTCCGGTCGTTCTTCGTAGCGTAATAGACTCCTGCCCCATTGGTTGCCACGTCTTCGTTCCGCGATACCCAGCCCGCATCAGCCACTCCAAGACCGCCCGTTGACATCCAACTGTTGTTGGCAGTCCTGGCGCTCCAATCGAACCCGACCCACCAGAAGCCGGCATGCCAGGCTGAGTAACCTACTCCAGCCTGAGTGGGGTCCATAAACATCGCATTCCCGCTGGTGTTGGAGATGGTGAGGTCCACACCGCCGGTCTGCCAGATCTCCCAGGTGTCGGTGGCAATCTTGTAGCGCAGTAGCGTCCGGCCACCGCCGGAGGAAGGCAAGGCTGACGTACAGAGGTAGCCGCTCTGACATGCAAGATCGCTGTAGGAATCCCATGCGTTCACCGTCCTGGGAGGATCGGCAAGGCGGGTCCACGTGCCGGAAAGCGGAGCACCGGCTGTGAAGCTGTACCTCCAGAGCTGATCGTTGGCGAAAACCGCGTAAAGCGATGTGCCGTCAGTACGGATGTGGTTATACTGATCTGCCGTCTCGCTGACCGGCCCGGTTATGGTATCCCAGGTGACGGCCGCGCCCACGGCGACGGAGAGCAGGATTCCTGAGATCACAGCGTAGATCATGCGGCGCATTGAGGTTCTCCTACAGGTGTTCAGGGGCAGTCTGGTTGTTGCCATGCCTACTATACCCCAGTTGCGCACCAGAATGAAGGCGCGATTGCGGAGCGGCGGGCGGAGTGCTATAATTGCACAAGTCCGCGTACGGGCGCGAAGCCAGCCCTTCTGCGGCAAGCTCGACTGAGAGGAACATTATGAGACGCTACTTCTGGATGCTCGCGGCGATTCTGATTCTGATCGTAGTCCTGTTCGGCGGCGGAGCGGCCAGGCTCTACACAGACTGGCTGTGGTTCAGCGACCTCGGCTACTCCACGATATTCTCGAAGATCATCTGGACGCGCATCGGCATCGCGGCGCTCTTTACGGTGCTCTTCTTCTGCATCGTCTACTTCAACCTGTGGTACGGGCGGCGGCTTGCACCAACGCCGACGCGCCGCTACGAAGGAATCGAAGATGAGCTGCGCGAGCGCCTGTCGGCCTTTGCCCGCCGGGGGCTGGGCATCCTCCTCTTCGCTGGCACCCTCTTCGTGGCGATCATGGTGGGGCTCCAGGCCGCGGCGCAGTGGGATGTCTGGCTCAGGTTCAGCCACGCCACTGCGTTTGGCACGAGCGACCCGGTCTTCGGGCGGGACATCGGCTTCTACGTGTTCCGCCTCCCCTTCTGGAACTTCCTCTACGGCTGGTTCTTCTTTGCGATTCTCGCGGCCGCTGTGGCGACGGGCATACTACACTATGCGGACGAGGGGATCGAGTTCCTGGCGAACACGCCGCGTTTCGCGCCGCGCGTCAAGTCGCATCTCGCAGTGCTCCTTGCCTCTCTCTTCTTTCTGAAAGCCGTGGGTTACCGGCTTGCTATGTACGGCCTTGTGCTTTCGCCGGGCAGCATATTCTACGGCGCTGGATACACCGATATTCACGCACGGCTCCCTGCTTTGTGGATACTCCTTGTGGCCTCGGTGATCGGCGGAATTGTCGTTCTTCTGAACATCTATCGCCGGGGGATCTATCTAGCCGCCGGAGCGCTAGCCGGGCTTATCTTGGTCTCGCTCCTGGCCGGGGGTATCTACCCAGCCATCATCGAACAGTATATCGTCAAACCGAACGAACTCGAAAAGCAGCGGCCTTACATCGAGCGCGCCATAAACTACACCCGCCAGGGGTTCAGGGTTGATGCGATAAAATCCAGGCCGTTCGAGTACGTTCCCGACCTGACCGCGCAGGAAATCGCCAACAACAGGGCCGCCGTCCAGAACCTCCGGCTGTGGGACTACGAACCGCTGAGGCGCGCCTACAACCAGTTGCAGGTCTTTCAGCAGTACTACATGTTCCAGGACGTGGACATAGACCGCTACGTCATTGACGACTCCTACCGGCAGGTGATGCTGTCCGCCAGGGAGCTCCCTGGCCCGCCGCAAGACGCAGACACATGGGTCAACAGGTACCTCCGTTACACTCACGGCTATGGCTACGCAATGAGCCCCGTCAACGCCGTCAACGTCGAAGGCATGCCGGTATTCTTTGCAAAGGGCATCCCGCCGATCACCTGGGAAGGACTCCGGCTCAAGGTCCCTCAGGTGTACTTCGGCGAGCTCACCAACAACTACGTGCTGGTCAACACGCGCCGGAAAGAGCTCGACTACCCCGTCGGCGATACGGTCAGCGAAACCGCCTACGACGCAAAAAGCGGCCCGATGGTCGGCTCCTTCTTCCGGAAGCTCGCCTTTGCCATCCGCCTCGGAGAGATCAATATCCTGCTGTCCGACGACCTGCGTGCCTCCAGCCGCGTGCTCTTCAGGCGGAATATAGTGGACCGTGTGCAGACCATCTTTCCATTCCTGAAATTCGACAACGACCCATATCTTGTCACGGCAGGCGGCCGCCTCTACTGGTTCCACGATGCCTATACAACCACGAATCAGTATCCGTACTGCGAGCCAGCGCCCTTCAGCTTCCGGGGATCGGACACCGACGTCCGCTACATTCGGAACTCGGTCAAGCTGGTAACAGACGCCTATACCGGAAAGGTCCAGGCCTTCGTACGCGACCCGGAGGATGATCCAATAATTCGAACCTACTCACGCATATTTCCAGGCGTATTCAAGCCTCTGAAGGAAATGCCGCCGGAGTTTCTCGCGCACATCCGGTATCCAGAGGATCTGTTTACGATTCAGGCCCAGGTCTACTCAAAGTACCATATGACCAACCCCTCGGCGTTCTACAGCAGGAGCGATCTGTGGCAGATGGCCAGCACACCCGCCGAGGACGGCGAGGGGGAGCGACCGATGGAGCCTTACTACATCATCACGCGCCTTCCGAATTCCTCGGTGGACGAGTTCATCCTGATCGTTCCCTTTGTCCGACCCGAACGGCACAACATGGTCGCGTGGATGGCGGCGAAATGTGATCCCGAAGACTACGGCAAACTCATTGCCTACGAATTCCCCAGGGGCCAGACCGTTTTCGGCCCCAGGCAGATCATGGCCCGCGCGAACCAGGACACTCAGATATCCCAACAGCTCACCCTGTGGGGCCAGCTTGGTTCAAGGGTGGTCCGAGGCAAGCTGCTGGCAATACCGATTGAGAACTCGATCCTCTATGTGGAACCCCTGTACCTGGAGTCTACGGCAACACAGATTCCGGAGTTCAAGCGAGTGATTGTCGCGCTCGGCGACCGGCTTGCAATGGAGCAGACGCTGGAGGAAGCGGTCGCCAGAGTCGTTGGGGTCGCGCAGCTCCCGGCCGTAGCGGAGGCGAGCAAGATCCCCGGCGCAGCAACCAGACCCCCGAGCCAGCCAGCCCAGCCCGGGCCGGGGCGGCCGGCGCAGCCCCCGACTGCCGATATTCGACAGCTCGTCAAGCAGGCACGGGAGCAACTCGCACGCGCTCAGGACCTTCAGCGGCGTGGAGACTGGGCCGGCTACGGCCGCGAGCTCGACGCGCTCCAAAAGACTCTGGCAGAGCTGGAACGGAGGAGCGGCGCGAGATAACTCGGAGCTGAGAGCGCGTCGCCGGTGAGGGACGGAGGCTACTGGGTGCTCGCTTCGGTCGCCGGCCTCTGGACATAGACCACGTTCTGGGGCGCCCCCGCGCGGAATGCTGTAATGTTATCCGCCGTCGTGTCCATGATCCGCTCCTCAGCCTCAACGCTGTAGAACGCTATGTGGGGAGTGATGATGACGTTGTCTCGATGCAGGAGAGCATAGTTCTGCACAATCGTGCGGAGTTTCTCGACCGGAAGCGCCTCCGCCAGAAGCTGTGCCTCCTCCTTAATGGATTCCTCTCCCTCGAGTACATCCAGCCCAACGCCGCCAATTATCCCCTCGTTCAGCGCCGTCACGAGAGCGCTCGTGTCAACAATCCCGCCGCGCGCCGTGTTGATGAGTATCGCCCCTGGCTTGATCAGCCTGATTGTGTCGTGGTTGATCAAGTGGTGGGTCGCCGGAATAAGGGGGACGTGAAGCGTGATGACATCGGATTGGGACAGGAGCTGCTCGAGCGAGACATAGCGGTAGCCGAGGACTTCTGCGAGCAAATGCTGTTCGTTCACGTCGTAAGCCAGGACCTCCATGCCAAAGCCCTTGGCCATCCGGATGACGTGCATCCCGATCGCTCCTGCGCCGACCACTCCGAGCGTCCTGCCCTTTATGTCGAAGCCCCTCAGTCCCACTGTGGAGAAGTCGAGCCGCGTCGTGCGCAGAACCGCGTGGTAGATCTTGCGGGAGAGCGCGAGAATCAGGCCAAAAGCGTGCTCGGCGACTGTGTTCTCGCCATAACGGGGAACGTTCGAGACCACAATACCGCGCTCGGAGCAGGCAGCGAGATCAATGTGGTCATAGCCGGTCGAGCGCGTAGCTATGAATCGCAGCTTGGGCATCGCGGCGACGACCTCGCGCGTGACCTCAGAGTAGATGAAGACCGAAACTATCTTCGCGTTGGGCGCAAGAGCCGCTGTGTGAGGGCTGAGCGGCTCCCTGAGTACCTTCACGGCGTCCGTCAACTGCCGCCGCTTCAGGTAATCTATACCCCAGTCCTCCATCTCGAAGAACACTGCCTTGTCTTGCTGTGCCAAGTCTGGTTACCTCGCTTCATTGTCTGTCGGCATATAATAACGAATCGCCCGG
>Ga0315289_10008453_pt1 | contig 14890 bp, 12 predicted proteins | sample YL17G11_40_MG_FD_203452 | JGI IMG/M metagenome (GOLD analysis project Ga0315289, IMG submission 203452) | Sediment microbial communities from Yellowstone Lake, YNP, Wyoming, USA - YL17G11_40 | ecosystem: Environmental > Aquatic > Freshwater > Lake > Sediment | place: USA: Wyoming | collected...
TTAGCTATTAGATCCAGGCTCCTAACAACAGGGTCATACGCCCTGATCTTTGCTTTCTCTGTCAAAAGTCTTCTGATTATATACAAAGAGGGTGCGTCACGGATGTCATCTGTATTCGGTTTGAAAGAAAGTCCAAGAATTGCAATCGTCTTTTCTTTGAGCACTCCCATTGCATCCTTAATTTTTTTGGCCATAATTTCCTTTTGCTTTTCGTTAGCCCTGACTGCTGCATCAACGACGCTTAGCTCAACATTTTGTTCTTCTGCCATCTTTAAAAGTGCCTTTGTATCCTTTGGAAGACAGGAGCCACCATAGCCTGGTCCAGGATGGAGAAATTTTGAGCCTATCCGCATGTCAAGGCCCATGCCCTTTGCAACCATGTGGACATCTGCACCAACCTTCTCACAGAGGTTTGCAATCTCATTGATAAATGAAATCTTCGTTGCAAGAAAAGAGTTGGAGGCATATTTGATAAGCTCTGCAGTTTTGATATTTGTTATCACAAAAGGTGTTTCTATAAGGTAGAGAGGTTTGTAGAGGTCCTTCATTATCGCAATCGCCTGCTGACTATTTGCACCAATAATAACCCTATTGGGCCTCATGAAATCTTCTATTGCAGAGCCCTCCCTTAGAAACTCCGGGTTTGAAACTATATCAAAATGAACCAGTTCCTTAAGGTTTCTCGAAACTATCTCCCTTATCCTGTCACCTGTTCCGACAGGGACAGTGCTTTTTGTGACAATAATCTTGTATCCGTTCAAATTTGCAGCTATTTCCTTAGCCACATCTTCGATGTATTTCAGGTCTGCTGAGCCATCACCCCGTGGAGGCGTACCCACAGCTATGAATATCGCCAGGGAAGAATCAACTGCTTCTGCTACATCTGTAGTAAAAGTGAGCCTGCCTTCCTTAAGGTTTCTCTGTACAAGCTCTTCAAGACCTGGCTCATAAAAAGGTACTTTGCCTTTTTTCAAAGATTTTATCTTCTTTTCGTCCTTGTCTAAGCATGTGACAAATAATCCAAATTCGGCAAAACAGGCTCCTGTGACAAGGCCGACATAACCAGTTCCAATTATTCCTATGTGCATCTATCCTCCCATATTATCTAAAAATCAACCAGTTAATTTTATTACTATTTGACAGCATTTTCACCAGTGTTGTCAACAACATAAGAAAAATGATAATTCTGTAAAACTTACACGATTCAAGGATTAATATCAGGGGGAACATTTTAAAGACATGCTCTTTAACTCCTCACAATAGAGACCAGGGAGTTGCATGAATTTTACAATGAAAACAGGGCAGATTCACAATACCTCGTGTATTTTATCAATAACCATTTTTGGTGTCACTATAGTGAGACATGCTTGCTTTTCTGGATGAATGCACTTGTCTTGTCTGCACATCCTGCACGGAACTGTACTGATATCGAACAGTGCCTTTTTGTCAGTCCACGGACCACAGTGCTTTGACAAGGTAGGCCCATATATACCAATTACAAATAATCCTGTGGCTGCTGCTATATGAATTGGTGCTGAATCATTACCAACAAATAGATCGCTGAACTTACATAATGCAGCAAACTCCAAAAGGCTCAGATCGGTTGATACGATATCCGGTGATTTTTTCAGTTTGTTCAGTATAGCTTGAATGATATTGTCTTCATTAGGCCCTCCTATCAAAAATATTCTATACCTTCCGGCTACTGAATTTATGACCTCTGCAAATTTCTCAACTCCCCATTGCCTTAGCTCTGTCCTTGTACCAGGATGAACGATGATGGCTTTCTTATCTTTTGTTTTTAACACACTGAATATCTCGGTTATTTCTTTTATTGCACTGTCAGGGACATCGATAGTCAATCTCCTATCGTATATCTTAAGCCCGGAATCGGTAAGGGCCTGAAGATAATATTCTATGAGATGAGGATTCCTCTCATGATCCCAGCGCAACCGTTCCGTAAGCAAATACGCTCTCCACCAACTGTCATGCTTGAATCCCACCCTCACCCCAGCGCCCGATGCAAAGCCGATAATGGTAGGCCGATCTGAACTGGAGAGGATGAAGACAGTATCAAACTTTTTCCTGCGGATCCCGATGAGGAGACGGATGAACTTTATGACGCCTAATCTCCCCTTTATCTCTTTTCTCCGCACAGTGATGACTTCGGAAACATCGGGAAGCAATTTCAGGAAAACCTCGCCGCCCTCATTGACCAGGGCCGTAATCTCCGCATTCGGGAAGTTGCGTTTCAGATTCCTTATGAACGGATACATCCAGATAGTATCACCGATATACCGCAAGTTGATGACAAGTATTCTCTTAGCGTCCCTCAGCATCTGCCGTCTTTCCCATTATAAGGGCCCTTCTCTCTCTGCAACTGATGCAGCTATCCCTGTTGCAGAGGAAAAAGTCAGGGTCTTTCTTAAGTAATTCCACAGCCCAGTGAACGAGATCCCCGGCCTTGATGAGATGACACGCAGCACCTCCGATCCTCATGGATGTGTAAGCGACTTTCCCAAGGAGCAGCAGCCCGGCGATCTTCCTGAATTCTCCCGAGTGCCCCGTCGTTCTCAGTTCGGCGACATTATGCTGCGAGTCTTCCATGTAACCATAAAAGGCCTTGTAGTCGCTATACGGCACTTTCGCAATATATTCGGCTGTGTGCAAAAGAGAGATGGTCTCAAACTCGGTACCGAGGAGCAGGACATAGCCATCGCGCGAAAGTATCTCTTCCATGGGCGAGTTCTCACTCAGGCTGTCGTACATATAATACTTCCGGGACAGGGAAGCGGCTTCTTTTCCCCAGAAGCAAAAGCTGAACTGAGGGTGAAAGCTTCGGCAGACACCTTCTGACTTTCTGAATGTCTCAGCAACGGTCCCGACAGGTCTGCTCACGGGAAATCCCGGATGAAAACTCTTACGTTTCCTGATCCTGTACGGCCTGATGCTTCCATACGAAGTCTCATATGTAAAAGCAGGCATGAGGACAAGACCATCGTCGGTGATGAGTTCCTTGAGCGCCCTTACTACTGTACCAGCTCCTCCTTCAAGTGATCCGAAACTGCTGAGAGCGGAATGGACAGCCACGGCCTGACCGGGCCTAATGCCCAACTCGGCGAGTGATCCCTTCAATTCACCTTTTCTCAGAAGTCCTCCGGTCTTGAACACTGATTTAATAATTCGGGCAAGCCGTGACTTTTTCTTTGGTCTGAATTTCGTGTCTGAATAATATGAGGAGGCGCAGTAGCTCAGGGCCGTATATGTCTTATATGAATAATTGTTGACGATGTTGTTCGTCTCAAGATGCCGCCGGCAGGTCGCAATGATCCCCGACTTGAAATCGTATTCATTGACAAAGTTTTTTTTTCTCGTCGTCCAGCTCCTCTTGTGTATGTAGTATATATATACAAGATCTTTTACATGGATGAAAGGGCCCTCCATAGCGAGGCGAAGCCTCAAGTCGTAGTCTTCCGCCCAATTTACTTCGGCGTTATATCCTCCTACTGAGTCGTAAACACTCTTGCGGATGAGCGCAGCACCATCGGGAACGAAATTGGCAGTGAACAGGTCAAACTGATTGAATTCCTTGTCATAATAAAAAGGGGACCTGATCTTTTTTGCCCGCCTGACAACTCTTGTCTTGCCGTATACGACACTTGCATCGGGATGACGTTCAGCCATTTCAACAAGAATACAAAGACGGTTTGGGAGTGCCATGTCATCGCTGTCCGAGGCGATAATGTAACGGCCCGATGCATGATCCGCAAGGAATTTATAGATAATCGCTGGTTTGCCTGAATTTTTCTCTCTTGCAAAATACTTAATGCGTTTATCACTTTCTGCAAAGGTCTCGATGATCCCGAGACTCCCGTCTGATGAGCCGTCGTCGCAAATGAGCAGTTCGAAATCCTTGAACTCCTCTTTAAGGACACTCGATATCGACATCCTCAAGAAGTCCTCTCTGTTGTAAACAGGCATCAAGACTGAAACAATTGGCATCTCAACATCTCCATCGACATGTATTTGATAATGACAAACTCGTTTATTATAGAACATTCTTTCAAATTGTTTACCTTGTCCTTAAGGGAATCGAAAACGGCTTCTCAAAGAGAAGGTGTCCTACATCTGGTGAAAATATCTCTCTTGACAATGACATCGTTGAATCCGAGGGGCTCCTTTTTTGATAATATGTAGATCCATGTCAGAAATATCTCAGCCGCCCATCAATCCACTTTTCTATTAAGGTGTGCCCGTACAAACTTCTTTCTGATAAACGCCACCAGAAGTCTCGAAGTTTGACATATCTTCGTTGCAGGAACCTTTTCCACCAGGTAAGTTTCCATTTTCTCCGAAAATACATGCGGTTTTCTGATTCATAAGGCTTCATGCTCTCATCTTTGCGAATTGAGTCTTGAGTGATAGAGCTGAAATGATGTATGAATGAACGTCCAGTAGTTATCAAGGTAAATCCTGCAATCTTTGCCCGGCGAAAAAAATCGGCATCTTCAAACTGGCCTATTTTGAAGTTTTCGTCGAACAACCCAATCCTTTCAAACACATACCGCCTCACCATAAAGCACACACCTTGAGCCACCCCTATTCGTGAAACACATGCCATCCTCTCAATGAAATCTTTGGAATATTGAACGATATCATAATTATATTCCCCTTCACGGATTGCTGGGCTAACCACATCAGCCCCGACTTCTTCAGCAAAAGATAAAAGCCCCTCTAACCATCCCGGTGAAACAATCACGTCATTGTTCGAGATTACTACCCACTCAGATTGAGTAGTATTCACACCTTGGTTCCAAGCACAAGCGCAACCTAAGTTATCGCTGTTTCTCATGACCCGGACTCCGTGGAGAGTAGCCAGATATTCCCCTGTTCCGTCAGTTGAACCGTTGTCAATGACAATTATTTTAACATCATCAGGAATAGTCTTTTGCAAACTCTCAAGGCTGATTTTAGTGAAATAAAGCTGATTGAAAACTGGAATTACTATGCTAATGTCCATTCAACTCTTTCTCTCACCATGTGTCTGTTCACTCTATTGCAGTAATTTCTTTATTGTAGTTCTAATCCTCATTGAAGACTTCCCATCTCCATAAGGGTTTCTGTGTTTTGCCATGTTATTGTATTCACCTTTATTCGATAACAGCATCTTCACTGATTTAACTATTTTCTCCTTGTCTGTACCAACCAGTAGTGCTGTCCCCGCGTCAATACCTTCAGTCCGTTCAGTGACATCTCTCATGACTAATACAGGTTTTCCAAGACTCGGTGCTTCTTCCTGAATACCTCCTGAATCGGTGAGGATAAGATAACTTTTACTCATAAGCCATATGAGATAGGGATACTCGAGGGGCTCTACGAGGTGAATATTTTTTATACCACTCAGCCTCGGATAGACATGTCCTCTCACATTTGGATTAAGATGGACAGGATAGATTGTCTCCACATTCTCACGGGCAATCTCCTTAAGTGCATGGCATATGTTTTCAAAAGGCTTACCAAAACTTTCCCGACGGTGCCCTGTAACCAGGATTATCCTCTTTGAAAAATCGAGAAATCGAAAATAATCATAAAACCTTTTTTCATTTCTGTTCACAATATCCAGCCCCATGAAAAGGGCATCAATTACCGTATTACCAACAACAAAAATGTTTTCCTCTGATATGCTTTCTCTTAACAAATTCTCTTTCGCTTTATCCGTTGGAGCAAAATGATAGTCTGCGATATGACTTACCAGAACACGATTCGTTTCTTCAGGGAAAGGAGAAAACTTATGAAAACTTCTCAGCCCCGCTTCAATATGTGCAACCTTTATTTTGTTATAAAACCCTGCCAATGCCCCAACAAAAGCAGTGGTTGTGTCTCCCTGCACAATGATAAGATTAGGTTGGCTTTCCTTGATCACCTTTTCAAGGAGTCTCAAAGATTTTGAAGTAACAGTGAAAAGGCTTTGGTTTTCCATCATGATATTCAAGTCATAATCCGGAACTATCGAGAAAAACTGCAAAACCTGATCCAGCATCTCTCTGTGCTGCCCTGTCACACACACTTGAATATTTCCAACATCTTTAAGCTTCACTATGAGAGGAGCAAGTTTAATTGCCTCAGGTCTTGTGCCGAAGATGAAAAGAAATCTGCTGGTTTTTCCTTTACCCTTTGTTTTCACGCTGTAGTTCGAGTAGTTTTGCATATTTAAAAAAAGAGCCTCCTGCCTTGGTTAATGCTGTAACCAAACCGTCCATGCCGTCGAGGAATCCCCGCTCCATCAGAAAGATCTTCAGGAACATGCCCACACCGTGATACAGGGGCGAGAGGAAGTTTGCCTGCCTGCCAGATCGGAACATCTCTCTGGCGATAATCGAGGAATAGTCGTTCAGGGTCCTGAGCATATCCGCGTAACCCGAGAAGGCATAATGGTCTATGTGGACATCAAGGTGTATTACCCGCCCGTCAGTCACCCACCGTTCATGGATCGCACCTTCGAATGTACCCCTCGTCCTCTCAACCAGACGAACCTGCCTGTCGGGCCAGTATCCCGAGTGCTTGAGCCATCTGCCGTGGAGGTAGTTCTTCCTCCTGAGACTGTAGGCGGTAGCCTCTGGGTTCTTCAGTACGGGGAGGAGCATCGGTACAGTTTCGGAGGGAACCCGCTCGTCAGCATCGATCAGGAGGACCCAGTCGTAGCTGCACTTTTCGATGGCACTGTTCTTCTGTGGGCCGTATCCTTTCCAATCTTCTATAAAAACCCGGCAGCCAAACTCTTTTGCAATTTCTACGGTTCTATCTACGCTTCCTGAATCAACCATCACAATATCATCTGCAAAGGAGACACTTTTCAAACATTCAGGCAGCTTTTTCTCTTCATTTTTTGTAATGATTGCTACAGAGATGGGAATCCTTTCAGGTAACATGTAATGCCTCCGACACCCCTGTAAAAAGAGGTAATGCTATTGCTGTTGCGAATGGAAGCACCTGTGTATCGGTAAGACTTCCAACAATAAAGACCGTTGTAAAAGTAAAAACTGCAAACCCGAGGGCTGAATCACGGCATTTCCATCCTCTTTTTAACATCACAAATAGAAGGGTGCAAAACGCAACAAGCCCAACTATACCGAAACTTACCATCATATAGAGAAAACTATTATGCGGATGATCGTAAAAGGGAAGTGACGGATCTTTCTTATGAAGTTCCCATGACTTTTTAAACCCTGCTGTACCTATTCCAAGAATAGGATTCTTCTTTATCTCCGATAATGCAATCTCCCACATATGAAATCTTAACCCTATTGATGTATTCACATTCCCCTGAGTATAAAGCACTATGTCTTCTTTAGCCTTTAAAAACCGGGATTGCACCACTGGAAAAGAAAATAAAAAAGAGACTGCAATGACACTCACAATGAGTATCTTCACTATATGCTGCTGCCCTATAATGTTATACACGATGAATGGCAATAAGACTATCAATGCTACGTAACCACTCCTCCCTCCGGTGAAACCTATAGTAGCAAAATACTGAATCATAGCAGAAATGTAGAGCAAGCGTTCTCTTTTCGACTGTGCCTTTAAAAAGTAAAAGGATGCGATAAGTATTCCTGTAGTAAGCAGCAATGAATAGGGGATGTGCGCTGAACTTCCTCCCAGTAGTCCGGTTGCAAGCCCCTTTTTAAGATGTACTAATCCTGCAAATTGTAGTATTGAGATCGCACTATTGAGAGAAAGCCCTAAAAGGAACATCTTGATTATCAAATCAGGCTGTCTCCGGGGAGTGATAACCGGCGCAATTGCTATAGCATATAACCAGTAATGAGTCTTAAGGGCTACAGGGAATCCATCAGCGGGCAGCGGCGTGTACATAAGACCAGTCCATGGCAAAACAATAAGGATTATCACCGGGAGTACAATTTTGGAATTCTGCCATGTGGTGATATCTCTCAAAAACTTTCCAGAAATAATCCAGACACCGAGCACAAAAACTCCACAGATTACTGTTGGAGATGTAGCTATCGGAAGAAAGAAGAACATACCCAGATACCCTGTCCAGAGAAGGGTGTCCGGGTTAATTTTCCTTAACAATTCCATTCTTGCAAAAATAATCTTTTGATGCAATTGATGCTGAAAAAAGTTGTTTGTTCATATCGTTTTTCGTCTTGTTCGTTGGGTGCCAGAGGTGAAAACATATTGCCATGGATGCATGCACCTTCTTTATGAGTCCGAATTTAAAAAATCTGCATGCAAGTTCTGAATCTTCGTCACCCCATCCCGTGAAATCCTCATTAAAGCCATTTACCGCCAGTATATCTTTTTTTAAAAAACTCATATTGCATGATTTTATCCCCTTAAGTTTTTTATTCTTAATGAAAAGTGAACGGGGAAGATGAATTAAATGATGAGCATTAGAAATCTTGCCTGTCAGGGCCATTTTCATCAATGTGGGTATTGAATTGGCGTGCTCATAATTAAAGAATGATACGACATCCTTATTGACATGCACCCTCTTTCCTTGTATAAAACATGCCTCTTCTTGCAGTTTAAAATGGTCTGATATAAAATGCTGGTTCACCACACAGTCACCATCTAAGAGAACAATATAGTCCCCTGATGTTTGTTTTATCGCCTCATTACGGATTTTAGCAGCCCTGAATCCTTTGTCTTCCTGCCATACATGGAGCACAGGAAAAGATGCACCTTTAGAGAAACTTCTTACTCCCTGAGCAGTATTCTCATCAGAACCATCATCTGCGATGATCACCTCGTCAGGCAGCCTTGTCTGGTATAAAATGCTCTCAGTCACTTTTTTAAAGGCGGAGGGATTGTTGTACGTTGTTATTACAAGAGATATTTTCAATAATTCCCTCCGACAAGTATTGCTGTAATAGAACCAACAACAACTTTTGTCTGCATCTTCACGGGGATATATTTCTTATCATCGGTAAGCCAGATGAGAATCTCACCCTTTCTGTAAAAAATGCCTTCTGATTTCATAAGTGGCTTTACAAGAATTGTATCAAATGTTCCTGTGGAAAGATCGAGCTTCTCTTTTTTTAATACCTGTACCTCAACACTCCATATCTGTTTGTTATCAAATATATCTATGAATACAGGCCTTCCAACTTTTAAATCGAGGGTTCTCAGGTAATAAAAACTCGTTAGCGGGTCCATGATATTTGCAGGGACAGTAAACTCCTTCTTTTCTTTATCAAGATGATTTATATACGTTACTTTGCCAATAGCCTGATTAAAGATAACCTCTTTATCCCTCCTGTGTCTGCCTTCTCTTATTTTGAGCCTATAATTCGCAGGTTGCCCTATAAATGACAGAGACGGGTTTTTAATAAGGGTGCTTTCTACTCTATCATCTACTGTATAAAAAACAGAGACCCATTTTGCTGACTGAGCAGTCGAAATAATTTTTATATTGTCCCCGTCGTTTAGTATCTCAAGAGATGCGGTACCAGCCTTAACCCCAGTCCATGTAAGGTCATAGACAAGTTTCTCAGGGATAGTGAAAGAGGCCGCATAAGAAATCGCTATGAAAAATGCACAATGGACGATGCACACTATGACCAATGTGATATAGTGGTACCTTCTGATTATCCTTCTCATATCTTTATGTTATATTAATGCATGCTTGTTATTCCTGCAATAGATTTAAAGGATGGGCAGTGTGTAAGGCTTTTCCAGGGCAAAAGAGATGCAGTGACTACTTATTCAAATGACCCTGAAGCAACTGCGAAAAAATGGGAATCATGTGGGGCTCAACTGCTTCATATTGTTGATCTCGATGGTGCATTTTCTGGCAGTCAGAAGAATCTGGATTCAATAATAAAAATCAGACAGTCAGTAAAAATCCCTCTCCAGGTAGGAGGCGGAATAAGGAGTGTCAATACAATCTCGACTCTCTTCTCAATAGGTATTAACCGGGTCATCATAGGAACTGCAGCAATTGAGGATCCTGAGTTTGTTGCCTATTCCTGCAGTCAATATCCTGATAAAGTCTTCATTGGCATTGACGCTGAAAAAGGCATGGTCGCGGTGAGGGGCTGGGAAGAAGTGACGTCGATTGATGCAAAACAATTGGCAAAACGTTTAGAAGGTAAAGGCGCAGCAGGAATTATCTATACAGATATTACAAGAGATGGCACGCTTTCAGGACCCAATATTGAAGAGACAAAAAAAATAGTTGAAGCCGTGAATATTCCTGTGATCGCAGCAGGCGGAGTCTCATCAATTGATGACATAAAAAAGCTTATGAAGATAAAAAACCTCTGGGGAGTAATCACAGGAAAGGCTATTTACTCAGGGACGCTTGACATCAGAGAAGCAATTAAATTGGTGATGAGTAATGAAAAGGAATAATTCTGAGACAGGGGATAACCCTTGTCCCAGAGATCTATACTTATCACAGTTTTTGGAGGATAGGTGCTTGCAAAGAGAATAATCCCGTGCCTTGATGTAAAAGATGGGCGGGTAGTGAAAGGTGTCAGTTTTGTCAATCTGAAAGATGCAGGTGACCCTGTCGAAAATGCAAAGTTCTATGACGAACAGGGAGCTGATGAACTTATTTTTCTTGATATTACTGCGTCCCATGAGAAGAGAAATATTATCATTGACGTAGTCATGAGAACTGCTGAAGAAGTTTTCATGCCTCTTACTGTCGGCGGAGGGATTAAAACCATTAAAGATATACGTGAGCTTCTCAAGGCAGGATGCGATAAGGTATCTATAAATACAGCTGCGGTTAAAAATCCTGATTTTATAAGAGAGGCATCTGAAAGGTTTGGAAGTCAATGTATTGTGGTTGCAATTGATGCGAAAAGGGTAATCAAAAGATATAAAGACTTTCATCCATTTGTTCTGTGGGCTAATAAACCTAAAATGAGTGAACTTTTTATTCCATTTAACCTAAAAAGTAAAGTTACTTGGGAAATATACACTCATGGAGGGAGAAAACCAACTGGAATCGATGCCCTAAAATGGTCTAAATACATGGGAGCCCTCGGAGCAGGTGAGATTATGCTCACGAGTATGGATAAAGATGGCACCAAAGATGGTTATGATATTGAACTCACAAAAACAATTTCAGAGGCTGTATCAATCCCTGTGATTGCCTCAGGTGGTGCAGGCAATCTCGAACATTTATATGAGGCACTTGCAGATGGAAAGGCAGACGCAGTCCTCGCAGCATCCATATTTCATTACAGGGAATATACCATCAAAGAGGCAAAGGAGTATCTGAAGTCCAGAGGAGTTCCTGTCAGATTATAGTCAAAGGTATGGACGTTTATGTATAGTGAATACTTTGGGTTAACTGAACTTCCCTTTTCTATTGCGCCGGACCCTCGTTATCTTTATATGAGTGATCAACACCGGGAAGCTCTGGCTCATCTGGTATATGGACTTCACAGTGACGGTGGGTTTGTCCTCCTTACCGGTGAAGTAGGAACTGGTAAAACAACCGTCTGTCGTTGCTTGCTGGAGCAAATACCGGAAAACACTGACGTAGCTTTTGTCCTTAATCCGAAATTGAGTGTTGAGGAACTGTTAGCCACCATTTGTGACGAGTTGGGCATCCACTATCCTGAAGGCAATACCAGCATTAAGGTTTTTGTGGACCACATTAATGTATATCTGCTTAAAGCCCATGCTCAAGGTCGTAAGACAGTACTCATTCTCGAAGAGGCACAAAATCTTAGTACCGATGTATTGGAGCAGGTGCGGTTACTGACCAACCTTGAGACTAATCAATGCAAACTGCTTCAGATCATCATGTTGGGACAGCCGGAGCTCAAGGACATGTTGTCACGACCGGAGTTGAGACAGTTGGCACAGCGGATCACCGCTCGTTACCACCTAAGTTCACTACCGAGGAAAGAAGTCGCTGCTTATGTAAACCATCGTCTCGCAGTTGCCGGCACGCGCAATAGATTATTTCCCCCTTCAACTATTGGCAAACTATTCCGATTGAGTGGTGGCATTCCGCGGTTGATTAATCTGCTCTGTGACCGGGCTTTACTTGGAGCATATGTTCAGGGACAGGACCGGGTTGACAAACCTACACTATCCCAAGCTGCACACGAGATATTCGGCAAAACCAAGACTCAGGGGCTGCAAAGGAAAACATTTAAATGGGTGTTGGCGAGCTTGGTACTCATAGGGTGCGTAGCTACGCTTGCAATGATTTACTATAATCACAGGACAGAGCTTTCGGCATTAATTACACCTAAGCCTGTTCAACAAAAAAGTTTTTCTGAACCAATGATAGAACAATCACAGTTATCACTATCGGACTGGTCTGCTGACAAACCGATTCAACGCAATAAGGAAATGGCCTATCAATCGCTATTAAAGCAGTGGAATATTATTTACAACCCTGACAATGGTAGTGCCTGCCAGCAAGCTCAGGCTCAAGGCTTAGGCTGTCTGGAAACACAGGGCAGTTTAAGCAGCCTGCTTCATCTCAATAGACCAGCGGTGTTAAAATTATTTGATGAGCAAGGCCAGGAATTTTATGCCTTATTGGCAGCACTTCGGGGACAAACTGCTATCTTTGTAGTGGGCACCGAAACCTGGACAGCTGACATCAAAGAAATCGAAAAGAGGTGGCTTGGTGATTACACAATGCTGTGGCAGATACCGACTGATTATAAAGGTCCTATTCATCCGGGTCAGAAAGGGAATGTGGTGCAGTGGCTGGACAGACAACTATCACTCATTCAAGGCAGAACAGCTCAACCCGGAGAAAACCTGATATTTGATAATACTCTTGTCAGACAGGTGAAGAAATTTCAACTCGCAAAAGGCTTGGTGCCTGATGGGATTGTAGGACCTCACACTATAATCCACCTGAATACCCAAGTGGGCAGCAGAGAACCGGTACTGGTTGATAAGCAGGAGGATAAATAGGATGTCTTATATTCTTGATGCCCTGAAAAAGTCAGCTAAAGAACGTCAGCGTAATACTGTACCTGATCTGCTGACGGCACAGGATGCTATAGCTCAAGAGCCTAAAAAACGTTCGCTGTGGCCTTATCTGATTCTGATTGCCCTGTTGCTCAATGCAGTTTTATTCGGTTGGTGGCTGATTCACTGGCAATCAAAAAAGCAAACTATAGTTGCACACTCAACAACTGGGCAGCAGCATGAGTCAAAGGGAGCAGAGCTTCTTTCCTCAAGCCCGACAGGGTCCACGCTTAAGTTAGAACCCACTCTACCGAAACCAGCAGAGCAACAGCAGCCGGTACAGGCTAAAACTGATTTAAAGAGAAAAGCCCTAGATAATCAAATGCCAACGGCTGATACAGAAGGATTATCTGTAGGTTCTTCAACTGTACCATACCAAACCCCAATAGTGAGCTATATTCCATCTGAGCCGAAATTTGGCAATAAGAGTATGTCTCCGGTAGAAAATAAAGTATATGACCTGAATGCGCTTCCCTTACCCATACAGCAGAGCTTGCCAGCCCTTGTCATTTCTGTTTTCCTTTATTCTGAAGATCCAACCTTAAGAATGGTGAAAATCAATGGTCAAATGATGCGGGAAGGTCAATCTCTGACAGCAGGCCTGAAGTTGGAGGAGATTACCCCTGAGGGAGTTATCCTCAGCTACAAAAATTACCGCTTTCGTGTAGGACTGAAGTAGATACGTTTTTTTAAGGTATCTACACGTCAGAAAATTTTCAGGAATCCATATCCTGATATTTCCCTTTTTTTAACAGATACAATTATCATAAGTTGGTTCATCAATAAATTCTTTAAAATATGATAGATTATTTATAGTCTGACCCGGAGGCTTAATATTTTTAGAGTTGTTATTTATAGCATTTTATTTTGCCTCATTATTTTGACAGTCTATCTTTACTTCAACAAACCCGTAGAGGAAAGAGCTCAGAACAAAAGATCTGACCAGGCTGATAACACAGTTACATCGTCAGAAATAGTACTTGCGCCAGTTAATGGCCAAAATTTATTTCAGGCACTCAATGCACCTTCTCAATCCACAGAACCCCTGATTCCTCTCATGAGTAATCAGGATCTGGTAACGAAAGAAAAGGACAATACCGTCGCAGCAAATGCTATGGAGAGTTTCAAAAGAGGAGACTATGAGAATGCCATAACACTCTTTAAGGAGCTTTCAGAAAAAGATAAGAGCGCATTGGTATATATTGGTATTTCTTGCTTTAAGCTTGGAGATCACCGAAATGCAATTAACTTTCTCGAAAAGGCTGTAGAATACAATAACAAAGACTTCACTGCGAGGAAGGCTCTTGCCTTTTCTTACTATAACATCGATGATCTTGAAAATGGGTTTCATAATGCCAAGATAGGGCTTTCGATAAAAAAGGATCCGGAACTTCAGGCATTTTATGACAAACTCAAGAGAGAGAAACACACGCAGCAGAGTTACATAGAAGAAAGCACCTCACACTTTAAAGTTCTTTTTGACGGGCACGAGCATGGTAACGTGGACAGGGAAGTCATCAGTATTCTGGATGATGCCTATAGATTTGTAGGAAAAGAACTTAATTATTTTCCTACAGAACGCATAACCGTCATACTTTATACACGCAAGGATTTTTATGACACAACTCAGGCTCCTGTATGGTCAGGGGGCATATATGATGGTAAAATCAGGTTACCGATAAGAGGAATTGAAGGGCAGAGCGCATCCTTGAAAAAGGTGCTCTTCCATGAATATACTCATGCTGTGGTTCATTCGCTTACTCCCGGATGTCCCTTGTGGATTCACGAGGGGTTGTCAGAGTATTTCTCAACACATTATCCGAAAAAAATTGGCCAGGTCATTCCCCTCAATTACCTTGAGAAATCATTCTCCGGTCTCAGAGGTGAAAACCTCAGGATTGCATATTGG
>Ga0315289_10008454_pt1 | contig 14889 bp, 12 predicted proteins | sample YL17G11_40_MG_FD_203452 | JGI IMG/M metagenome (GOLD analysis project Ga0315289, IMG submission 203452) | Sediment microbial communities from Yellowstone Lake, YNP, Wyoming, USA - YL17G11_40 | ecosystem: Environmental > Aquatic > Freshwater > Lake > Sediment | place: USA: Wyoming | collected...
GTGATATAGTGGTTAATTGTATTATAGATAAAGACATACAAAAAAGTAATAAGAAAAAAATTGAATCTAATATTACAATTGCTAAAAACATTGCGTTAGCATCCATTAATAATAATATATCAAAACTAATCCATTTAAGTAGTATAGTTGTTTTACCCCCACAAATAACTCAAAATGTGATGAATAATCCCTATAATTATTCACTCGAGAAAGATTGGTATACCAAAGCAAAAATAGAAACGGAGAAAATATTCTGTAATGCCTCAAGTAAAATCCAAACTTGTATAATTCGTCCTGGCATTGTATATGGTCCATTAATTCCTTGGTCAATTATAGCTCTGTCTCGGACGAAAGACACTATAATATATCTACCAAAAAAAGATCCTTCTCTTTGTTATGCAATACATGTTGATGATTTAGCGAGACTTATATATACGTTAATTATAGAGAAATCTCAATTACCATCTTTACTTTATGGAATTAATTCCGAAAGAATAAATTGGTATGATTTTTATCACGAACATGCCAAAGCATCAAAGACAGAAGATGAGATAAAATTATTGCCAGATGATGAAATTGTAAATCATATTACCCAGAGTAACAAAAAAAGTTTTATTAAAAGAATGATTACTTGGTTACTTTTTTCTCCTTTTAATGAGTACCTAGCGCGTATTAAACCGATTATTTATATAGGCAAAAAAATAAAAAATGGATTTAATTTAGAACCAGTAAAAGAACAGGGGGTAATTAACAATAAAACTTTTATAAAAGAATATCTCTGGCCGACAGAGTTTGAAATGAAATTATATACCAGTAGTTTTGAATTTAAGCCAAAACATAATGGAGAATCTTTAGGTTTTCAATATAAAATTAATTTTCGCGAAGGTTGCGAAAATGTCGCACAGTGGTGGAATTATGAACTTGAAAATGCATTGAATGATGGGTTACAAAAGATGCTAAATTTATCAAGAACATTTAAGTTTTAATTGTTTGAAGAGTTTATTTATATTTTTTCTATGTTTTTCTCACAAGGCAAAAAGAAAGCCGAACTTAAATTTTGGAAAGCGGAGCTAAGAAGATATATGCAGTGGTACCTAGGTAAAGAACCACTCTATGGTTTTCCTTTTCCTGTTAGCGAAGAAAAAGTCACCGGCTACGGATTGAGAATTGATGCTGCAATGACTTGGCTGAAATTGTTTCAAGAAAAAAAGTATCCGTCTGATTTGAAATTAAATAGTGACGCCTTTGTTGGTCTAAAAGTCCTTGATGTCGGCTGCGGACCCTTTCCCAACTTATTCGCTTTCTCCCATTGTGAAAGACACGGACTTGATCCGCTGATAGATCTCTATCGAAAAACTGGGTATCCCCTGGATATTTGGCAAAAACAAGGTTTTTATTATCACTCTTCACCCGCCGAAAAAATGACTTTTCCCGAAGCCTATTTTGACGCCATTGTGTCTGTGAATGCCATCGATCATGTTGATAATTTTAAGCGGACAGCGGAAGAAATTAGACGGGTGTTAAAGAAGGGAGGAATTATTCGTATGCATGTCCATTATCATAAAAGAACGCAAACTGAACCCCTCCAGCTCAATGATAAAGTATTCCTAAATCATTATAACTGGGTGGTGGGTTTAAAAAAAATAGTCGAAGATAATAAAAAAGACATCGGTTATTATACCGCACCCTCTGACGAAAAGTTTGTCGTCTGGGGAAATTATTAGCATAATTAAAAATATGAAAAATCCGCAAGTCACGGTTTTAATGCCTGTCTATAATGGAGAAAAATATTTAAAAGAAGCGATTGGAAGTATTTTAAACCAAACTTTTAAGAACTTTGAATTTTTAATAATCAATGACGGCTCAACGGATAAATCTGTTAAAATAATTGAATCATATAATGATAATCGAATCAAACTCATACACAATAGTCAAAATTTCAAAATTATTAAAACCTTGAATAGGGGCATTGGATTGGCAAAGGGAAAATACCTTGCCCGTATGGATTGTGATGATATCAGTCTACCAGGAAGGCTTGAAAAACAATTTCATTATCTGGAGAATCATCCCGAAGTCGGGGTTTGCGGCACCGCCTTCAAGGTCATTGATGATAATGGAAGGGACGTTTCGGTGGTCAAGTTTCCGAAGACCTCGGCGGTTATTCAATGGCTTTTATTTTTTTCAAATCCTCTGGCTCACCCGACCGTAATGATGAATACCTCACTCGTGAAAAAAATCGGGGGCTATCGACCTGAGGCACTGCACTGCGAAGATTATGACCTTTGGTTCCGATTGACGGAGTCTTCAAAGATTATCAATTTAGAGGAGGTGTTATTATGTTTACGCAAACACAATAAAAATATTAGCGCTCTTTTTTTTAAAGATCAGCAGGATCATGTTGCCGAAATCAGCCAGAAAATAATCTCAGCGCAGTTAAAAGAAAATATGCCTCTGTCCGATATTAGACAGGTGATTTTTAAAGAAAATAGAAGCCTTGACCAAACGATTAATACTTACAGAATAATTTATAAATTATTTCAGTCTTATATAAAAAGTAAAATATTGTCTAAGGAGGAATTAAGGCTTATAAAAAAAGATGTCGCCAGCCGAATTTATGCCTTAACCAGACTTCATGGCATAAGTCTTAAAATTTGGCCTCTATACGTGGCGGTCTTAAAATTTGATCCGACCTTTCCATTAAGATTAATCTAATGCTAAAAGATTTATGAAAATATTGTTTGTGGCTATGTCCAATAGCATTCATACAGCCCGTTGGGTATCTCAAATAGCGGATCAGGGGTGGGACCTTCATTTATTTCCCAGTATAGATGTCGGCCAAGTACATCCGCTATTAAAAAATATTACAGTTTATCACTCTTTTTTTGGTAAACAAAATAATATTCAGCCCACGGTTAGAATAAAGGGATTTCCTGTTTTATCAGAACGCCTGGCTTTTGCCCTGAGGCTATTTGCCAAGGAACTTATGCCAAAGTACCGTATTAGGCAGCTTCGTCGTCTTATCAAAAAACTTAAACCTGATTTAATCCATACAATGGAAACGCAACATGCTGGATATCTATTAATAGACGCAATAAAAGGTACCTTGATAAATTTACCGACATGGGTACATTCCATCTGGGGCAGCGACCTCTATCTATTTAGCAGACTCGATGGACATCAAGAAAAGATTAAGCAGGTTCTTTCGATGTGTAATTATATAGCATGTGAAGGGCAGAGAGATATAAAGCTGGCGAAAGAATTAGGATTTAACGGAAAATTCTTACCAACTATGCAAGCTACGAGTGGTTTTGATATTGATAGGTGCAAGAAAATAAAAGGATTTGGACCCGTGGCCAAAAGAAAAATTATTGCTCTTAAAGGATATCAGGGCTGGGCTGGTAGGGCTTTGGTTGGACTCAGGGCCCTCGAGAAATGTAAAGATTTATTAAGTGGTTATAAATTGGTAATTTTTTCCACCTTTCCTGATTCTGACGTATCTATATCGGCTGAACTTTTTAATCACTCATCTGGCATACCGATTGAAATTCTTTCGCCAGACACTAAACATGAAGAAATATTAAAAATTTTGGGGCAATCCCGTTTTTCAATTGGTCTTAGTATAAGTGACGGGGTACCAAATTCTTTGCTTGAATCAATGGCTATGGGCTGCTTCCCTATCCAGTCCTGGACATCATGTGCCGATGAATGGATAAAAGATGGTGAAACTGGAATTTTAGTTCCGCCAGATGATCCAGAAATAGTGGCAATGGCAATAAAACGGGCATTAAAAGATGATAAGTTAGTTAATCTTGCCGCGGAAAAAAATTTATCTATAATTAAAAATATACTTGATAAAAACAATGTTACGAAAAAGGTTATTAATACGTACCACTCTATCTTAAAATATTAAATATATATTTTATGAATTTATCAGAGAGCAAGATGGTTATTATCACTAGTTGGGCTCCACCGATGATTGGGGGACCGCAGAGCTTCTATAATTTATTTTCACAATTTTCTTCCTCAAGTTATCACCTGGTCACAGATTCCCGAACAATGGCGACGGGTATCGATCCATCTATGTGGTTAGCGGGGCAATATACTTTTATTGATAGACCATGCGCTTCCAAAGAAGATATTGCTAACCAAGTTACTGGAAACAAACAAACTAAGACCGACAAGTTAATCTTAAAAATGTTAAAAATACCCATCTTGGGGCCATTACTACATTTAGCTGGTTTGTGTCGAACAATTAGACTCTATCTCAAAGCCGCTAAACTCATAATAATAAAAGATAGACCACGATTCCTGCTGGGAATTTCCGATACGGGAGCAGCCTTAATCGCCACTTATTTAATCTCTCACCGGCACCGGATTCCATACTGCTATTACCTTTATGATCTTTATCGAGGTAATCAATTACCTTTCGCAGAAAAATTAGTGGCCCGTTTTTGTGAGCGAAGTCTATTGACTCGGGCGCGCTATGTGATTGTTAATAACGAAGGGACGGCTGAATATTATAGAAAAAGATATGGCGAGGCCATACGGACAAAGATAGTATACAATTCAATTTTTCCTAAGACTTATGAGCGTCAGCGTCAACCGTATGAGATCCAACCTCCTTATGAAATAATATTTACGGGAAATGTTGGCTGGGCGCAGGAGGAAAGTTTGAACAATCTTATTCGGGCTGCCGATTTTCTTGAGGATTTACCTATTTCCTTTAAATTTTACATCAACAAGCCAACTGCTAAAATTATTGCCTCGGTCGCTCGGCATCCAAATATTAGTATTAATTATGCACCTTATGCGAGTATGCCTATAATACAAAGTCGTGCCTCATTACTCTTTTTGCCCTTAGCCTGGAATACGGGTGGCGAAGACATCATCGCTACGGCGACCCCTGGTAAATTTACGGATTACCTCGCCTCCGGTCGGCCCATCCTAGTGCATGCTCCGGCTTATGCTTATATCTCTCAGTATGTTAAGAAACACCGTTTAGGTTTAGTGGTAGATAAAAATAATACTCAATTATTGGTTGATACGATTCGTTACTTTTTTAAAAATCCTAGTGAGGGTCAGGAATATATAAATAATGCCCTAAAAATATTTTATCAAAATCATGATGCCGAAAAAAACGCGAATAAACTAAAGAATATATTTAGGAAATATGATTAATTAATAATTAATAAGTTCTCAATTTATGGAATCAGAGTATGGACATGAATATCATCAGGAAGATCTTGTTCTAGATTTATCTTTGGTGCCGGATTGGCGTTTTGAACCAGGTAGCGGGTTATGGGAATTCGGTAAACCTTTATCAGAAATCCAAATAAATCACAATTCAGAAACTGTCAAAGTAGCTCCGGAAATTATGGCACTAAAGAAAAGCCTGGAAGCCAAGACGAGTGCTAATTTATTCAATGGACCGTTAGCGAGTGTCGACAGTCTTAAAATTAACGACAGCGGCTTTTCCATCGATACGAAAGAAACAGATTTTTATACTTACTTAGCCTCTTCCTATCATCATCGTGATCAAGTCGGTAATAATCCTATTAGGCCATTGTCGGTACAAGCGACAATTTTCGCTCCCCATGGCGAAAAAATTATTTTAGAAAAACGCCCAGAATCATTGGAAGACAATCCAGGTAAATTAAGTGTTTTTGGAGGATCTTTAAAACCAGGTGAATACCCCAACGAGGCAATCTTGAAAATTATTAATCACAAATTAGGTTTAGATCTAGCTACTGAGCAAGTACAACCGACTGGACTAGTACGAGAAAATATTAATAATATAATTTGTATCACCTATTCTATAGAATTAAATGAAAATCAATATGAATCTGGATATCAGCGCGTCAAAGACTTGATGCGTCACCGAGAGAGGATGTTTTATCAGGTTTCCACCAAGGAGTCAGCGCATTCCCTGGAACGAATACTAACGGGTAAAAGAACAATTAACCGCTGGGATCCCAATGGCTTCTTTAATCTTCTTTACGCCTTGGGCGCTAAGGGTTTAAGGGATCGACAGAGCCTTGAAGCGATTATGGCATCGAATACTGCCGCCTTAAGTAAATCACCAATGGAATATTCTTATCCCATTAAAAAATATTTAAACCTGAAGTAAGGCCAATAAGTTAATAAAATTGATAAAGTGGTATAGTATGAATAATTAATTATGGTTTTATTATTAATATAAAAATTGGTATGCGATATATGATATCGGTTTAACCCATCAGTTATCCCGATAAATGAAGAGAGGAAAAACGCCAAGAATTGACTGAATTATAGGAGATGATATAATAAAATAAATATTATTTTATAAATTAAACACAACCTTTATGGACCAATATAAAAAGTATCTGCGAGATAAGACAATATTGATTACCGGTGGCACCGGCTCCTTTGGTAATGCCGTTGTTGATAAACTATTACAGTGTAACCCCAAAAAGATAATAATATTCAGTCGTGATGAAAAAAAACAATTTGATATGGGTAATAAATATAATTCCGATAAGTTAAAATTCATAATCGGTGATGTAAGAGATAAAGATTCAGTTTCTCATGCGGTATCCGAAGTAAATTATATTTTTCACGCTGCCGCCTTAAAACAAGTTCCCAATTGCGAATTTTTTCCCGTTGAAGCCATTAAGACTAATACATTAGGCGTTCATAACATTATTGATGCGGCTATTGAAAATGCCGTCGAGAGAGTGGTTGTTTTAAGCACGGATAAAGCCGTTTATCCCATCAACGTAATGGGGATGACTAAAGCCCTGATGGAGAAAATAATGATCGCCGCCGCTCGCGAAAAACGCGGGACGACGATTTTATGTGGCACCCGTTACGGTAACGTCATGTATACACGTGGATCAGTCATTCCATATTTTATCGATCTAATGAAATTAGGTAAACCTTTGAAGATTACCAACCGGAAAATGACTCGCTTTATGATGTCCTTGAGTCAATCGATTGATCTAGTCCTTTATGCCTTGACGAATGGAAATAACGGCGAAATTTATGTCCGAAAAGCGCCGGCCGCTTCAATCGGTGATTTAGCGGAAGCCATGATAAATATTTTTAAATATAAACAAGGAACTGAAGAAGTCGGGATACGTCCGGGGGAAAAGATGCACGAAACTTTAATTTCTTCAGAAGAATCATATAGAGTAGAAGATTGCGGGGATTATTACAAAATAAATCCAGAAGTTCCGGATATGGACTACCGCGCCTATTTTTTCAAAGGGAAAAAAGAAAATTCATTACCTCACGTGGGTTATAACTCTTCTAACACTAAACAATTATCGGTCAAAGAAGTAGAATCTCTCCTGCTTATTCTCAACGAAGTCAGGGAAGAAATAAAATCAATGAATATTAAATAATAAATTAACTGTATTAGCATACGTTAAAACAACTGGAAATAAAAAAGGATCACCGGGGTAAATTGATAGAAATTTTTAAGATTCCTAAAGTGGGTCAGATTTTTTATTCCGTTTCTAAACCGGGTATGATAAGAGGTAACCATTATCATAAGAGAAAAATAGAAACTTTCTGTGTGATTGAAGGAAAGGCCTTAATTCGCCTGAGAAACAGGTTGACTAATGAAATTAAAGAGTTTCATTTATCTGGAGACAAACCGCAAATTATTGATATGCCCATCAATTGGACGCATAATATTCAAAATACCGGCCAATCCGAAATGAAATTATTGGTCTGGGCCAATGAGATTTTTAATCCTAAGGATCCTGATACTTATGCGGAAAATGTTTAAATTATAACGGTCAAAAAGATAATTAATATATAAAAAAATTTATGAAAAGGAAAAAAAAGAAATTAAAAATCATGACTATTTTTGGGACACGACCCGAGATTATCCGACTCTCTCGAGTTTTTAGTAAGTTAGATCAATATTTGAATCATATTATGGTGCACACGGGTCAAAGCTATGATTATGAAATGAACAAAATATTTTTCGAAAATTTAAAAATTCGAAAACCTGACTATTTTCTGGACATAAAGGCCGAAACACTCGGGGAGCAAATCGCCCATGTTATCGCCAGAAGTGAAACAGTGTTTATTAAGGAATCACCCGATGCTTTGCTTCTTCTTGGCGACACCAACAGCGCTCTGTCTACGATTGTGGCCAAGAGAATGAAAATACCCATTTTCCATCTCGAGGCCGGCAATCGCAGTTTTGACGAGAATGTACCCGAAGAAATAAACCGTCGAATAGTTGACCACATTAGTGATATTAATTTTCCCTACAGCGAGAACGCCCGGTTAAATCTATTAAGAGAAGGTATTCATCCGGGAACAATGTTTACGACAGGCTCGCCACTGGCCGAAGTTCTGTACTACTATCGGAAACAAATCGACAGTTCTAAAATATTGAAAGATTTAAAATTACTACCGAAAAAATATTTTGTTGTTAGCCTACATCGCGAAGAAAATATTGAGTCAAAAAAATCTTTTACCATACTGATTGACATCCTCAATAATGTCGCTGAAACCTATAAATTACCGCTGATTGTCACCACCCATCCAAGAACCAGAAAGCGGTTACAAGAAAAAAAAGTAAAAACAAACAAATTGATTAAATTTTGCAAGCCATTTGGCTTTTTTGATTATGTAAAACTGCAAATAAATGCATTCTGCGTTATTTCAGACAGTGGCACAATTCAAGAGGAATGCTCAAATTTGCAATTTCCAGCCGTGCAAGTACGCAACAGTTCCGAACGGCCTGAAGCTTTTGATGAGGGCGTGACAATTTTAACCGGCCTAGACAAGGATATTGTATTAAAGTCCATTGAAATCGTTACTCAACAACATAATACCGGTGAAAAGTTCAATATTCCCTATGCTTACCGAGATATTAATTTTTCCAGTAAGGTTTTACGTCATGTCGTTGGTTTAACGAAAATTATTCAGAAGAGACGCGGCTCCCCAATGGTTTAACTGTAGTTAATTAACTATAAATTCATTCATGAAAACTATTGCTATTACTGCCCCGACTAGCCTGCCGGGAAGCATGATTTATAATGTCCTTAAAGATAAGTATCGTCTAGTTCTCATAGGCGACAGTAAAGATAAATCGGCCTTGCTTGAACAGGCTTATGGCATCTCCTCAAAACATAATCATATTATTTTTGACTTGATGGATCTTTATCAAGATTACGTTACGGGATTTTCAAACGCGACAGCCGGTCTTAAAGCAAAAAACCTAATTGATGACGTAGGCGAGGTTGACGCATTTATCAATTGTGCCAGTGTTATTAAGCCCCACATCAACCAAGATCCGGTCAAAGCCTTTTTCATCAATAGCGGTTTGCCTCACGTTCTAAGCCAATATTACGGCGATAAATTAATACATATTGCTACTGACTGCGTTTTTGACGGTCTGAGTGGCGCGCCTTATAATGAGAATTCACCTCATCGCCCGACTGATGCATACGGTTTGACTAGAAGCCTGGGCGAGCCGGCTGATCGTTCGCTCGTATTGCGGGTTTCACTCGTCGGTCCTGAAATAGGAGGTTCTGATTCGCTGATTGAGTGGGTCAAAAAGAATGAAGATAAAACCATCCAGGGTTTTACCAACCATACATGGAATGGTCTTACTTCGCGTGAATTTGCTTTTATCTGTCATGAAATTATCAGCCACCGCTATCAATATCCTAAAACCGGCCTTTTCCATCTTTTTTCCACCGCCGTCACGAAATACGAAATGCTTACCAAATTTAAGGAAAAATACAAAATTAATGTCACTATCAAACCGACCGAGTCGACACCGATTGATCGGCGTTTAGGCACCGTTTATAATTTATGTAAAAAATTAGCTATTCCTTCTTTTAGCAAGATGTTAAATGATCTTTAGGAATATTTGCTTAATAAAATTTTTTGAAATAAATGAGTAAAAAAATACTTCTACTTACGGCCGTTCCTCCGACCAAACAAAAAACTGGTGGGCTTATTCTCGATCAACTCTGTCGATTTATGTCTAAAAATTCGCTGGTTTGCTACACTATTGTTGATCGCATTAAATATCCTCGCCTTACCCCTGACCTTGATTGGATTCCCATAAAATATTTCCTCAGATATAACGAATATATAAGAACATTTCTCCCTGCTTATTTAGCGGAAATTATTGATTTATTATATCTTAAAGTTTTAACAAAAAAAATTGTTAAATTTGCACGAAAAAATAATGTCGAAGCGATATGGTGTGTTCTTGAGGGATTAACCTTAATCCGTTTGGCCAGTCGCATAAAAAAAGAATTGGGTATTCCGCTTATTACTCAAGTTTGGGATCCTCCCGAGTGGTGGCTTAGAGTACGAAAGATAGCCCCAAAATATAGAGACAAAACCATTCAAGAGTTTGAAAGGGCGCTAAGGGAGAGTCAGGCGTGCGCCACCACTTCTTGGGCGATGGCAAAAGAATATTACGATAAATATGGCGTAGAGACCATAACATTATTACCCAGTCTGGCCCCAGAAATGGCTCTTCCGCCATCCAGTCAGCCTCATGACCGGAAAGAATATATTATTGCTTTAGCAGGACAAATTTATGCAAAAAAAGAGTGGGAGGCATTAATCGCCGCTCTAGACCTGGTAAATTGGCAGATCAATCACCGTCCAGTCAAAATAAATTTACTCGGACGTTTTAATATAGAGAAAAAACCAGGCATAAATTTTTTAGGCTGGCAATCACAAACCGATACTATCAAAAAACTCTCAGAAGCGGATTTATTATATTGCCCATATTGGTTTGACCCCGTTTATGAAAAAGAAACCCGTTTAAGTTTTCCCTCCAAAGTGACGACTTATTTGGCTTCCGGTCGCCCGGTCTTTTTTCATGGACCGGCTTATGCCTCAATCGCTAAGTTTCTCGTCGCTACCGACACAGGCTATACCTGCCATTCACTAAAACCAAAGGATATCGTCGATTCACTGACTAAGGTTTTTTCCGATGTAAACTTATATTCACAATTGACGGCTAACGGTCGCCAAACATTTGACAGGTATTTCACCACTTCTTCGTTAAGAAATAATTTCAACAAGTTTATAAATATCGGCCTAGGATTAAAAGGATGAAAATATTATTTATTGCTTTTTCGCAGAGCATCCATACATCTCGGTGGATATCTCAAATATCCGATCAGGGTTGGAATCTTTATCTTTTTCCCAGCCTCGATAATGGCGAAACGCATAAAGATTTGAGAAATATCAAGGTCTATCATTCTTTTTACGGTCGGCAAGAGAGGATTAACTCCACAGTAAAATTACATGGGTTGCCCCTTTTGTCTAAACGGGCGGCCCAGGCAGCCAGATTATTTTTCAGAGAGGTTTTTCCTCGCTATAGGATTGGACAATTAATCAGGATGATCCGGAAAATAAAACCCGATCTGGTCCATTCCATGGAGTTTCAGGCCGGCGGTTACCTCGCTTTGGAAGGCAAAAAAATATTGGGTAAAAAATTCCCCCCCTGGATTGTTACTAACTGGGGGAGTGATATTTATTTATTCGGTCGTCTCGATAAACATAAGGCTAAGATTAGAGAAGTGCTGGCGTCTTGCGATTTTTATTCTTGCGAATGTCAACGGGACGTAAAGCTGGCCAAAGACTACGGCTTTACAGGGCCGATACTGCCAGTCTTCCCCAACAGCGGCGGCTTTGACCTTGAACAAATAAAAAAATTGCACACTAACACACCGCCCTCAAAAAGACACCTCATATTATTAAAAGGATATCAAAATTGGGCTGGCCGGGCGCTAGTTGGCTTGAGGGCACTGGAAAGATGCGCTGATTTACTCAAGGGTTCTTATGAGATAGCGTTGTGCTCAGTACTTGAACATCCTTTGATACCGGAATCAGATGTAAAAATTGCCGCTGAACTTTTTACCAAAGCAACCGGCGTACCGTTGCGCATTATTCCTAATAATACAGCTCATCAGGAAATTCTATCATTGCATGGTCAGGCTCGTCTTTCCCTTGGTTTTAGCATTAGCGACGCCATAAGCACTTTCGTGCTTGAAGCCATGGCCATGGGTGCTTTTCCCATTCAGTCTTGGACCTCTTGTGCTGGAGAATGGATTAAAGACGGCGAAACCGGTTTGCTGGTGCCGCCCGAAGATCCAGAGATTATCGAGAAAGCGATTAGAAAAGCATTAACAGACGATGAACTAGTAGATAAGGCAGCAGTAAAAAATTTCTCTCTTGTCTGTGAAAAACTTGATCAGAAATTAATCAAACAAAAAATGATAAACTATTATCAGTTAGTTTATCAGAATTATGTTTCTAAAAAAACTTTTTATTAATATCAATTTAAGGGTGAGAATAATCGGTCTAAATGGAAAAAATACATGATAAGGACTAGGGTATGACGAATTAAAACCAACCCTTGGGTAATTACCCCTAAATTTCTATTAGTAGGGGTATTTTTAAGCATCCTCAAAACATTAATAGCGGTAGAGACCTTGGCTTGAGAGGAGCTGGCGGCATGCCTTAGATAACAGATTAAAGGTTCCTCAATAAAATCTACCTTGCCAACAGCGGCTATACGAAGCCATAAATCATAATCTTCAATATAGCGATATTCCTTTTCTTGCTTGAATCCCCTCGATATATCAAAAATCTCTTTTTTGATAATTACGCTCGTGGTGTATATAAAATTATTGAACAATAGCCAGCGATAAATGTGGCCGCGTCGAGGCTTAGTAATACTAAAGAGAATAATTTTTTCTTTTTTTGGGGCGTCAAAAATAATTTCTGCATTACTGAAAACTAAAACTAAACTAGTGTCATTTTGAAATAATCCGATTTGTTTTTCAAGTTTATTGGGCTTCCAGGTGTCATCAACGTCAAGAAAAGCTAGAAAATTGCCGCTAGCGACTTTGGCGCCGTAATTTCGCGCCTTAGCCTGCCCTTGATTTTTTTGACGAAGAATGATTATATTTTTGTACCGTTCTTTTAATTGGCACAATAAACACCAGCTTCCATCTACAGATCCATCATCGATTAATATAATTTCTTTAATGAAATCACCTTTTTGGCTTTGCACACTACTGATGGTTTTTGTCAAATATTTCTCACCATTATATACTGGTATGATTACTGAAACACTTTTATTAAATTGTTCCATAATTTTATTTAGTCTATACGACACTCATATTCCATCACTTTAACAGAGTCTTCTGACCATTTTACTGTCATTAACTTTTGAAGAATTTCTTCCGCTTCTGGATAACTGCTGGTTAAAGGAATGGGTGTATCTATAAAATAAATATTTTGTCGCTTAAACTTTCGACAGATAGATTCTAAAGTATCTTTATTTGGTGATTTTAACAAGTTGATATAACTCAAATATAAATCGCCATCAGGATACCAATAATACATTCCACCATCAAATTTTGTTAAGGCCGTACCTGCCGCGGAGGTTACTTCATCTGCCAATACAGTGTATGATGAATTTAAATTATTTTTCTTGATATAATTAATTGCCTTTAATTCTGATTTTGAAGTACTCCAACCAAATTGAATATGATTTATGTTTGTGTAATCAGTAAATATAATACTTAATAATAAAACTACTAAAATAATTAAGAATCTATTTCTCGTAATGATCAATTTTTTTAGTAGTATATACACACCACAAAAAACAAGACAAAAGTATACTATTGATAACAAAAAATAGACACGACCGCTAAATATGGCTGGCGTATTTTTATTAAATAAAGAAGAAGACCATTGCGCCGCCTGTAAAGCAAAAAATAATGTGGCTAAAAGTATAAAAATCCGATTTTTTTCTTTTTTATATAGCCATATAAGACCAACTATCATCAAAATAAAAATAATTGGTGACAAACCAGGATTATTTTGGATGATAGGAAAAATTATTTGCCACCATTGCCCAATAATTGAAAAAGTACTTACCCAATCTGACTTATAAATACTATCAAGAGGAATTTTTTTTAAATATATATCCAATATTGGTACTATAATTGCAATAACTGAACCTATGAGCCAGAAATAGGCTAACGGATTAATCAATTTCTTTTTACCTGCAATAAATTTGATAAACAAGACTAGAAGAACAGTTATAGCGCTAAAGTAAGCAGTGGTGGGATAGGCAAGACAAGCAACAATTGTGATAATATAATGATAAAACTGTAATTTTTTATCCTTGCCTAATAAATATCGAATCCAAAGCCATAGATTAATAGTAAAATAAAAAACCCCAATGCCTTGAACGCTTGTATTTTGTGCAAGGTAAATTACACCTGGAGACAATAAAAGTATTAATAAAAAAAATAAATGCATGCGAGAATCTTTGATAAAATCACATATACCATAATAAAGAAGTAGTAGAAATAATGGCGCAAGTATAAATATCGATAAATATTTATGAATCAATAATATATCTACTTGCGTTATCCTAGACAATGTTGGAATTATAGTGTAAAGTGAGGCGTTAGGAATCTTCTCTGATTTAAATTTTAAAATTTCAATTAAATTGGTTGGTTCATATTTATTACCTTGCATTATATATTTTTCGATGGCCAAGTGCCGCCAAGAATCAGCTCCGTACAGATCTTTTATAGTTACCACATAGATAGCCGAACTGACCAGATAAAGAACAATAATGGCAAAAAGAATATATTTTTTGTTGACTTTACTAAAAACTAAAATTAACAAAATTAAAAAAGCAATGCACAAAAATATGGGGGAAAAATTTTGTGGAGTTTTTAAAAAACCATTATAAATATGCCCACTTAATCTGATTTGAAAAAGTATTAATAATTGTGCCCAAATAAAAACAAAAAATAAAGGATACAATATTGATAATTTATTAAATAACATATATTTTTTATCCTCATCTTCTGAATAATTCTGTTG
>Ga0315289_10008455_pt1 | contig 14888 bp, 9 predicted proteins | sample YL17G11_40_MG_FD_203452 | JGI IMG/M metagenome (GOLD analysis project Ga0315289, IMG submission 203452) | Sediment microbial communities from Yellowstone Lake, YNP, Wyoming, USA - YL17G11_40 | ecosystem: Environmental > Aquatic > Freshwater > Lake > Sediment | place: USA: Wyoming | collected...
GCCGTCAGCCGGTCAGCGCAGTCAATGGCGATGATTCAGGAGCTTGACGCTGAACGCTTGCGTGTTTGCGCGCGGGTTTTCCCCCGGCGCTTATCACAGTGCACTTGGTCGCGCTGGGGACTGCACCCGTTGCACCCGTTGCGCCGCAGATTGCGATTCCGTGCGACCTCGAACGCTTGCGTAATCTCGCGTTGCGACAGAACCTTGAACTGTCCTTGCCGCTTGCCGGCGGCCTTCGTCATACCAATCCAGCCCACTTCCCCGATTGGAATCGAATTGCGGGTCGAGCAAATAGTGCGCGAACCGCCGCCCGCGCGCAAGGGGCATGAGGGAAACAGTGTCCGCCCGATAGCACATGCGATGAAAAACAAGCCGCAAGCGTCAACGCCGCATCCCCCTGGCTCAAAGAGTGTGCTTCAGCCGCAGGGAAGCGCTCCTGGCGCGCAGAAGAGCGCTTCAGATTCGGACGCTGGCGGCTAGGCGTGAGAACTATCGCAAGCAACGTGGGACCAATCAAGATGCGGGAGCAGAGACACCCTAACTGCACCTTGGCGCACCCCGCGATTTGTTCCACGATCGCTGAAGCTCTACACATCGGACGCGTCCCGTCGCTTTGCTGCGGGACTTGCTCATCGCGGGTCTGGAACGGAAGCCGACGGCGGGATCGGTGTCGAGGGCATCAACTGGCTCTGGGCAGCCTCTCCTGTCCCATGGAACACGACCTCTGGGCAGGTGTTGTACCGCGCCGGCGGTTGTGGAACTAGCACGGCAAAGCCCCGTAGCAGGCCCATGGGTAGCCAGGGAATCACCGCCACCAGCGCGCGCAGCTCAAGGCGACGTGGCCCCGCCGGAGATCAGGGAAGAGACAATGCGGTGCAAGGTTCCCGAGAAGTCGCCGTACGTGGAGTCCCAAATGAACACCTTGCTCCCCCGCACGGGGAGCAGGCGAAAATCGGCCACCCAGATTCCATCCGCTTTGCGGGCCTGGACGGTGTAAACTATCTCCGCGTCGTAATCGAAGATCCGACCAGATGTCCCACCTCGCTTGTTGAGCTCAGCCGCTCCGAGCGCTACATCAGTGCGCAGTGAAGGCGAAACCATCTGCCCGAGCTGGCCACGGCTGAATCGGTTACCAGTGATCCGCAGAACTAGCGCAGCCCGACGACGGTCTCGTAGCAGGTACTGCGGTGGCCGGATGAAGAGCCGCACTGGCGTCCTGACACCTTCTTTGAGCAGCGAAGGCTTGAGCCACACCGTGCTCAGAGCCGGCACCGAGGCCACCTCGGTGCCAAAGACGTGCCGCCGCACGAAGTCAAGCGACCTCGCCCCGCCAACGGCCGCAACCGCCTCCTCGACGTCCTGGTTCTTATACTCTCGCCCCCGCCACTGGCCAGGCTGGGGACCAAAGGTACGGTAGAGGAGGGAGACTGCATCGCCCAGCCGGTGCGCTCCGTTCGAGGCCGCCTTAAGCTCCTGGTCGAGTGCGTACGCAAGCATCTCACGCCGCGCAATCATAGAGTTGAGGAGCTCGGGCGAGAGCGTCTCGTCGCGGGCAGTAGCAGGCGCGCGCATTTCGGGTCGCACGGTCTCCGCGAGGTAGGTTTCGTAGTAGCCCTGTAGGTGGCGGAGCCAGCGCTCGCGGGGAGAGAAGCCGGTGTTGACGATGCCCTCCCAAGCGAAGTGCCAGGTCCAGCCTTCTGATACCCAGGGGCCTGCGCCGACCGGGACCACACGGTTCCACCAGTGGAACATCTCATGAGCTATCAACTCCGGCTGTTCCAGATAACTCTGGGCGGTGCCCGTGGCCCAAGCGCTGCCGATGACACATCTGCCATCCTCAGCAAGCGGGTGGAAAAATACTGCGTAGCGCGGTATCGGACAGCCTCCCACTATTTTCAGGTAGTACTCGAAGAGCGCGAACACTAACGGTGCGAGCTGCGACCGCGGCAGCGCCTCGCCGCTGTGGGCCTGGCTAGGCCGCGGGCGGCTTTTCAGAAGGTTCAGGTCACCAACCGAGGCGACAGTGACCACCGTCGGGCCGATCTGCCGCTGCGTCACCTTGAACGGACCTATCCCGACCACGCACTCGCCCAGATCAATGTTCGGCTCTCCTGCGCCCCATACCACGTGTGCGCCATCTTTGACCGGCCAAGGGGTCAATGCCTGCCAGCTTGCAGGAAGCTGAAAACGAAGGGTGGCGAGGGCCGGCTCTTGTTCCGCCTGAAGAAGAAGGTAATTGGCGCGGAAGATAGCGAAGAGCGGGCCCAAGTAGGCCTCGTATGGACCTCGGGGCTTGCACCAGGGGGCCATCCGGTGAAGCACGCAATCATAGCTGATGACCAGGGGCCTCTCCTCGGTGGCGGGCGCGAGTAGCAGCACCTGGTACTCTGTTCCCTTGCGCACTGTGGACAGGGGCGCACCACTCATGGAGGCACGGAAGTTCTGGATTGGAGCGATGTCTCCGTCAGGATCAAAGCCGTCCCCGCGGTACGCTAGCGTGACCGTGTCGGAGACATCCCACATTTGGTACGTTATGTGCACCTTGTGCTTCCCGCGATCCGCGACAGCGACGGTACAACGCAACACCCCTCCCGCCCACGCGAGCCGCCCCGCACCGAGCACGAGGAGACCGGCGATCACAACTATCGTTAGGCGACGATGCAGCTCGCGGACTTGCCTTATGGCGAGGAACCACCTGACATCGCCGTCCTTCAGTATCTCTTCCCTGCGAACGCTCACTCCATGTCTCCGGCAGAGCCGAGCCGCTAGCGCGCTATGTCCTTTCGGCAGTCAGCCCATATCCTCCTGCGCAGCGGGAAGGCCTCTCATACCGACCGGGTATCGCCCGATCGCACCAGAAAAGGAAGCCCGGGGTCGCCGCGCTGAGCGAGCCGCGCGTGTTTCGATCCGCGCGAACTTCGCTGACCAAGACACTCTGGCATCGAGATCGCGCGGGGCGTCCGAAGCCCCGTTGTTTCGATGGCCGGAGTGCCGGAGAGGCGCATCCGGATGATCTCGACTTCAGCCGCAGGGAATCGCTCCTGGCCCGCCGAACATCCCTTCAGATTCGCACGCTGGCGGCTAAGACGAATTGCCCATGCCGGCGAGGCGTTGCTGTGGCAGGACGATGGCTTGACCGATCAGACGCCCAATACAGATACAGTGAGGGAAAAAATGCCCGTGTCCGACACGCCGTTCGTGCAGGAATTCAGGACCTTGTTCACCCGCTTTCAGGGGCTGCCCTCGGACGAGGTGAGCGATGTCGCCGTCACCACGGAAGGCGCGGTGTGGGCGGCGATGCCGATGGGCCTCGCCCGATTCTCCGGGGACCGCTGGGAGAAGGTCTGGGCGGCCGACGCGCTGGCCGGCGCAGAGGTCCGTTGTCTGGCGCCGGGGCTCAATGGTGACCTGTGGGTGGGCGCGTCCACCGGGGTTTCGCTGCTTCGCGGCGGGCAATGGCGCCACTGGTGGGGCTTCGATTCACCCACGCGCTGGATTCACCGCCTGGCGCCCGATGCCGAGGGCGGCGTGTGGGCTGTCATGTCCCACGAAGGCGACCTCGCCAGCCGCGATGTCTGGCATCTTGCCGGAGACTCGTGGCAGTGGTGGGAGGTCAGCAAAGCCAGCGACCCCGCCGGGATTGCGCTCGACGGCGAGGGCCGTCCCTACATCGTCCACGACGGCATCCTCATGCGCCTCGACGGCAATGACTGGCGCCAGGTTGACCTCGGCGACGCGCAGGTGCTCGATGTCACAGGCGCCCCCGACGGCTGCGTATGGGTGGGAACGAGCGATGAGGCGGTCATCCTGCGTGACGGCCGTATCGCCGACCGGATCGGCAAGGCGCAAGGGCTGCCGGTGCGCGGCGTGCGCAGGGTTGCCTTCGGACGGGATGGCGAGGTGTGGTTCCTCCATCCGGTCGCCGTTTCGGGTCGCAGCGCGAAGGGCTGGCGCTACTATTCACCTGATTGCTGGGTTCCCGGAGACAGTGCGAACGGCATCGCCGTGGCCGCCGATGGAACCGTCTGGATAGGCGGCTCCCAGGGCATCGCGCGCATCGAGCGCAAGACGATGACGCTCGCCGAGAAGGCGCGCCTGCTGGCGCCGCTGGTCCCGGCGCTGCACATGAGAGACGGAATGGTCTATGATCGCATGATAGTGGCGCCGAACGACCCCGATTCGCCCTGGCACTGGCACGTCACTGACAACGACGGCTCGCGCGCCGCCGAATACATGGCCGCCGAATGCTTCCGCTATGCCGTGACGCGCGCGGCGGAAGCGAAAGCCAACGCCCGCGCGTGCCTCGAAGCGGTGTTGCGGGTGACACACGTGCACGACATGCCCGGCTTCCTCGCGCGTTCGGTGTACCGAGCCGATGATGACAAGGTGGTCGCGGTCGGCGGCGAGTGGCATCTCTCTGCCGACCGCAAGTGGATCTGGAAGGGCGACACGAGCTCGGACGAACTCGACGGCGATCTCTTCGGCCTCGGCATCTACTACGACCTCGTCGCCGACGAGGCGGAACGGAAACGCATCGCCGCCGCGGTGTCAGAGGTGATGAACGGGGTCGTTGACAACCGATACATCCTCAAGGACGTTGACGGCAAGCACACTCGGTGGGCGGTATGGAGCCCGGAGCTTCTGCTCACTCCCGAGTGGAGCGCGCAGCGCAAGCTCAACTCCCTGGAGATGCTGGCACACCTGCGCAGCGCGATTCACATCACGGGCGAGGAGAAGTTCCGCCGCGCCTACCGGGAGCTGGTCGAGGCGCACGGCTATGCCGCGCATCTGCGCACCCAGCAGATAGCGACGCCGATAGACGCCTTCCACAAGTTCGACGACCACCTGGCGACACAGGCCTACTACCCGCTCCTTCAGTACGAGGATGATCCGGCGCTGCGGGAGATCTACCTCGACAGCCTCGCCCGCTTCTGGGAATACGTGCGCCCCGAGGCCAATCCACTGTACACGTTCGTGTCCAACGCGTTGCTGGGGCGAACCGAGGGTCTCGAGCCCGCGGTCGAGGTCTTGCGCGGATACCGAATGGATCATCTCGGCCGCGCGGTGATCAACAAGGTGCGTCAGGATATCGAGTGGCGGCAGGTCGGCTCGCGGCGGCTGCTTGCCCAACCGCTGCCGGGGCCCGAGCGCCCGACGTTCGGGTGGAGCGACAATACCTGGGAGAGCGAGCGGGGGGCGCTGCCGGTGCGGGCGGCTTCGCCGGGCGGGCTGCACATGCCCACGCATTACCTCATCGCCTACTGGCTGGCGCGGTACCATGGCTTGATTGATGGCTAGCAGAGGCAGCGCGAGAACAGTTAGCTGTTTCTAACCGGGATTATGCGTCGGGAGTCTGAAGCATTCACCTGGCGGGTGAAGGCTGCAACCGGGCGCGGCCTCGCCCTTCGGCTGCCCCTCTGGGACCCTGAAGGCCCCATTCGGGGTCCTGAAGGGCGCTCAGAGCTTGCCCCTTCGCCTTGCTCAGGGCAGGCTCTGAGCATAGCGAAGGGATAGGTCAGGGCAAGTGACTCTGCGCCCATACTATATTGGGCGCGGCCTCGCCTGAGGCCGCGAAGTCCCGCGGGGTCAGCCCTTCGACCTGCTCAGGATGAACGACCCCGCGCCCAGTGCCAGCACGACCCCGTACGCATAATTCGGGTCTGAGCAGTCATGAAGTTGTTTCGGTGGCCCGCTCCGGCGGGTTGCGTTCCGACCTAGGGGATGTCCGATCACCGAAGCGATCCGGCATCGAAATCCCCGACCTTGCCTGCATCTGCGCAGTTTCGACTTGTGGTGAGCACAGCCGAACCATGCCAGGTCGTTTTCCTCCGCCGCGACCGAGGTGGCCCACATCGCCACCTTCCTTCTCCGTCCGTCCCGTGGGTTCCGCAGTTTAAGCAGCCTGCGGAGCAGCAGGCCTGTTTGCGCTCTACAAACTCTCGATCGCTTCGCGGAAGGTGCGTCTCGGCGCACCACTCTCTCAGAGCACGCTAGCGCGCTTGCCCCATTGGCATCAAGATGGTGACGAAGCGCCTGGATGGGTCGAGTGTCCGCCGCAGAAGACGATGAAGGTCATCGGCTGTCACTGCTCGGAGCGTCTTCGCAACGTGTACTGAATCTGATCCCAGCAGCAGCTCACGCACGCCCAGTTGAATGGCCATGTTCCCCATTACAAGCCCGGCTGCATCATCAGGATCTCGGCCAAGCTGCGATGCAGCCGCCTCGCCCTGCCGGCGAATAGTGTCCCAGTTTAACTCTGGTACTCGGGCGAACTGGGCTGCCATGAGGCGAAGTCCCGTTATTTCGGCCTTGCTCGGCTTCTGCGCGACCACGCTTTGCAGGCGCGCGGCCAGCAGTCGCTGAAGCGCGGGCATGCTCGCGTTCGGCTTGGCGGTGGCATAAACGAAAAACGGCAGCGTACCCACGCTCCAGGATTGATTCGTGCAAAACACTGCATCGGCCGCCCCTCGAATCTCCTTGTCACTCATCAACCTTCGCATCAGCGAATTGCCCCACAAGCTGAGGAGAACGCGTTCTTTGATATCATCCGGCGGTGGAAACCCAATGCAGACCGCCCGCACCTTGCCGTCCCACTGCACCGTCATTTGTTTTGGCAGCTGTGGCCACGACACGAGTTGAAGCGGACCGGCGTCAGACGCTTCAATGCTGCCCAAGTGTTTGGTCACCAACTGCATCGCTTCGTCCCGCTCGAATCCTCCAACTAAGACCAGCACCAAGTTTCGTGGATGGTAAGAGGCGCGACGGAAGCGTTTCAGATCCGCGACCGGAATGTCCTCCAACCCGCCGCGCACCTTCGTCTTGGTCATCCCGTAACGCCAGGCCTGGTTGAACGCCATGAAGGCATGCTTCAGCATCCCCGCGCGCGGGTTTCGCGCGACAAAGTCGGCTTCCTGATAGCACTTCGGCACTTCCTGCCGAACGACCTCTGGGGTAATGTTTAGGCTGCTCAGTCGCTCTGCCTCGACCCGCAACGCCAGCTCCAACTCCTTCGCGCGAAGCAGGTAGTCAAAATGAGTGAAATCTGACAGCGTCTCCGCGTTCGCCATGCCCCTTTGGCTCAGCAGGCGCATGGCTTCGCCCGCCTTGTAGCTCCTGGTCTCGCATTGGCATGCCAGGTGTTCCAGCAGGTGAGCGGCTTGGGTCATGCCCTTCGGCTCATGCAGGAAGCCCACACGGTATAAGGATTCGACGGCAACTCTATCCGCCCCGGTCACCGGATACAGCAGCACTGTGGCCCCATTGGCGAGCACGATACGGTTAGCGGAGTTGGGCTGCCCCTGCGCGGCGTCCCCGCGATTCAGCATCAGCACCGCGACGGCGCCCAAGACAGCCGTGGAAAGAACGACGGCCAGCACTCTTGCAGTTCTCATCGCTGACGCTCCCTTGGGTTGAACATGATAGGCCCGGGCTCCGATCTATCATGGCTAGACCGGTTGCCACAGCGTTCTACAATATTCAAACTGAAATGATTATGGTTCAACGGCGCCCCTGTGTCAATATTGTTCATTATGATTTTCGGAAAATCATAGGTGGGCCGCGGCCGATGGCGAGGCCCCGGCCGCGTCATAAAGCGCAGCGACCTCGCGCCCGGCTTGAGCAGACCCAGGCGGCGCGCCTCAATAAGGTCGGACGGATCACTGAAGATGCGGGGGCAGGAACACAAGCAGCGCACCTCGAATTCGCCCCGTGATTTGTCCCACAATCGCTGAAGCTCGACAATGCCAGGAACATCAAGTGCAAGGTCCGGGCCGTGCACGGCGCGAACGACCAGTTGGTCCCTCCTGAGCAGGTCGCCGCTTTCGAGCAGGAGATACGACAGGCCGGCGTGGATTGGCAGATCATCGTTTGCGGCGGCGCGGCGCATGGACAGCGGCGTCATCTATGCCGGCAGGTTATCGAGCATGAATGCCATCCCTGAAGGGAGAAGTCCAGTGGGAAGAAAGCCGTTGAAGATAGTGGCCATCGGCGCTGGGAGCGGATTTGGAAGAGGGACTGTGGTGGACCTCCTGAGCTCCGCGGAGGCCAACGAGCTCGATTGCACGCTGGTGCTCGTGGACACCGATCCCGGCAAGCTGGAGCGGATGCATAAGTTCGCTCTGCTCGTGAAAGAGCACTTTGGGTCTGGCGCGAAGGTCGAGATGACAGGCGACCGCCGCACAGCGCTGGCGGGCGCAAACTATGTCGTGACTTCGGTTGCCATCAAGCGATACCCGCTGTGGGAGCAGGACTTCAGAGTGCCGCGGGCCTATGGTTTCAAGCACGTCTTGGGCGAGAACGGCGGACCGGGGGCGGTGTTTCATGCGCTGCGCAACTTCGAGCTGGTGATCCCGATCTGCCGCGACATGGAGGAGCTGTGCCCGGAGGCGCTGCTCCTGAATTACACCAACCCGGAGTCACGCATCATTCGCGCGGTGTCGGATCTTACGAAGATAAGGGCCATCGGGCTTTGCCACGGCGTGTTCAGCGCGCGGAATGGGGTGAGCAGGATTCTTGGCAAGCCGGTTGATGAGATAGACTTCTTGTCTGGTGGGCTGAACCACTTCTACTGGGTGCTGCGGATCGCGGACAAGCGGACGGGCGAGGATTTGTACCCGCAGCTACGCAAGCGCGCTCTGGCGGACCCTGACTGCCCAAACATGCCGCCGCTGGTGAAGAAGATGGTGGAGGTCTTCGGGCTCTATACCTATCCGTCGGACGACCATATCGGCGAGTATCTCTCGTTCGCCCACGAGTTCACAGGGCTGGCGTGGCACTATGGACTTGAGAGCCGCAAGGTCCCGCTGCTGGACCAGCGGCCAAGTCCGGATCGGTTGCAGCCGTATGTCACCGGCGACAAGCCGCTGGATGACTGGGCGCTGAGCAGGAGCGGAGAGCTCGCGGTGCCGATCATGCTGGGCAACGCGCTGGATCGGAGCTTCCGTGCGGAGGCAGTGAACGTCCCCAACACCGAAGGTTACGTCGCCGGCCTTGCGGCCGGTACGGTAGTAGAGGTGCCGGCGACGGTGGACGGCAGCGGGATCCATCCGGAGAAGCTGCCGCCGATCCCCGAGGCGCTGCTGGCGTTCTGCCGGACGCAGGCATCAATTCAGCAGCTTGTGGTCGAGGCCTACGGGGAGCGCTCGCGAAAGCTCTTGCTCCAGGCCCTGCTCGTGGACCCCGTCGTGAGTTCCGTCCAAAACGCCGAGAAGATGCTGGACCACATGCTGGATCTACAGAGGGACTACCTGCCGACCTTCACGTAGCCCGCGATGTGCTCGTCAGGGGTCATGGCGCGGAGAGAAGAACCACTGCCGCGCGCGGCGGGGAAGATTATGGGAACCTGTGGGCAGAGCGACCGCTGGCGACCGACACGGAGTGGAAGAGGAGTCAGTCATGCTCGACAACAGGGCTTTCAATCGTAGAGAGTTCCTGACTTTGACCGGTGCCGCCCTGGTAGCAGCCGCCATCGATGGGTGCCGCGTTGGCGCGGCCCTGGGCCGTGAGCGGCTCAAAATGGCTCCCGCTTTCGATATGCGACGCGGTGCGACTGAATTGGTGGTGCAGCCCCTGCTGATGTACAACATCACGCATCGCCAGGAAACCGGTAGCTGGCGGCCTTGGGGCGGAGTGCAGACTGAACAGGCGGTTAAGAAGGAAGCGCACGACATCGGCCGGGAGCTTGACCATCTATGCGCCTCGGCTGAATTCGCACTGCGCACATTGCCATTGGTCGAGCTGGCCGGTGCACAGCAGGTTGCGGCCCTGAAAGGCGCATGCGCCGACGTCTTGCTCGTTTATGCATCGGGCGGGGGAACGGACATCCTTGATGCGCTCGCCGGTCTTGGTAAGCCGATGATCATTTTCGTGAGGGAGCATTCGGGGCCCTATTACCTGTGGCACGAGATCGTGGACGCGCGGTTCCTGCGCAGTCACAGCGACCGCTTGGCTCAGGCCAATGTGGGTTTCCAGGACGTAGTCGTGGACGACAACGCTGAGATCTTCTGGCGACTTCGGGCACTATATGGGCTGAAGAACATCCTCGGCCGCCGCATCGTATGCATCGGGGGGCCCTCCGGCTGGTCATGCCCAGAGGCGCCGGAGCTGGCACGTGAGCGCTTCAAGCTCGATATGGTGACTGTCCCGGTTTCTGAGCTTAACCTGATGATCGAGGCTGCGCGCAACAACAAGCTGCTGGTCCGCCGGTGCCAGCGTGATGCTCAGGACTACCTCAGCGCCGGGCAAGTTGCCCTGGAAACCACGACCGACGCCGTAGCCGAGGCCTTTCTCTTGGCCGAGCTGTTTCGCGACCTGATGGGAAAGTCCAAGGCTTACGCGATCACGGTCAACGGCTGCATGGGCAGTTACGCCGGCATCATGCCCTGCTTGACCTTGAGCCTGATCAACGACTCCGGCTATATGGCCTACTGCGAGTCCGATTTCGTCGTCATCCCTGCGGGCATCCTCATGCACTATATCTGCGGCCGGCCAACGTATCTCTGCAACCCGACCTACCCTCACGAGGGCCGTATGCTGTTCGCGCATTGCAGCGCGCCCCGGCGCATGGACGGGAAGGTGCTCGAGCCGGTTAAGATCATGACCCACTTCGAGTCAGACCACGGCGCGGCGACCAAGGTCGAGTTCCGTAAGGGCCAGGTCCTTACCATCATCAAGCCCGATTTCGAGGCTAAGCACTGGTTGGCGCTCACGGGCCAAATCGTGGATACGCCCTATTTGCCAACCTGCCGCGCACAAGTGGAGGTCAAGCTCAATGCCGACACAGAAAATGTGGTGGAGAACCTGAGAGGCTTCCACTGCATGCTCGCATATGGTGACCACACTAAGGAAGTGGCCTATGCGGCAAAGAAGGCAGGCATAGAGGTGCAGGTCCTGTAGGCGTACCTCCCAAGCGGTCTCATATTTAGCATGTCCCGCCCTGGGTCGGGTGTGTTCGCGGAGAGTGGGTATCGCAGTTTAACTCTGTGCTCAACGCCGACGGAGGAGTGCACTGGGCGCGGGGTCACCCCGCCGTCGCCGCGACGGCTATGGCGGGCAGGCTGACCCCGCGATTCGCGGCTTCAGCGAAGCCGCGCGCGGTTCGAGCGCGCGGCTCCGTCCCACACCCACTGAAAACGAACACACACCCTCGGTCGGGCATGCGGTAGTAGTCGAAATCGAGTGGGGCGGCTGTTCCAGGCGTCGCCGAGGGCGTGTCCGCGCCTGGTGACGGGCTGCCGCTGGGCGACGGCCCGGAGCCGGTCGCGGCGCGCAGCACGCGCGCCTCTGTTTTGACCTTTAGTCCTTCGGCTGCGGCCCAAACTCTCGTACCTTCGGCGACCTCCCACAGGTGGAGGTCCTTGCCGCAGTCGCAGCGATAGATGCGCCCCTCCAGGCCGCCGATTAGCACAACCTCGGGCAGCCCCTTCTTGACGCCATGGAAGGCCAGCACCTCCGCCGCCGCGGTGGAATGAGACGAGACAAAGAGCTTGAAGCGGGGAACGTCGGGAACGGTTTTCGCGCCGTCAGCCCATGCGGTGGAGCTGGCGATGATCGCGATCAGGCCCGCGAGGACGACCTCACCCCATGCGCGACAAGTTCTGACCCACAATGACGCCATACGAAGGAAGTTCAAGACGCGAAATGACCAGCCTCCTCTTCGTGGCTTGGTGCCTACGGCCTGCGTAGCCTCGTGCGAAGCAGGCCTGGTGGTCATGTTAAGGATTCCGAGCCGCCGCGCGCGCGTTTGCCGCGGAATTAAGGTGTGTGTCCCCGGAATTGCCCGTGCTCAGTGCGGCCCCTGACTTGGCGATGTCTTTCGGGAATCGCCACCCGGCGCACGCCAGAGGAGCCGCCGCTTGCCGGTTTTGATATCAACCACGTACAACTCGAGTTCAGTGGTTGCAATGACTGCGCGCATATCGGCCGTGACGGCCATGCTGCTCGGCGTTCCGATTGGGCCACCAGGCATCGGCTTGAGTTGAAAATTCCTGATGCTGAAGGTGGCGAACGTATCCGGGCCGACCACAAGGAAGCCGTTCGCGTCGCCTGTTCTGATCACCGACACCCCGCCGTTAAGTGCAGCCTTATGCCGGACCCTTCGCCCAAGTAGGTCGACCACATACAAATAGCAACGCGGCGGCTTCCACGGATACTCGCGATAAGGGAGCACAGCTGTCGCCCCGTCGGGGGTAATGTCGCCCAAGCCGGCCGCGCCGCGGCAGATGGGCAGCGAGAAGGTCACGGGGGGCACAGCGGGTGGATAGCGGTAGAGCCGGAAAGCAGCGGCGGACGGCAGCTCGGGCGACGTTCCTCGCTCCGACGCGATCATCGAGATCATTCGCTTGTGTTCGACCACACCCGAAGCGTGAACGACGAGCCTGCCGCGGGCTATGGTTTCTGCCTTCCCGCTTCGCGGCGATGCTGCGTAGATTGCGTCGCCGGAGTCTCCGATTCTGGCGAGGATGACGAACAGATCGAGCGATGCGACGTAAGCCGCATGGATGATCCTGCGCTCTCTGCCTCCCGCTGGAGGCAGGTGCACCGACACCGACGCCCGCTTCCCACTCGCCATCTCGTAGCGGAGGATCCTGTGATTGTCGAGCAGATAGAGCTCCTTGTCGTCGCACCAGCCCACCACCTCGACAGAGCCGGCCTTCTGGAACGTCCTCGCCAGCTTCCCGTCAGTGTCAGCCAGACGCAGGACGTAGACAGTCGTGGGGTGATTGGGCCGCGTCAAGTTGAACGCTACTTGACGCCCCGCTGGCGACACACAGACGGCCGTAATGAGCGTATGCCGCAAATGACGATGTCCGACAAAACAGCCCGGCACAGCGAGAGACGGCACTAGGGCCGCCGACAAAGCGACAGCGCAACGCAGGTACTCTTTCGGATGGCGTTGCCAGCTAGCCATTCTCCCTCGCCCTAGAGGAGTCGCTGCCCAGGCCCCAATTGCCCTTGAGCCTTATCGCGAAAGCCTCGCAGGGGAGGATGCGGCGAGAATACAGGAAGCCCACCTCGCCCCGACTCCCCTTTGGGGTGGGTACCCTACCCTCGCGTCCTTCGGCGCAGAATATGCGTGAAACGCCTGCGCACTTTGCGAGCCCAGCTGCTCCACACACGTCGCTCTGCCAAGTAGATGGCATAGAGCAGGGTGGCGAGGGCACACCCGATCGCAAATCCAACCTTCGCTACGCGCAACCACAGTATGGGATCCTCTTCTGTTCCGAAAAGTCGCACTGCGACCACTGTCCGCACGAAGCTCGGTGTCACTCGGTAGGGCTCATCAACCCGTGCTTCACATAGTACTCATCGGCTGGATTGGCGCACTTCACATAGCAATACAGTCCCTGCGCGCCCGTCGCATACAGGCCCGCCTCCTTGATCACTGCCGCCCGCGACGTTCCAACACCGACGAGGCGACGATAGATGGATGACTTCCGCGGAAACCTCAGGTGCCTCAGGATGCTGTACCATGCTGGGGTACCGCGCTTGGTCGCCTCCTTTGCAGCTTCGACCGCCCCTTGCTCTGCCAACTGCCCTAGGGGGCACATGCAGTCAGCCCAGCAACTCCCGTAGTCACGCGCCCACTGCGAGAGATACTCGTGGTATCTCGAGACATCGCCGAACATTCGTCGGAGTATCCAGTCGTCATAGTCGTACGGATCGAACGGAAAGGGAACCTGTTCTTCTCCGTCCGCATCGACGCAGCCAGTTGGCCGAGAACCACAGTAAGCGTAGAGCGAGAGCGGGTCGTCAACAGACTGATCCGGGTCTGGGCTCGTGAATCTCCCTATCTCCGGCATGTAGTAGCGCGCGCCGAGGTGCTGAAGCGACGACCCACCGGCAGCGGTGGGGCTGTAGTAGCCGAGGGAGCCGACGTATTTGTACGGGTTGGCAGTAGTTCCCGTCGAACCCATCGAGTTCCCGAAGGCTTCGTAGGTGTAGGTGTCGGTCGTGGTCTGCGCGTCGTTCAGCAGTTGGCGGGTGGAGCCTAACCCATCGTAAAGGTAATGCCGCCGGTAGCCCCCGACACTGCTGAATACCAGCGGATCGTAATAGCTCAGCCCTTCCCGAATATAGAGCTTGTTCCAGGTGTACGTGTCCCCGCTCAACGTGCCCTCGCAGAACGGCAGCGCGCCAGCGTAGAGAAACCACCGATCGGGGTAGGGATGGTTCGATTCCTGCGCCCTGAGCCGCAATCCGTCCGCGCTGTACGTGTATGCTGCCGTGTAGCTCGGATTGCTGACGCTTGCCAGGCGGTTTTCATAGTCATAACCGTAGTTCGTGGTAATGGGCCCCGGCGCAGTCATCGAGGTCGTGTTCCCGTTGTCGTCATACCCGAAGGTGGTCGTCCCGCTCGGCCCGACCAGTTGGGTCAGCTTGTGGCTAGGCCTGCGGCCGCCACCCCGGCCCTTCGGGCCTAGGGGTTGTTCCCGTCATAGGTGTAGGTGATGGTCCCGGTATTGTTCATCGTCAGCCGGTTGCCCACCCCGTCATAGGTGTACTGGTAGCGGTAGAGCAGGGTCTGCGCGGAATCACGCTTCTCCTCGCTCACCAGCCGATAAACGTCATCATAGACATATGACGTGACATCCTGGTTCGCCTCCGTCATGCTGGTGCGGTTGCCCACGCTGTCATGGGCATAGGCGTAGGAGGAGATGGGCGTATCATCGCTCTTTTTGTTCTCCAGGCTGGTGAGCCAGTTGCGATTGCTGTAATTATACGCGGTGTAGGCGCCATTGGACAGGGTCTTGTGGCTGCGGTTGCCCACCTCGTCATAGGCGAAGCTCATCACCAGCGCCCCGCGCGTGATCTGGCTCAGTTGGTTGTTCTCATTGTAGGCGTAGTTGTTGACCCCCAGCAGCGGATCCCGCAGGTAGGTCAGGTTGTAG
>Ga0315289_10008457_pt1 | contig 14888 bp, 10 predicted proteins | sample YL17G11_40_MG_FD_203452 | JGI IMG/M metagenome (GOLD analysis project Ga0315289, IMG submission 203452) | Sediment microbial communities from Yellowstone Lake, YNP, Wyoming, USA - YL17G11_40 | ecosystem: Environmental > Aquatic > Freshwater > Lake > Sediment | place: USA: Wyoming | collected...
GGAACAAGACAAGCACCTGGTGCAACAACGCCTTGTTGATTTCGACGCCAAAGACAGAGGCTGGCAGATCAATCGCGCCCTTCTGTTTTCCCTCGGCAGTATAGAGTTTTGCCTGCATATATATCGGTAGCCTCAACGGTTCTTGGTGATGAAAACAATGCCGCGGGGACTGCCCGGAATGGCGCCGCGCACCAGCAATAGTCCGTTTTCTTTGTCAAGTTTTACGACTTTGAGCCCTTTAATGGTGCGGAATTCGTTGCCGTACCGGCTTGCCATGCGAAGACCGGGAAAAACACGGGCCGGAAAGGTATTGGAGCCGCTTGATCCCCGCTCGCGGTAATTGGTGTTTCCATGCGTTTTTCGGCCGCGCTGGAAGTGGTATTTCTTGATGGTGCCGGCCATGCCGCGACCTTTGGTCAATCCGGTCACATCCACGAACTTAACGCCCTCAAAAGCCTCCACGCCGATGCGGGTGCCGGGCTTTAATTCGGCATCTGCTTTATCAAGCGCGAACTCCTTCAGCACCTTGCTTGGTGCGGTTCCCCACTTTTTCATATGCCCGAGCACGGGTTTGGTCAACTTTGTTTCCTTAACCGCGCCGTAACCCAGTTGGGCGGCCACATAGCCGTCTTTTTCAACGGTTTTAACCTGATGCACGACATTGGCGCCTGTTTCGATGACGGAAACCGGGATCACCTCACCCGTCTCCTTGTCGAAGATCCGCGTCATGCCGATTTTCTGTCCGATGAGCCCTTGCATAATGTATAACCTGTATCGTTAAATGCCTTTATACTTTTATTTCCACATCCACACCTGCCGGAAGATCCAGCTTCATGAGCGAATCGACCGTCTGCGGCGTGGATTCGAGGATGTCGATCAGCCGCTTGTGTATCCTGATCTCGAACTGCTCACGCGATTTTTTATCGGCATGCGGTGCACGCAGCACCGTATAGATCGACTTATCGGTGGGCAAAGGAATGGGACCCGATATGCGCGCGCCGGTACCCTTGGCGGTCCGCACAATATCCGATGCCGATTTGTCGAGAATGTTATGATCAAACGACTTTAAACGTATTCTAATGCGTTCACCCGGCACGGTTGTACTCCCTCTTATTCGATGATTTCGGTGACGACGCCGGCACCAACCGTGCGGCCGCCTTCCCGGATCGCAAACCGCAGTTCCTTCTCCATCGCCACCGGCACGATTAACTCAACCTCTATCGACGCATTGTCTCCCGGCATGATCATCTCCGCCCCCTGCGCCAGTTTGATGCTCCCCGTCACGTCCGTGGTCCGAAAATAAAACTGCGGACGGTATCCATTGAAAAACGGCGTATGACGGCCACCCTCTTCCTTGCTCAATACATATACCCCCGCCTTGAACTTCTTATGCGGCGTGATCGTTCCCGTCTTCGCCAGCACCATACCACGCTCTATATCGTTCTTCTCCACTCCCCGCAGCAAACATCCAATATTATCTCCCGCCTCCGCACGATCCAGTAACTTGCGGAACATCTCCACTCCCGTCACCACCGTCTTGCGCGTGTCCCTGATCCCCACCATCTCCACCTCGTCTCCAACCTTCACCGTCCCACGCTCAACACGACCCGTGGCCACCGTTCCCCGGCCCGTGATCGAAAACACATCCTCCACACTCATCAAAAACGGCTTGTCGATATCTCGCTGCGGCGTCGGGATATAATCATCCACTGCCTTCATCAACTCAATAATACACTTCGTCTTCTCCGGGTCCGTCGGGTTCTGCAATGCCTGCATCGCACTCCCCCGCACTATCGGCGTCTTGTCTCCCGGAAACTCATACTTGCTCAACAACTCCCGGATCTCCAACTCCACCAACTCCAGCAACTCCGGATCATCCACCACATCCACCTTATTCAAAAACACCACAATGTACGGCACTCCAACCTGACGCGCCAGCAATATATGCTCCCGCGTCTGCGGCATCGGACCGTCCGCAGCGCTTACCACCAATATCGCCCCGTCCATCTGCGCCGCACCCGTGATCATGTTCTTCACATAATCCGCATGGCCCGGACAGTCCACATGCGCGTAATGACGATTGTCCGTCGCGTACTCCACATGCGATGTCGCTATTGTCAATATCTTCGTCTCGTCCCGACGACCCTGCGACTCCGATGCCTTCGCCACCTCGTCGTACGATACAAACTTCGCCAGTCCCTTCTGCGACATCACCCCCGTGATCGCCGCCGTCAGCGTCGTCTTGCCATGGTCTACATGACCGATCGTCCCTACGTTCACATGGGGCTTGTTTCGCTCAAACTTTTCCTTCGCCATCAAAACCCCCTGACCGATTGATTGGTGAGGTGTCCGGCAGACGCCGTTTGCGCGTTTCGCGTGGGCGGTGTCTGCTGCTGCATGATCGTTTGCTGCCGTCCGGCATTCCTAAACGCCGGCCCTTTATATCATTCTTCCGATTTTCCGCAAAATTTCGTCCTGGACCTGCTTCGTTGTCTGCTCGTAGCGGGCGAATTGCATCGAATAGGATGCGCGCCCCTGCGACAGGGAACGGAGTGCAGTTGCATAGCCGAACATTTGCGACATAGGCGCCTCGCCGTCCACTACCTGACCATCTTTACGCCTGCCGATGTTCAGGACTTTGCCTCGCCGGCTGTTCAAGTCGTTGATCACCGGACCCAGATGCTCCTCAGGCGCTACCACTTCTATCCGCATGATCGGCTCCATCAGCGCGGGACCCGCCTTTCTGCACGCCTGCACAAAGGCCGTTGCTCCAGCTATCTTGAACGCCATCTCATTGGAATCGTCTTCGCGATAGGTGACGCCGGCGAGCGCCACGTGCATTCCCAGCAGCGGATATCCCGACAAAATGCCGCCACTTGACGCTTCGATAACCCCACCATGCACGGCTTCAACAAACGCTTTCGGTACATCCATTTTTGCGCCGAGCCGGTTTTCAAACACGACATCGGCGGAAGAACCGGTCGGCTCGATGCGCAGAACAACGCGGGCATACAGGTTTTTTCCGCCCAGCGTCTGCGCGTATTCGAAATCCTCCTGCGCCGAAGCGGAGATCGTTTCGCGGTACGAAACCTGGGGCTTGCCCACATTGGCCGCAACGCCGAACTCGCGCAAAAGCCGGTCAGTCAGGATCTCAAGGTGAAGCTCTCCCATGCCGGAAATGAGCGTCTGACCCGTCTCTTTGTCCACCTTCACTGTGCAGGTGGGATCTTCATCGACCAATCGCGCAAGCGCACCCTTGAGCTTCTCTTCGTCACCGGTGCTTTTGGGTTCTATCGACCGCGAGATGACAGGATTTGGGAAGTTCATCTGCTCAAGCACAATCGGCTTGGTAACCTCACAAATCGTGTCGCCCGTTTTAGTGTCTCGAAGCCCCACCAGTGCGACGATGTCTCCCGTATGCACCTGTTCTTCCGGTTTGCGTTTGTTCGAATGCATCCGGAAAATGCGCATAATGCGTTCTTTCGTGCCGGTCCGGGGGTTGTACACTGTGTCCTTAATCGACACTTTTCCCGAATAGACACGCGCAAACGCAAGGCGCTCCACATGCTGGTCCGTTGCTATCTTGAATACGAGCGCGGCAAAGGGGTCGTCGTCTGAAGGCCGCCTGCTTATTTCGGCGTTCGATTTGGCATCTCTGCCATGGATCGCACCTCTATCGAGCGGCGATGGAAGATAATCCACGACCGCGTCCAGGATTTTCTGCACGCCCTTGTTTTTAAAGGCCGACCCGCACAGCACGGCATGGATTTTATTCTGCAGGATCGCCGCGCGCACCGCCCGTTTCAGCAGCGCTTCGCCGATTTCCTGTTCATCAATCATGCGATGCATGAGTTCCTCATCAAAATCGCAGACCTTTTCGAGCAGGCTTTCGCGCCATTGCTGCGCGTCCGATGCCATTGCGGGCGGTATTTCCTTCTCAATCACCAAAGCCCCTTGTGAAGCTTCGTCGAAATAGCAGGCCTTCATGGTGACCAGGTCTATAACGCCGGCAAAACCATCTTCCCGTCCGATGGGGAGCTGCAGCGGCACGGCAATGGCGGAAAGTTTCTTTTCCATCATGGCGGCCACATTAAAAAAATCAGCGCCTACACGGTCCATTTTGTTGACAAACGCGATTCGCGGAACGTTATAGCGGTCGGCTTGACGCCAGACCGTTTCCGACTGAGGTTCTACGCCTCCAACCGAATCGAAAATGACAACTGCACCATCCAGAATTCTCAAAGAGCGTTCGACTTCTATCGTAAAATCGACATGTCCGGGCGTATCGATGATGGTGATATGGTGGTTCCGCCATTCCGTTGATATGGCGGCAGAGGTGATCGTTATCCCTCGCTCCCGCTCCTGCACCATCCAGTCCGTGACGGTATTGCCGTCATGGACCTCTCCCATCTTGTGTATCAGGCCGGTATAATACAGAATCCGTTCGGTCGTGGTCGTCTTACCGGCGTCGATATGGGCGATGATCCCGATATTCCGCACCTTATCAAGATCCAGATCTTTGCCCATAAAATCCGCTTCATTGCTGCCGTGTCACCTTTCCGCGCGGGGCGCTTACCAGCGGAAATGCGCGAACGCCTTGTTCGCTTCTGCCATTTTGTGCGTATCGATCTTCTTTCTGATCGCACCGCCTTCGTTCTTGGAGGCCTGCATCAGCTCGTTGGCGAGCTTTTCCGACATTGACTTTTCAGTACGCTCCTTGGCAAAGGTGATGATCCACCGGATGGCCAGCGACGTGCGGCGCTCCGTGGGCACTTCCTGGGGCACCTGATAATTCGCGCCGCCCACGCGGCGCGATTTCACTTCCAGCGTGGGCCGCACGTTTTCAAGGGCCTTCTGAAACACTTCCATGCCGTCCTGGCTCATCTTCTTGGTAATCAGATCGAGCGCATCGTAAAAAATCGCTTCCGACAAGCGCCGTTTGCCCATGCGCAGCAGGTTGTTGATGAACTGCGTAACGATGATACTCTTGAATTTCGCATCAGGCAGCGTCTGCCGTTTTGCTATCCTTCTTCTGCGTGCCATAATCGTGCCTGTTCCTTACGTTCTGCGCTTCCCGGATTGCCGCCGGCAAGCGGAGGGTTGAGTCGTACTTCCGTCCCGGCTATTTTTTCGGCCGCTTGGCGCCGTATTTGGAGCGTCCCTGCTTGCGGTCTTCAACGCCATGCGTATCGAGTGCGCCGCGGATAATATGGTACCGCACGCCCGGCACGTCCTTTACGCGTCCTCCACGGATCAGCACGATTGAGTGCTCCTGCAGATTGTGGCCTTCACCGGGAATATAGGCATTGACTTCGATATGGTTGGTAAGACGCACACGTGCTACTTTTCGCAGCGCCGAGTTTGGTTTCTTGGGGGTTGTGGTAAAAACGCGGGTGCATACGCCGCGGCGCTGCGGACAACCCTGCAGGGCGCGAGAGGTGTTCCTGCGTCCAAACATCCGGCGTCCTTTACGAACCAGCTGACTGATAGTAGGCACGCAACAACTCCTTCGTAATTTGAAAATAAGCTCCAAAAATAATACATGCGCCCGGATATTAGCAAATCGGGTTCCGCGGAGCTCTACACAATTTCCCCGCTAATGTCCATGAAATCATCATGTTCCTCGCGTTTTTCGGCGGGAACGATGTCAACCTCCAGGTCCTTGACCTTCAGGCCGCGCAACTGCCGCATGCCGGTGCCCGCCGGGATCAGGTTCCCCATGATAAGGTTTTCCTTGAGCCCACGCAGTTTGTCTACCTTGCCTTCCACCGCCGCTCTCGCAAGCACCTTGGTCGTTTCCTGAAACGACGCCGCCGACAGGAACGATTCGCACATGAGCGACGCCTTTGTGATACCGAGCAGCATGGGCTTGAAGGTGGCCGGTTTGCCGCCTTCGGCGATCACAAGGTTGTTCTCTTCCATAAGCCTGCGTTTGTCAATATCATCGCCGGCCAGGAAGCTCGTGTCGCCCGGATCGTCAATGCGTACTTTTTTTAGCATCTGCGCCACGATCACTTCGATGTGCTTGTCGTTGATCGTCACGCCCTGCAACCGGTACACTGATTGTATTTCGTCAAGAAGATAGCGCTGCACCCATGTTTCTCCCATGATACGCAGGATATCGTGCGGATCGATGGCGCCTTCGCTGAGCCGGTCTCCGGCCTTGACACGGTCGCCTTCATGGATGCGAAGGTGCTTGCCCAGCGGGATCAGATACTCGCGCATCTCATCGGTGCCCGCGTCCTTCACGATCACCTTCCGGTTGCCCCGCTCGTTCTCGCCGAATTCAACGATGCCGTCGATTTCGGAAATGATGGCCGCATCCTTGGGACGGCGCGCCTCGAAAAGTTCGGCAACGCGCGGCAGACCGCCCGTGATATCGCGGCTCTTGCCCGATTCGCGCGGGATCTTGACCAGAATGGCTCCCGCCAAGACGACATCGCCCGTCTTTACCTGAAGATAGGAACCCGTAGGCAGGGCGATATTGGCGATGCGTTTTTCATTTTCGTCAAGTATCTGCGCATGCGGGTGCAGTTTGCGCTCGCGATGCTCGATGACCACGCGGTTGGAAACGCCCGACCGTTCGTCGTACTGCTCAAGCATGGTCTCGCCGTCGATCAGATCAACCAGCTCAACCGTGCCGGCCTTATGCGAGCGGATGACGTTGTTGTACGGGTCCCACTCAAAAAGCACGCTCGTTTTTTTCACTTTTGCGCCGTCCTGCGTTTTTAGCGTGGCGCCATACGGAATGTTATAGCGCGAACGCTCACGCCCCTGTTCGTCATACAGCGCAAGTTCTGCGGCGCGGTTCATGACCACCAGGCCGTCCGCGTGTTCAAGGGTTTCCACATTGGTAAGCTGGACCACGCCGTCGATCTTGGCCGTCTCCTGCGACTGCGCGATAAGGCGCGATGCCGTGCCGCCGATATGGAACGTCCGGAGGGTGAGCTGGGTGCCGGGTTCACCGATGCTCTGCGCGGCCATGATACCCACAGCCTCGCCGATCTCCACGGTTTTGCCCGTTGCCAGATTGCGGCCATAGCACTTGCGGCAGGTCCCCTGCTTGGAATCGCAGGTCAGCACCGACCGGATCTGCATCGCTTCAATGCCCGCTTCCTCGATCTTCCTGGCCATCTCTTCGTCGATTTCGGTGTTGATCGGGCAGATAAGCTCTTCGGTTATCGGATTGTAAATATCCTCCTGGGACACACGGCCCACGATGCGCTTGGAAAGCGGCTCCATCATCTCATCGCCTTCCTGCAACGGCTCGATCTCGATGCCGCGGCTGGTGTTGCAATCTTCTTCGCTGATGACGATGTCCTGCACCACATCAACCAGCCGGCGCGTCAGGTAGCCGGCGTCGGCGGTTTTAAGCGCCGTATCGGCCAGACCTTTGCGCGCGCCATGCGTGGAGATGAAATATTCGAGCACCGACAAACCGTCCTTGAAATTGGAAATGATCGGGTGCTCGATGATTTCGCCCACCGACCCGGTGATTTTCTTCTGGGGTTTCTGCATAAGGCCGCGCATTCCCGCCAGCTGTTTGATCTGGTCCTTGGAGCCGCGCGCTCCCGAATCTTTCATAATGAACACCGGATTGAACCCGCCTTTGTCCTGCGCCAGGCCGTCGTCCATCACGTCGGCCACGGCGTTGGTGGTGTGCATCCACAAGTCAATGATCTTGTTGTATCGCTCGCCTTCGGTGATGATACCGCGGTCGTACTGCTTGCGAATGCGGGAAGCCTCCTCAAGCGCTTTTTTAACAATACCGTCTTTCTCCTTGGGCACCACGAGATCATCGGCGCCAAAGGTGATGCCCGCTTTGGTGGCGTATTCGTAGCCCAGGTCCTTGATGCCGTCTAAAAAACCGCAGGCGGTGCGGGTGCCCAGTTTCTTGATCACCTGGGCGACCAGTTTCACGACGCGGCTTTTATTCAGAAGGTCGTTTACAAAAGGCATTCCTTCGGGCACGATCGAATTGAAAATGATGCGACCCGGGGTGGTTTCGATAATCTGGCCGTTCCAGCGGACCTTGACGCGCGCGTGCAGGTCGACCTGCTTGTCGTGCAGCGCATGAAACACCTCGTCGGGATCGGTGAAGATCCGGCCTTCACCGGGGCGGCCCGGCGCCTGCTTGGTGAGATAGTAGATACCCAGAACGATGTCCTGCGACGGCACCATGATCGGCTGACCCGAAGCGGGCGACAGCAGGTTGTTGGCCGAAAGCATGAGAAGCCGCGCTTCAATCTGCGATTCCGCGGAAAGCGGAATGTGCACTGCCATCTGGTCGCCATCGAAGTCGGCGTTAAACGCGGCGCAAACCAGCGGGTGCAGGCGGATGGCCTTTCCTTCTACAAGCACGGGGAAAAAGGCCTGAATTCCCAGCCGATGCAGCGTAGGAGCGCGGTTGAGAAGCACGGGATGGTCGCTGATGACGTCTTCGAGAATGTCCCACACTTCGGGACGTTCTTTTTCAACAAATTTCTTGGCGCTTTTGACAGTCTGCACGAATCCGCGCTCTTCAAGACGCTGGATGACAAACGGCTTGAACAGCTCAAGCGCCATCATCTTGGGAAGACCGCACTGGTGGAGCTTGAGTTCCGGGCCCACTACGATCACCGAGCGGCCCGAGTAATCCACGCGTTTGCCCAGAAGGTTCTGGCGGAAACGGCCCTGCTTGCCTTTAAGAAGGTCCGAAAGCGATTTGAGCGGACGTTTGCCTTCACCCTTGACGGAAAAGGTACGCCGGCCATTGTCAAAAAGAGTGTCCACCGCCTCCTGCAGCATGCGCATTTCGTTGCGCAGGATCACGTCGGGCGCCTGGATCTCCATGAGCTTTTTAAGCCGGTTGTTGCGGTTGATCACGCGGCGATACAGATCATTCAGATCGGATGTGGCGAAACGTCCGCCTTCCAGCGGGACCAGCGGACGAAGGTCCGGCGGCAGCACCGGAAGTACGCGCACCACCATATCCTCGGGGCGGTTGCCCGATTTAAGGAACGCTTCCACCACGCGTAGACGCTTGAGGTGCTCCTGCTTTCGCGCTTCCGTGGGTTCCAGGTTGACTTTGGAACGAAGGTCCATGGAGAGTTCTTCAAGATCGAGCGTTGCGAGCATCTCCAGCACTGCTTCACCGCCCATTTTGGCAACAAACTGCTTCTTCTGTTCCTCCAACTCGATAAATTCGTCTTCACTGATGAGCGAGCCTTTGCGCAGGTCCGTGTCGCCCGGATCAATGACCACATACGACTCGTAGTAGACAATACGCTCGAGCACCGTGTTGGTCAGGCCCAGTAGATAGCTGATATGCGACGGCGTGCCGCGCAAAAACCAGATATGCGCGATGGGCACGGCCAGCTCAATGTGGCCCATGCGTTCGCGGCGCACCTTGGAGTGCGTCACTTCCACGCCGCACCGGTCGCACACCACACCGCGGTAACGGATGCGTTTGTATTTGCCGCAGTTGCATTCCCAGTTGCGTACCGGGCCGAAAATCTTTTCACAGAAAAGCCCGTCCCGCTCCGGTTTGAAGGAACGGTAATTGATGGTTTCCGGCTTGGTCACTTCACCATACGACCAGTTGCGGATGGTGTCGGGCGAGGCCAGGCGTATGGAAACTTCCTGTATCTCCTGCAGATTTTCTAAGGCGTTATCCTTGACCACCGTTCAACCCCTTTTTTTCTGCGTGAAAAACCGTTTTTCCTTTTTGCAAACTCCGTCTCAAGCCTTCTATCAGCCGGCCGTCGGATCACATGTCGAGTTCTTTGCCGAACTGTATGTCCAGCGCCAGGGCCTTGATTTCGCGCGTAAGCACTTTGAACGACTCCGGCACGCTGGGCTGAGGGCAGTTCTCTCCCTTGACAATCGCTTCGTAGATGCGCGAACGGCCCGCCAGATCGTCGCTTTTCACCGTGAGCATCTGTTGCAGTGTATAGGCCGCGCCATAGGCCTCCAGCGCCCACACTTCCATTTCACCGAAGCGCTGGCCGCCGAACTGGCTTTTGCCGCCCAGCGGCTGCTGTGTCACCAGCGAATAGGGCCCGATGGAACGCGCATGGATTTTATCGTCCACCAGGTGCGATAATTTCATCATGTATAGCGGACCCACCGTCACCTCGTGGTCGAATGTCTGCCCGGAGCGTCCGTCGCGAAGAGCCGCTTTGCCGCTTCTGGGCAGCTTGGCCTCTTCGAGCAACTTGAGCACATCATCGTAGGTAGCGCCGTCGAACACCGGCGTGGCGATGTTCAAACCCATCTTCTGCGCCGCCCATCCCATATGCGCTTCCAGAATCTGGCCGATATTCATACGGGACGGTACGCCCAGCGGATTCAGTATGATGTCGATCGGCGTACCGTCGGGCAAAAACGGCAGGTCTTCGGTGGGTACGATCTTGGAGATCACGCCCTTGTTGCCATGGCGCCCTGCCATCTTGTCACCCACCGATAATTTGCGCTTTTTAGCCACGTACACCTTGACAAGCTGCAAAACACCGGGCTTGAGTTCGTCGCCGCGCACGATTTTGTCGATCTCCTTGTCCAGCTTGTCTTCGAGCTTGGCGATCATATCGTTGGCTTTGAAGAGAAGCTCTTCGGCCTTCTTGCTTTTGCGCGCATCTTCGCACAGGCCGTTGTCAAACGTCAAGGCCTGCAGGTCGAGTTTCTGCAGAAGCGCCTTGCGCCATTTCTTGCCTTCGGCCACCACGACTTCGCCCGTATGCTTGCTTTTGATTTCACGTGTCGTCATGTCGGCAAGCATATCGCCCAGCCGCTCCAGAAGCGTTGCCTGGATCTCGGAAATCTGCTTGCTGATCTCGGCCTTGAGCTCGTCAATGCGCTTTTTGTCTTTTTTCTTGGATCGTTTGTCACGTTCTTTGCGCGAATAGATGCGCGTATCGATGACGATACCCTTGAGTCCGGGCGGCGCCTTGAGCGAACTGTCGCGCACGTCGCCGGCTTTTTCGCCAAAGATGGCGCGAAGCAGACGCTCTTCGGGCGACAACTCGGTCTCGCCCTTCGGTGTTACTTTACCGACCAGAATATCACCCGCCTCGACCTCGGTCCCGATGCGCACGACGCCGTTTTCATCGAGGTTTTTAAGCGCGTCTTCACTCACATTGGGGATTTCGCGCGTTAGTTCTTCAGGACCGCGCTTGGTGTCGCGCACTTCGGTTTCGAAGACTTCGATATGGATCGATGTGTAGACATCGTCGGCCACCAGTTTTTCCGATACGATAATGGCATCTTCAAAGTTGTAGCCGCGCCACGGCATGAAGGCCACCATCACGTTGCGGCCCAGGGCAAGTTCGCCCTGAGATGTGGCATGTCCGTCGGCCAGAAGATCGCCCGGCTTCACCTTTTCGCCGGCGTCGACGCACACTTTCTGGTTGATCGACGTGTCCTGATTGGAGCGTTCGAATTTTATCAACTCGTAGGTGTCGAATTCGGTAAGCTCCAGAGAATCCAGCCCTTTATCTTTGGCCCGGCGCACGATAATTTTCTGGGCGTCAACCTTTTCCACCACGCCAGGATTAATGGCGCGGATCATGCAGCCCGAATCCTCGGCGGCGCGCGATTCCAGACCCGTGCCGATCACCGGCGGCTCGGTCTGCAGAAGCGGCACGGCCTGGCGCTGCATATTGGAGCCCATGAGCGCGCGGTTGGCGTCGTCATGCTCCAGGAACGGAATGAGCCCGGCCGCCACGCTCACCATCTGCATAGGCGATACATCCATGTAGGAAATGTCCGCCGGCGGCAGCAGCAGGAAGTCGCCGCGATAGCGGGCGAACACCACCGGTTCGGAAATCTTGCCGCTTTTTTCCACCGGCACATTGGCCTGGGCAATGCGGTAATTGTCTTCCTGATCGGCGGTAAGATATTCGATAGCCTCGGTCACCCTGCTGTTTTCGACCTTGCGATACGGCGTTTCGATAAAACCGAAATCATTGACACGCGCAAAAGTCGACATCGAGGCGATAAGACCGATATTGGGACCTTCCGGCGTTTCGATGGGACACAACCGTCCGTAATGTGTGTGGTGCACGTCGCGCACTTCAAAGCCCGCGCGCTCGCGCGTAAGGCCGCCCGGACCCAGGGCCGATACACGGCGTTTGTGCGTGAGCTCGGAAAGCGGATTGGTCTGGTCGAGGAACTGCGACAGCTGGCTCGATCCGAAAAAGGCGGAAATGACCGTGGAAACCGTGCGTGCATTGATAAGGTCCTGCGGGGTGACATTCTCGTTATCGCGCAGACTCAGCCGCTCCTTGATGGTGCGCACCATGCGCGTGAGACCTACGGTAAATTGGGCGCCCAGAAGTTCGCCCACCGAACGCACGCGGCGGTTACCTAGATGGTCGATGTCGTCCAGGAACCCCTGCCCGCCGGCAAGTCCGATGATATATTTGTATGCCGCTATAAAATCTTCGCGGGTGAGAACGGCGCTTCCTTCGTGCTTGACACCCAGACGCGTATTGACGCGATAGCGGCCCACATTTCCGAGATCATAGCGTTTCTCATCGAAAAACATGCGCTGGATCAGGTTGCGGGCGGTCTCCACATTGGGAGGATCGCCGGGACGCATGGTGCCGTAGATGAAGAAAAGAGCCTCTTCTTCCGATTTTGTCGGGTCCGCGGCAATGGTATTGCGGATCACGACGTTATCCGCCCCCTGCACATTCTCCAGGATATCGATGAGGCCGACCTTGTTGTCAACAAGTTTGTTCCATTTATCTTCGGTAATGATTTCATTGGCGTCGATGATGATTTCGCCGGTGTCCTTGTTAAAAGCGGGCTTGGCGCAGATGGCGCCAAGGACTTTTTCTTTGGTGGATGCGGACGCCTTGACGGATACCGACGAATGGAAAAGTGCCAGAAGCTGTTCGTCTTTGGAAAAGCCCAGGGCGCGCAACAGGATCGTCGCGGGCATTTTTTTGCGGCGGTCGATATTGATGATGATCGCATCGTCGACGTCAAGGATGATTTCCACCCATGAGCCGCGCTGAGGAATGATGCGCGCGGTCAAAAGCTTCTTGCCGTTCGGATGCACTATTTCATCGAACGTAATACCCGGCGAGCGGTGCAGCTGGCTGACAATCACCCGCTCCGCGCCGTTGATCACGAACGTGCCGCGTCCGGTCATGAGCGGCATTTCACCCAGGTATACTTCATTGGAAATTTTTTCCACGAAACGCTTGGTTTCGCCGTCTTGCTCGTAGACGAGCAATGACATGTCCACTTTCAGAGGCGCGGCGAACGTCATTCCGCGTTCCTTGCACTCCTTTATGCTGTATTTGGGAACGCCCAGCTTGTAGCCGTCGTATTCAAGCGAATAATATCCTTTAACGTCGTTGACCGGGAACAAACCCATGAAGCATTCATGCAGTCCCTGCTTTTTCCGCATCCGATGAGGCGTATCGGGCTGCAGAAATTCATTGTACGATCGGGTCTGGATCTCTAACAGGTTCGGCAAATCGAGCACTGCCGGGATGTGCGAATAGGATCTGCGTTTTACCATTCGTCATTCCCCTTATATTTTCGGATGATGTGGGGTAGTATCGCTGTCTTTGGCCAAAAACAGACGGCGCCGGACGGTCTTTCCCCGCTTCCTTCCGCTCCAAGGCGGAAAGACGATGCCGCAGAAAATGGCCGTCCGGTCCGGTTATGCACGTCGATAGATGACTATTTATTTGATTTCTACCTGTGCGCCCTGTTCTTCCAGCTGCTTCTTGATATTTTCGGCTTCTTCCTTGTTTACGCTTTCTTTGACGTTTTTAGGGGCGGCCTCAACCAGGTCCTTGGCTTCCTTGAGGCCCAGGCTGGTAATGGCGCGAACAACCTTGATCACATTGATTTTCTTTTCACCGGCTGCTTTAAGCACTACGGTGAACTCGGTCTTCTCCTCGACAGGAGCGGCGGCGGCGGCGGCCGGCATGGCGGCCATGGCAACCGGCGCGGCGGCCTTGACATCGAACTTGGTTTCGATGGCCTTGATGAGGTCGGCAAGCTGCAACACGGTCATGCCGCCGATGGCCTCGAGGATTTGATCATTCGTTAAGGTAGCCACAAAAGACCTCCTGATAAAATGAGTGATTTAATTTTAGATTTCAGATTTTAAATTTCAGATCAGGTATTCCGGGAATTTTTATGCCGCCGGCGATGTCTCCTTTTTCTTTTTTAATGAATCAAGCGTGCCAACAAAAGCGGTCATGATGCCGCTTAAAACTCCCGCCAGGTTTGTCATGGGCGCCTTAAGGCACGAAAGCACCTGCGACAACAGTACCTCGCGGCCCGGCAGATCGGCCAGTCGCATGACGTCGGCTTGACCAAAAAGATTGCTGTCGATATAGGCGATAGTGACCGGCAGCAGCTCTTTGAATTCCTTCTGGAAATCCTTGATCACCTTTGCCGGGGCCGTGGGCTCCTGTTGCGTAATGGCCACGCCAACCTGCCCTTTAAAATACGATGCCAGCTTTTCGTTTTTAGCGCGCTCAAGAGCTTTGCGGGCGAGCGAGTTCTTTACCACCATATACTTGACGCCGTTCTTCCGGAAATTGCTGCGCAGCCTGGTCATCTGCTCCACATTGATCCGGTTGAAATCGGTCAGGTAGATGCCCGTTGCCTTGCCGAAATCTTTTTCAAGACTTTCGATGGTTGCCGTTCGTTCTGCTCGTGTTGCCATGGTATCAATACCTTCTGTTAATTGCCGCCGGTGACCGCCGCTCGTGGCTACTTGACCTCGTTGGGGTCGATTTTAAGCCCCTGCCCCATGGTGCTGGTAAGTGTGACTTTTTTAAGAAACTGCCCTTTTGCCGAGGCCGGCCGCGCCTTGTTGACTGCTTCCAGAAACACCTTTACGTTTTCCACCAGCTGGTCCGCGGAAAAAGAAAGCTTGC
>Ga0315289_10008458_pt1 | contig 14888 bp, 18 predicted proteins | sample YL17G11_40_MG_FD_203452 | JGI IMG/M metagenome (GOLD analysis project Ga0315289, IMG submission 203452) | Sediment microbial communities from Yellowstone Lake, YNP, Wyoming, USA - YL17G11_40 | ecosystem: Environmental > Aquatic > Freshwater > Lake > Sediment | place: USA: Wyoming | collected...
ACGCGCTGCCCGCGACGGAGCTCCAGGCGGCGCTCGACGCGACCTCCTCCGAGCTGCGCGCGGCGCTCGAGACGACGGGCGCCAACGTGCGCGCCTACCACGAGCGCGAGATGCCGTCCGCCTGGCGCGAGAAGCTGGCCCAGGGCCAGGTCGTCGGCCAGGAGGTGGTGCCGCTGGCGAGCGCCGGCCTGTATGTGCCCGGCGGCCTCGCCGACTACCCGTCCACGGTGCTGATGACCGCCGTCCCGGCGCAGGTCGCGGGTGTGGGCCGCATCGCGGTCTGTTCGCCTCCGCGGGGCGGCGGCGGCGTCGCCTCCGGCGTCGCCGCCGCCGCCGCGCTGCTTGGCGTCACGAACGTGTATCCGGTCGGCGGCGCCCAGGCGATCGCCGCCATGGCCTTCGGCACCGCCACGATCCCCCGCTGCGACGTCATCGTCGGTCCCGGCAACGCCTACGTGACCGAGGCCAAGCGCCAGGTCATGGGCGAGGTCCGCATCGACGGCCTCGCCGGCCCCAGCGAGGTGATCGTCGTCGCTGACGAGAAGGCTCGCGTGGAGTGGCTGGCGGCCGACCTCCTGGCCCAGGCCGAGCACGGCGCCGGCGCCATGGCGGCGCTGCTCGACGTCGGCGGCGCGCTGGCCGGTCCGCTGGCGGCGGCCGTCGAGCGGCAGGCGAGAGAGCTGCATGTCTCGACCGAGCGTATCGCCGTGGTCGCCTGCCGCGACACGTCCGCCGCCCTCGCGCTCGTCAACGCCTTCGCCCCCGAGCACCTGGAGTTGCACGTCGCCGACGCCGCCGCGCTCGTGCCCCAGGTGCGCAACGCCGGCGCCGTGTTCGTGGGACCCTATGCGGCGACCGCCTTCGCCGACTACGCCGCCGGCACCAACCACGTCCTGCCGACCGGGGGCTCGGCCCGCTTCGCCCAGGGCCTGTCGGTCGCCGATTTCCAAAAGCGCGTCGGTGTGGTAGAACTCGACGGCGCCGCCGCGCGGGCCCTCGCGGCCCCCGTCGCGGCCATCGCCGACGCGGAAGGCCTGCGCGCCCACGCCCGCTCGGCGCGCCTGCGGGGCGAATGAGGAGAGAGCCATGACCAGGATGCCACGTCGGGCCGTTGTCGAGCGCACCACCACAGAGACGAGCATCAGGCTCGAGCTCGTCCTCGACGGGGCCGGAAACGCCGACGTCTCCACGGGCATCGGCTTCCTCGACCACATGCTCGACCTGTTCACCCACCACGGCGGTCTCGACCTGGTCGTCAAGGCCGAGGGCGACCTCGACGTCGACGGCCACCACACCGTGGAAGACATCGGGCTGGCGCTGGGGCAGGCCCTGCGCGAAGCGCTGGGCGACAAACGCGGCATATGCCGCTTCGGCTCGGCGGTCATCCCCATGGACGAGGCCCTGGCCATGATCGCCGTCGACCTCTCGGGCCGGCCGTTCCTCCACTACGACCTCGACCTCTCGGGGGTGCGCATCGGCGAGTTCGACGCCGACCTCGCCGGCCACTTCTTCCGCTCCCTGGTCAATCAGGCCGCGCTGACCCTGCACGTCAGGCTGCTCTCGGGGAGCGACCCGCACCACATCGTCGAAGCCGTGTTCAAGGGCTTCGCGCGCGCCTTGGCGGCCGCCTGCGAGCGCCTCCCCGCCGGCGGGCGCGTCCCGTCGACCAAGGGCAGCCTGTAGCGCGGCGGCCGGTCATGGACGGCAAGCGGCCCCGGGTCGCGCTGGTCGATTACGGCATGGGCAACCTCGCCAGTGTCGCGAAGGCGCTCGAGCGCAACGGCGCCGACGTTACCCTCACCGACAGCCCTTCCCAGGTGCGGCGGTCCGGCGCCGTCGTCCTGCCCGGCGTCGGCGCTTTTCGCGACGCCGTCGGGCGCCTGCGTCGCACCGGCCTTGACGCAGCCGTCACCGAACGGATCGCCGCCGGCGTGCCGTTCCTCGGCGTCTGCCTCGGCCTGCAGCTCCTCTTCGAGCGCAGCTTCGAGGGCGGGGAGTGGTGTGGGCTGGGGGTCTTCGGCGGCGATGTGGTGCGTCTCGAAACGTCGCTCAAGGTGCCCCAGATCGGCTGGAACGAACTGCGCTTCCGACCTCCCGGGAAGTCCCTGGCGGCCGGGCTGGAGGCGCCCGTCTACGTCTACTTCGTCCACTCCTTCGTGGTCTGGCCCGACGACCCGTCGGTCGTCGCCGCGACGACCGACTACGACGGCGACCGCGTAGCGGCGGTGGTGCGCGACAACGTCTGGGCGGTGCAGTTTCATCCCGAGAAGAGCTCGGGCGTGGGCCTGCGCATGCTGGCCAGTTTCGTCGACGCCGTACGTGGGGAGCGGGCCGCGTGATCCTCTATCCGGCGATCGACATCCAGGGAGGCAAGGCGGTGCGCCTGCGCCAGGGCGACTTCGAGCGGGTGACCGTCTTTGCCGACGATCCCGCAGCGCTCGCGCTGCAGTGGCGCTACGAGGGCGCCGAGGTCCTGCACATCGTCGACCTTGACGGCGCGCGCAGCGGCAAGCTCGTCAACATCGACCTCGTCGAAAGCATCGCGGCCACGCTCGACATCCCGGTCGAGTACGGCGGCGGCATCCGCGACCGCGCCGCGCTGGAGCGGGTCTCCGACGGGCCGATCCAGTGGGTCGTGCTGGGCACCGGCGCGGTGACCGACGGCGGGCTTCTCGACCTCGCCGTCGAGAGGCTCGGCGAACGCCTCGTCGTGGGCCTCGACTGCGACCGGGGGTTTGTGGCCACCCACGGCTGGCAGGAGCGGTCCGCCATGAGCGCGGTCCACTTCGCTCGCCTGCTCGAGGAGCGCGGCGCCACGCGCGCTCTCTACACGGACGTGATGCGCGACGGCATGCTGGAGGGCCCCAACGTCGAGGGCCTCCGCGGGCTCGCCGAGTCGACGTCTCTCGAGATCGTCATGTCGGGCGGCGTGGGCACGCTCGACCATCTGCGCGCCATCAAGCGGGTCGGGGCCGAGAACGTGATCGGCACCATCGTCGGCCGGGCGCTCTACGAGGGCAAGTTCACTCTCGCGCAGGCGAAGGCCGCCCTGGCCTGAGCGCTCATGCTGGCCAAACGCATCATCCCCTGTCTCGACATCCGCGACGGACGGGTCGTCAAGGGCGTCAACTTCGTCGGCCTGCGTGACGCCGGCGACCCGGTCGAGCTCGCGGCGCGCTACGACCACGAGGGCGCCGACGAGCTCGTCTTCCTCGACATCACCGCCTCGCACGAGCGCCGCGACATCATCGCCGGCCTGGCGGCCCGCTGTGCCGAGCAGGTCTTCATCCCGTTCACGATCGGCGGCGGGCTGCGCAGTGAAGACGACGTGCGCGCCATCCTCGCGGCCGGCGCCGACAAGGTGACGATCAACACAGCCGCCGTACAGGAGCCCGATCTCGTGCGGTGCTGCTCGGAGCGCTTCGGGGCGCAGTGCATCGTTGTGGCCATCGACGCCAAGGGTGTCGTGGGGAGCGGGGAAGACGGCCGGCCGGCCCGCTGGGAGGTCTACGTCCACGGCGGTCGCACGGCGACCGGCGTCGACGCCATCGAGTGGGCGCAGCGGGCCGCCGAGCTCGGCGCCGGCGAGTTCATGGTGACCAGCATGGACCGCGACGGCACGCTCGACGGCTACGACCTCGAGCTCACGCGTGCGGTCGCGCGGTCGGTCGACGTGCCGGTCATCGCCTCGGGCGGCGCGGGGACGCTCGAGCATCTGGCCGACGGGCTCATCGAGGGTGAGGCCGACGCCGTGCTGGCCGCCTCGATCCTCCACTACGGCACCCACTCGATCGCCGAGACCAAGCGGTATCTGGCCTCGCGCGGCATCCACGTGCGGCCGCCGGCCGCGCCGCGCGACGGGGTCTGATCCGCGCGGCGACGCCGGCGCGGATGGAGGTGCGATGAGCGAGCCGCGACAGATGGACCTCTCGCGGCTCTCCGCCCTAGAGTCGCTCGAGGTGGCGCTGAGACTGTCGGCGGCCCGCCTGGCGGTGTTCCCCACCGACACGGTCTACGGCATCGGCGGGTCGCTGCGCTCGGAGGTCGGTGAGGCCATCGTCGCCGCCAAGGGGCGTGAGCCTGATAAACCCCTGCAGGTCATCTTCCCCAACCGCGAGCTGCTGCTGCGGTCGATCGAGTTCACGCGCGCCATGACCGACGTGCTCCATCGGCTCCTGCCGGGACCGCTGACGATCGTCGTGCCGTATCCGTCGCGGTTCACCTTCCCGCCGCCGGCGACCGCTGTCTGGGAGAAGAAGGGCAGGTTGGGCCGGCGAGCGACGCGGAAGACGTTCGCGACCCTGGGCGTGCGCGTGCCGCACTGGCCCGCGCCGGTGCGCATCATGGCCACGCTCAGCGTTCCCCTGGTGGTGTCGAGCGCCAATCGTGCCGGCGAGCCGCCGCCGGCGGCGCTCGACCAGGTCGAGCCGGCGCTGCGCGCCCGCTGCGACTTGGTCCTCGACGGCGGCCCCATAGCGGGCGTCGCCTCCACGGTGGTCGACTTCAGCGGCTACGACGACGGCTACGGCTACCGCATCTTGCGCCGCGGCGCCGTGAGCGAGGAACAGATCGACGAGATGCTGAGGCGCAAGAGGAAGGACCTGCCCGCCGTATGAAGACCCTCGAGATGATCCAGGTCGACGTGTTCACCGACCGGCCGCTGGCCGGCAATCCCCTGGCCGTCTTTCCGCGCGCGCAAGGGCTGGCCACCGAGGAGATGCAGGCGATCGCGACCGAGATGAATCTGTCGGAGACGACGTTCGTGACGGCGCCGCGGGCCGACGGCGACGCAGCGGTGCGCATCTTCACGCCGGAGACGGAGTTGCCGTTCGCCGGGCACCCCAGTGTGGGCACTGCCTGCGTGCTGGTCGATCTCGGCCTGGTGGCCGCGGTCGAGCCGCGCACGCCGGTGGTCCTCGAGCTGGGAGTCGGGCCGACGCTGGTCGAGGTCGACGTGCGCGACGGCGAGGCGGTCGGAGCCACCGTCCATCAGGGCCCGCCACGGTTCGTTGCCGAAGTGCCGCGCGAGGCTGCTGCGGCGGTGTTGGGCCTGTCCGTCGACGACTTGCACGCGGACCACGAGCCGGCCGTGGTCGGCACCGGACTCGACTACGCGATCGTACCTTTGCGCGACCGCGCGACGTTGGGCCGCATCGTGCTCGACCTCGAGCGGGTGGCGGCGTTCGAAGAGGCGTATGCCGAGCTTTATCCGTGCGCCTTCGGAGATGGCGACGATCCGTGGGTCGAGGCGCGCGGCCTGTTCCCGTTGTGCGGCATCCTCGAAGACCCGGCGACGGGGAGCGCCGCGGGCCCGCTGGCGGCCTATTTCGCGCGGGCGGGCGTGCTTGTCTCCGGTGAGACGAGGGTCGTGCTCCAGGGAGCCCATATCCGCCGCCCCAGCCGCCTTCACGTGTCGGTCGAAGCATCAGGCGACCGGTTTGCCGACGTGCTGGTCGGCGGCGGCGTGGCGACGGTCATGAGCGGCGTCCTGACGCTGCCCTCGGAGCCCCTCGGCGTCTGATAGAATCCGGGCCGCCGGCGGTCTCTCGCCGGCGGGTCGCCGCCAGTGGCCGCGGGCGAGCCGCGGGCGACCGTTCTCGTTCTGGCCAGGGCGACCGAGGGGGTCCGACAGCCGTGAAGATCGCCGCCGGCGCCGACCACGCCGGATTCGCACTCAAACAGGAGATGGCCGCCCGGCTACGGGCGGTTGGTCACGAGGTGCTCGACCTGGGCACCGATTCACTCGACTCCGTCGACTACCCGGGGTTCGGTCACGCTGCGGCCCGAGCCGTGCTCGCGGGGCGGGCCGAGCGTGGACTGCTCGTCTGTGGCACGGGCATGGGCATGTGCATGGCTGCCAATCGTCACCGCGGCATCCGCGCCGCCGATTGCACCAGCGTCGAGATGGCGGTCATGTCGCGGCGCCACAACGACGCCAACGTCCTCTGCCTGGGGGGGCGGCTGCTCGATCCCGAGACGGCGTGGCAGATCACCGTCGCGTGGCTCGAGACGCCGTTCGACGGCGGCCGCCACGCGCGGCGCGTCGGTCTCATCGACGAGGAGGAGGGAGGCGGATGAGCCCGGTCGGGCGAGAGTGGCGACGCGAGCCGCTGTATCACCTCGACCCCGAGCTCAACGAGCTCCTGCGCTGCGAGCTGATCCGCCAGCAGGAGACGCTCGAGCTCATCGCCAGCGAGAACTTCGCCAGCCGCGCCGTGCTCGAGGCCACCGGCTCGGTGCTCACCAACAAGTACGCCGAAGGCGTCCCCGGTGCGCGCTACTACGGCGGCTGTGAGATCGCCGACCAGGTCGAGCAGCTCGCCATCGACCGCTGCAAGGCGATCTTCGGCGCGGAGCACGTCAACGTGCAGCCGCACTCGGGCTCGTCGGCCAACCTCGCCGCCCTCTTCGCCCTGCTCGAGCCCGGCGACACGATGCTCGCCATGTCTCTGACCCACGGCGGCCACCTGACCCACGGTCTCGACATCAACTACTCCGGGCGCACCTACGACGTCGTCCCCTATCACGTGCGTCGCGACACCGAGACGGTCGACTACGACGAGGTGCGCGCGCTCGCCCTCGAGCATCGGCCCAAGCTCATCATCTGCGGCTACAGCTCGTACCCGCGCGCGGTCGACTTCGCCGCCTTTCGCGAGATCGCCGACGAGGCGGGGGCGCTGCTTCTGGCCGATATCGCCCACATCGCCGGGCTCATCGCCGCCGGCGTGCACCCCAACCCGGTGCCGCACTGCGAGGTCGTCACCAGCACGACGCACAAGACCCTGACCGGCCCGCGGGCCGGCATCATCATGTGCCGGCAGGAGTTCGCCAAGGCGATCGATCGGGCGGTCTTCCCCGGCATGCAGGGCGGGCCGCTGATGCACGTCATCGCCGCCAAGGCGGCCTGCTTCCGCATCGCCGCCTCCGACAAGTTCCACCGTCTCCAGCGACAGGTCATCGCCAATTGCTGCGCCCTCGCCGAGACGCTGGCCGACGGCGGGCTACGGCTGGTCTCGGGCGGCACCGACGTGCACCTGGCGCTCCTCGACCTGCGCGACACCGGCTTGAGCGGGCTTGAGTATCAGGAGCTCCTCGAGTCGGTCAACATCACCGCCAACCGCAACGTGGTGCCCTTTGAGGAGAGCTCGTTCAACGTGGCCAGCGGGCTGCGCGTGGGCTCGCCGGCGGTCACGACGCGCGGCTTCATGGAACCCGAGATGCGGCAGACCGGCGAGCTCATGCTGCGCGCCCTCGCGGCGCGCGGCAACGACGCCGCTCTCGCCGAGATCCGCCGTGAGGTGATCGACCTGCTCGACCGATTCCCCCTCTACGAATTCCTCTAGGCACGGGGCGACGTGTCCGACAGCGGCGACAGGCGGAACGACGCGGACGGGACGGCGCCGGCGGCGGCCGCTCCACGGCCGAGCTGGGACGAGTACTTCATGAACCTGGCCCGCCAGGCGGCGACACGTTCCACCTGCCTGCGCCGCCAGGTGGGAGCCGTTCTGGTGCGTGACAAGCGCGTGCTGGCCACGGGGTACAACGGGGCCCCTCGCGGCATCGCCCACTGCCTTGAGATCGGCTGCCTGCGTGAGCAGCTCGGCATCCCGTCCGGCGAGCGCCACGAGCTCTGCCGCGCCATCCACGCCGAGCAGAACGCCATCATCCAGGCGGCGGTCCACGGCGTGGGCATCGAGGGGGCGACGCTCTACACGACCCTGCAACCCTGCATCCTCTGCGCCAAGACGCTGATCAACTGCGGCGTGCGCGAGATCCACTACGCCGAGGGGTACCCCGACGAGCTCTCCGCCGAGATGTTCGCCGAGGCCGGCGTCGCCACGGTCAAGGAGGAGCTGCCATAGAGCGCCTGCTCGACGTCGCCCGGCTGCCGGCCAACACGATCCTGGCGGTGCTGGGATTCGTTCTGGCAGCCAGTATCGTCATCGTCCTCACTCCGCTGATGGCGCGTCTGGCGGGGCGCATGGGGATCGTCGACCGGCCCGGCGACGAGCGCCGCATGCACGCCGCCACTACGCCGCTGCTCGGCGGCCTGGCCATCTTCACGGCCGTCGTGGCGCCCATGCTGGCCCTCATCGGCAGGCTCGACAAGGCCACCTACGCGGTGCTTCTGGGGGGCACGATCATCACCTGCGTGGGGCTCATCGACGACTCGTTCGAGATCAGACCCCTGCTCAAGTTCGCCGGTCAGCTCCTCGCCATCGGTACCGTCCTGGCCTTCGGACTCGAGATCGACCGCGTCTCCCTGCCGCTCAGCGACGCCGTCATCGACCTGCCCCAGGCGCTGGCGATCCCCGTGACCGTGATCTGGATCGCCACGATCGTCAACATGGTGAACTTCATCGACGGGCTCGACGGCCTCGCCGCCGGTGTCTGCGCCATCTCAGCGCTCACGTTCTGCGTCATCGCCCTCTCTCTCAACCGTGGTCCCATGGGTATCACGGCGGCCGTCCTCGCCGGCGCCGCGTTTGGCTTCCTGCGTTTCAACTTCCACCCGGCGAGCATCTTCATGGGCGACGCGGGCGCCATGTTCCTCGGCTTCGTGCTCGCCGTGATCAGCGTCCAGGGGGTCCTCAAAGGCGCCGCCTCGGTCGCCCTCATCTTCCCGCTGCTGGTGCTGGGGCTGCCGTTCTTCGACCTCTTCCTGGTCGTGCTCCGCCGCTGGCGCAAGGGCATGCCGTTCTATGAGGCGAGCAAGGACCACCTGCACCACGCGATGGTCCTGCAGGCCGGGTTCTCGCAGCGCACCACCGTCCTTCTGCTCTACGGCTGGTGTCTGCTGCTCAACGGCTTCGCCCTGGCGATGCGCTTCCGCGCCCCGGTCGCCATGGCGGTCCTCGGCGTGGGAGCGGCGGTCGCTACCTTCTTCATGCTGCGGCTGCTGGTCCGCTATCGCGCCGACGAGCGCACCGAGCGCGAGCTCGAGGACACGCTGACCAAGATGCGCGTCTATCGGGTCGAGCGGCGGGCGCGCCAGCGCGCCCGCCGCTCGGCGCGGTGAGGGGTGCGGACCGGTGGCGACGGCCAGATGACTGTCCAAGATGTCCATGGTGTGTAGACCCGATTGGGCATCGGGTGGGAAGCGGCGACGGCGCTGCGGGCTCGCCTTGCCGCGCTGACGGGAGGCCGGTATACTGTGCCGCGCCGACGGTCCAAAGATGGACAGAATGGCCAGCAGCAGCGGCCGTCTCCGGCGAGCGCCGAGTCGATCGCCTTCACGCTGCTGGCCGGCGTGGCTCTCGGGCTGTTGGTCGGCTACGGCATCGACCGTCTGCTCGGCACGCTGCCGGTGTTCGCACTGGCCGGCGTCTTCGTCGGCTTCGCGATCGGACTGTACGCCGTGTATCTCGAGACGAAGTGAGGGCAGACGGGTGAGGGACCGTCGTCTCCGCCACCCCGAGGCAGGTGACCGACCGATTCTGCGGCGCGAACCGATACTGGCTATCCTGGTCGCGCTGGTCGCCGCGAGCGCCGCCACCGCCGCCCTCGCGGGCGGCAGCGTCTGGGCCGCGGCCTGCGGTGCGGCCGTGGTGGTCGGCGTGTGGGGGCTGGAACGACTGGTGGCGCATCTCGGCGCCGGAGGCTCGTTCGGGCGCGGCGTGGCGGTCGGTCTGGCCGGCATGGCGGCTCGCGTCGCGCTGGCCGTGGGCGCATTGGCCGCGATCGGTATCGCGGCCCGCGCCGAGTTCCTCGACGCGGCCCTGGCCTTCATCGTCACGTACACGGTCTACGTCTTCGCCCGGCTCTGGCGGCATCCGGCCGTCACGACAAGCCACTGACGATGACGTGACGTGGGCGACCAGACCACAGCGACCGTGACGAGGAGTCGCCGCCGCGCCGTGTTGCTCGGCTGTCTGCTGGCCGTTGCGGCCCTGGCCTTCGTCCTGGCGATCATCCCCGGCGGCAAGAGGGCCGAGGTCGAGATCACCAGGGAGTTCGACCCGGAGGTGATCGTCACGCTGCCCACGGTCGGCCCCTTCGACCTGTCGATCACCAAGCCGGTCGTCTACCTGTGGATCGCGGTCGCCGTGATCGCCGTGGTGGCCTTGGCGGTGAATCGCAGCCTCAACCTGCGGCCGGGTCGCTTCCAGCTGACCATCGAGACGCTGTACGAGCTCACCCGCGACGGCATCGTCGGCTCGGTAATGAAGAGCGGCGCCGAGACCTGGTTCCCCTACGTGGCCAGCGTCTTCGTGTTCATCCTGGTCTCCAACCTGCTCGGCCTCGTGCCGCTGCCCCTGGCCGAGCACCATCAGTTCGGCTTCTACGCCGCCACCGCCAACCTCTTCGTCACCCTGACGCTGGCGCTGTTCACCGTCGTCTTCACCCACTACGCCGGCGTGCGCAAGAACGGTCCCCTCACCTACCTCAAGAACTGGGCTCCGGCCAGCGCCCCGCCGGTGCTCAAGCAGCTGATCTGGTTGATCCACGCCGTCAGCGAGGCCTTCCGGCTGGTCTCGCTCGCCGTGCGTCTGTTCGCCAACATGCTGGCCGGACACGCCATCCTGGCGGTCTTCTTCGCCATGGCTCTGGTCTTCCAGAACTACCTCGTCGCCCTCGTCCTGCAGGGCGGCTCGGTGTTCATCTACATGTTCGAGATCTTCGTCGCCTTCATCCAGGCCTTCATCTTCGCCATCCTCTCCGCCGTCTACATCGGCGGGGCGCTGGACCAGGAGCACTAGCGATGCCGACGCCACCCGTCGTGCGGCACGATACCGCCGACCATCAAGGAGGAGACTGAATGGATCCTGAATCCGCCAAAGCGCTGGCCGCGGGCATATGCATGGCCGTCGGGTCCATCGGCCCGGCGCTGGGCCTGGGCATGCTGATCAGCAAGGCTCTGGAGAGCATCGCCCGGCAGCCCGAGGTGTCCGGGGAGATCCGCACCACCATGTTCATCGGCATCGGCGTGACCGAAGCCGTGGCGCTGTACGCCTTCGTGATCGCGCTGATCCTCATCTTCGTCGCGTGACGGTGGTCGTCACGAGGCGCCCACGAGGAGGACGCTGATGCTCCAGCCGTACCCCGGCCTGATGATCTGGACGGCGATCACCTTCGCGCTCGCCGTTCTCATCCTCTGGAAGTACGCTTTCGGGCCGCTGCAGGACATCATCGACGAGCGTCGCGCCCAGATACGCGAGAGCCTCGAGACCGCCGACGCCACGCGTCAGGAGGCCGCGCAGCTGCTGGCCGAGTACAAGGAGACCCTCGCCTCGGTGCGCACCGAGGCCGAGGAGATCCTCGAGCGCTCGCGCAAGGCGGGCGAGACGACCAAGGCGGAGATCGTCGAGGAGGCTCGCGCGCGGGCCGAGCGCACCCTCGAGAAGGCTCGCGAGCAGATCGACCGCGACGTGCGCGCCGCCCTCAAGGAGCTCAAGGATCAGGTCGCTGACCTCACGCTCCTGGCGACCGAGCGCGTCGTGGGCCAGAGTCTCACCGACGCCGACCACCGGCGCCTGGTCGAAGAGGCGTTGACCGACATGAAGCTCGACGACCTGGAGCCGAAAGGCAGCGGATGAGCGACGCGCAGGTGGCACGGGTCTACGCGACGGCGCTCTTCGCGGCGGCGACCGACGCCGGCACGCTCGAGCAGACGAGCGCCGACCTGCACGCCTTCGCCACGGCCCTGGCGGAGTCCCGCGCGCTGGCCAACGTCATCTCCAACCCGCAGATCGACCGCGCCGCCAGGCGGCGCGTCCTGGCCGAGCTGACGCGCGACGGCGACGAGCTGGCGGGCAACGCGCTCAAGGTGCTCCTCGAGAAGGGCCGCATCGTCGTCTTGCCGGAGGTCGTGACCGAGTTCGACCGCATGGCGGTCGAGGCGGCCGGACTGGTCGAGCTCGAGTTGACGACGGCGGTGCCCGTCGCAGCCGATATCGCGAAGCGTGTGGTGGCCCGCGTCGAGCAGGCCACGGGTCGTCGCGCCCGTCTGACGAGCCGTGTCGACCCCGCCGTCATCGGCGGGCTCGTCCTGCGGGTCGGTGAAGTGATCGTCGACGGGAGTCTGCGCTCCCGCATCAGGCAACTGCGCAAGAGAATGGAGCTTGCGGACGTGAGAGGTGGCGAGTAAGTGAAGCTGCGTCCCGAAGAGATCGCCTCGGTCCTGCGCGCGCAGATCGAGGGCTACCGGGCCGAGGTCGAGGTAGAGGAGGTCGGCACCGTCCTCGAGGTCGGCGACGGCATCGCCCGCATCTACGGCCTGCAGAACGCCATGTCGTCGGAGATGCTGGAGCTGCCGCACGGCGTGACCGGCCTGGTGCTCAACCTCGAAGAAGACAACATCGGCGTCGTGCTGCTGGGTGAGGACACGCTCATCAAGGAGGGCGACCTGGTCAAGCGCAGCGGGCGCATCCTGTCGGTGCCGGTCGGCGACGCCCTCGTCGGCCGCGTCGTCGATCCTCTCGGCACCCCCCTCGACGAGAAAGGCCCCATCGAGGCCACGGCCTTCCGGCCGGTCGAGTTCAAGGCCCCGGGCGTGGTCGAGCGCCAGCCGGTGAAGGAGCCCCTGCAGACCGGCATCAAGGCGATCGACTCCATGATCCCCATCGGCCGCGGCCAGCGCGAGCTGATCATCGGCGACCGCAAGACCGGCAAGACGGCGCTCATCGTCGACACGATCATCAATCAGAAGGGCCAGGACGAGATCTGCGTCTACGTGGCTATCGGCCAGAAGGCCTCCACGGTCATGCAGGTCGTGCAGAAGCTCGAGGAGCACGGCGCCATGGAGTACACGATCGTGGTGGCGGCCACGGCGTCGGCTTCAGCACCGCTCAAGTTCCTGGCGCCCTACTGCGGCGCCGCCATGGGTGAGCACTTCCTCTACAAAGGCGAGCACGCCGTCTGCTTCTACGACGACCTCTCCAAGCACGCCGACGCGTACCGGCAGATGTCGCTGCTGCTGCGCCGCCCGCCGGGCCGCGAGGCCTTCCCGGGCGACGTGTTCTACTTGCACTCGCGCCTGCTCGAGCGCGCCTGCAAGCTCAACGACGAGCTCGGCGGCGGCTCGCTCACGGCGATCCCCGTCATCGAGACGCAGGCCGGCGACGTCTCGGCGTACATCCCGACCAACGTGATCTCCATCACCGACGGACAGATCTTCCTGCAGAGCGACCTCTTCTATTCCGGCGTGCGGCCGGCCATCAACGTGGGCATCTCGGTCTCGCGGGTCGGCGGCTACGCGCAGATCAAGGCCATGAAGCAGGTCGCCGGCCGTCTCAAGCTCAGTCTGGCGCAGTACCGCGAGCTCGAGGCGTTCGCCCAGTTCGGCTCAGAGCTCGACGAGGCCACGCAGCAGACGCTGGCGCGCGGCGCCCGCATGGTCGCGGCGCTCAACCAGGGTCTCTTCCGGCCGCTGCCGGTCGAGGAGCAGGTCGCGGTGGTGTTCGCCGGCACCTACGGCTTCATCGACGACATCGCCGTCGAGCGCGTGAGCGGCTTCCTCGAGGGTCTGCGCGACCATCTGCGCTCTCAGCACGCCGACGTCCTGCAGACCATCGCCGCCGAGAAGGAGCTCTCTGACGCGACGCAGGAGAAGTTGCGCGCGGCGATCACCGAGTACCACAAGGGTTTCGCCTCCGACACGACGGCCGCAGAGAAGGCCGCGGAGGCGGCGGACTAGCGTGGCGACCCTGCAGCACATCCGCCGGCGCATCGCGTCGGTCCACAACACGCGCAAGATCACCAAGGCCATGGAGATGGTGGCGGCGGCCAAGCTGCGCCGCGCCCAGCAGCGCATCGAGTCGCTGCGGCCCTACGCCATGGGCACGGTCGAGATGATGCGCGACCTGGCGACCTTCGCCGAAGACCGTCGCGGCTATGCGCTGCTGCGTGAGAACGAGGGCGCCGGCGCCGAGGCGCTGCTGGTCGTCACCGGCGACCGCGGTCTGGCGGGCGCCTTCAACGCCAACGTGCTGCGGCACTACTTCGAGTTCGACCACGAGCTGCGCCGGCGCGAGGTCGCGACGCGCCTGCTGGTGGTCGGCAGGAAGGGTCTCGGCACGCTGCGCTTCCGCGGCGACGACGTCGAGCGCTCGTGGACCGGCCTCAGCGACCGGCCCGAGTATGCCGACGCCGTGGCCATCGCCCACCACGTGACCGACCTCTACACCCGTGCGGAGGTCGATCGCGTGCACCTGGTCTACAATCACTTCAAGTCGCCGCTGGAGCAGCGCGTCACCGATGTCGTGATCCTGCCCATCGAGCCGCAAGAGGTCTACCGGCAGGAAGAGCGTCAGGAGAAGCTCCCGCCGGTCACGTACCTGTACGAGCCCGGCGAGGCGGCGATCTTCGAGTCGCTGCTGCCGAAGTACGTCGAGATCGCCATCTTCCGCGCCCTGCTCGAGTCGAGCGCCAGCGAACAGGGGGCGCGCATGACGGCGATGCGCAACGCCAGCGAGAGCGCCGACGAGATGGTGTCGACGCTGACCATGCAGTTGAACCGCGCCCGCCAGGCGTCCATCACCCAGGAGATCCTCGAGGTGGTGGCGGGCGCCGAGGCGCTCGGATGACGCACAGGGGCGCCTCGGCGCCCGCCACCACGCGGCCGGCGCCTCACGCGGGTGGCGCGACATCATGCACGATGAGACAAGCGACGGCCTTGGAGTTGAGCGCATGAACAAGGGACGGGTGGTACAGGTCATCGGGCCCGTGGTCGACGTCCACTTCCCCGACGAGCTGCCGGCGATCTACAACGCCCTTCAGCTGACCATCGACCGCGGCGAGGGCGACGTCCTCGAGCTCGTCGCCGAGGTCCAGCATCACCTCGGCGACAACAAGGTGCGCGCCGTGGCCATGGACTCGACCGACGGCCTGGCTCGCGGCACCGAGGTCACCGACAGCGGCGAGCCGATGAAGGTCCCCGTCGGTGAGGC
>Ga0315289_10008460_pt1 | contig 14884 bp, 9 predicted proteins | sample YL17G11_40_MG_FD_203452 | JGI IMG/M metagenome (GOLD analysis project Ga0315289, IMG submission 203452) | Sediment microbial communities from Yellowstone Lake, YNP, Wyoming, USA - YL17G11_40 | ecosystem: Environmental > Aquatic > Freshwater > Lake > Sediment | place: USA: Wyoming | collected...
CGTGTGCAACATCAAACGGGTTCAGATTCGACGCCAAGTATTGGTGTGTCACAGTTCGACTATTCATCGTAAACACACAAAACGTCTTGAAGGTTGACAACCACATTCTGCAGACACTTTTCAACTCGACCAACAAGGCAATCTCGGCAATACCGCAGTTTCTCGCCAAATACTATGTCGACATGCCGCTGATGGCGGTTCTTATTGAACAACTGACGCTACCTACTATTGATGAAACAATCAGAAGAGAGGTTTGCTTCTCTACGAGTAATGTTTTCTACAGGAGCGAACATGTGCGGATGGAAGTTCATCTAAAGTCTATGTTGATAAACTGTGCTAGTTTCCTGCCAAAACAGATGCTCACAGAGAATGAAGTTGCAAAATAGTTACAGTATTTATTTTGTTGTGCGTTCAATTTTCACAGTGTTTCCATGAAAAGTTTCTGTTTTGTTTGCGTTTGCGCCGGTGTTTGTTTCGAGTTTGAGTAGTAGTGGTAGTGATTTTTGTGTCGTCGAACCGACCAAAACGACGAACCAAACCACAGCACACAGATTCCACAGAGCACCAAAAACGCGAGCGCAACGAGAACTACGAGCGCCCACCGAACTTGCCAGTGACAATCTGAGCCACACTGAAAGAACCATGTGTCTTCGATGCTTCCATCGCAATCTTCGTCTGGATCGACGATGCCATCTCCACATACCAACGCTAGAACAACGCTGTCTGGATCGAGATCGTCGTCCTCAAGCTGATTGTTGGCAACCGGCTGTGGAGCAGAAACGGCCGTTGTGGTTGTTGTCGGAGAAGGTTTAGGTTTTGGCTTCGTTGTAATGTGATGCCACGTTTCTTCTTCTTCGCTGTCTTCGTGAGTGTGATGCGGAGGCTTGTCTTTACAAGCCGGTTTGCCGCAGTGTTTCGTTGACGTTTCAGAATCACTGCTGTCGCTTTCGCTGCTGCTGCTACTACTGCTGCTGCTACTGCTTGAGTCTGACGGTGGATCGGTTGGGTAATGATGTTTTGTCTTTGTTGTGGTGTGAGTTGTTGTGTGTTTTGTCGTTGGATGTGTCGTCTTTGTTGTTGGTCCTCCGCACTGACAGTCTTCGTTGTGCGAATTGCACACCGCCGTACAGTGACCGACTCGACAAACTCCGCCGAGGCAAGGATCGTGCGACGGATAGTAGCACTTTGTCAGTTCGGGTTTGTTTTTGTACTTGCACTTGCCATCATAACAGTGTTCTTGCGTGCACGGATTTCTATCGTCACAGTCTGCGTCGCAAGTACACACCTTTAACGAAGAGGACGATGAAGATGACGAAGACGAGGAAGTCGAGCTTTCGCTTGACTCACTGCTGCTGCTGCTGCTACTGCTGCTGTCACTTGTTGGGCTGCAGCCGGGAAGTTTTGGATCGACAATCGCAATGCACTCTGAGTAGTGACACTTGTGAACCACACAGTCTTCGGGGTGGTCCGGTGGAGGAATCGGAGAGCACTCGACACCGTTTCGTTTTGCAACAAACGAGCATTCGTTTTCGATGCAACGATCGTTGGTGCATGGATTATGATCGTTGCAGTATTGTGGATTGTCAATGATTGCACAGAATCCAGCGATGCATTTGAATGCACACGCCGTCGATGCGTTATTCCACAGTTTCTCTCGACATTGCAAATCGTTGACGCACGTCAAATCAATATCAGTGCTTGACGATGACGATGACGATGAAGTAGAAGAAGACGAAGACGACGACGATGATGACGATGTCGAAGAGTTTGACGTCGATGAAGAACTTTCACTGTCACTACTCGTGCTCTCACTGGTTTCGAAGCATCCGGGAATGTCTGTAACGTTGTGCGAAGAGCAAACACCGGCCACACAACGCGACTCAGTGCAAGGCTGTTGATCAGCCAATAAACAGTGAGTTCCATCGGTTGTTGAAATGTGTCGACAGTGACCGTTGTCACAAAAGTCGACAGTGCAGATATTGTTATCGTCGCAGTCGAGATCGTCCTCGCAGTTCTTTGGAACGCATCCAGGAAGTTGAACGTTTTGAAACGGTCGGCAGCGTCGGCCGAAACATTTGCCTTCTGTGCACGGATCGTTGTCCTCGTAGAAGCACGGCGTGTCGACAGAGGCGGGCAACTTTCTGCATCGCATGTTCACGCACTTTATCACCTCGCACTCGTTTTCCTCGTCACTGCTGCTGCTGCTGCTACTCTCTTCTTCGCTTGCGATCGATGGAAAGCAGTCCTCGTCTTCGAAGCACTCTGCTGTCGGAGCCGGTGTCGGCGAAGAAGTTGGCGCTGGTGTTGGTGCATTTGTTGAACAAACACAAAATCCTTGCGTGCAACTTCCTTGACAGTTTGCCGTTTCGCAAAGAGCGCCATCGTCAACAGCAATAAAAACACATCGTCCTTCCTCACAAAAGTCTGTCGTACAGTCATTGTTATCGTCGCATAGACTATCGTTGTCAGTCAGAATGCAGTCTCCCGAAACGCACGCGTAACCACAAAATCCATCCTCTGAAGAAGACGACGATGACGAAGAAGACGAAGAAGACGATGATGATGACGAAGACTCTTCACGTTTTCGTTTCTCGCTGGACGAAGAACTTGATCCAAACATCTTTTCCGCACACTGTTTATCACTAGTACAATGAGCCGGTGTTGGTTGTGGTGTCGGAGATGGTGTTGGTTCTGGTGTTGGTGCATCAGTTGGTTCTGGAGTTGGCGCATCAGTTGGTTCTGGAGTTGGGGCTTCAGAAGGTTGCGGTGTTGGTGCAACCGTTTGTTCATGTGTTGTCGTTGGCGTTACGCAGATGTGATGCGCGTTACCGGTTTCGCAGTAGCAAGCGTCGCACACGCACGCGTCGACAGCGTTTGTGCACTGCGAAACAGTGGAACAGCGCGATGCCGGATTGGGATTTGTTTCGTTTTCTGTGTAACAGTTGAACTCACCGGGATGTCCGTTTCGCTCCAAGCATTTTCCGACGGTTTTGCACACAGATTCGCTATTTTGTTCGCAAACCAACGCCGAACACTGATTTACCGTAGGTACCGGAGTTGGCGCGTCGGTTGGTTGTGGTGTTGGTGCGTTGGTCGGAGGTTCTGTTGGAGCGCAGACGCAAGCACCTTCAAAGCAAACACCAACACACTCATCATTTGGACTGCAAGAAGCTCCGTTGTTGTCTGGATGCTGGCACGATCCATCGACGCAGATGTCTAACGTGCAAATGTTTCCTTCTTCGCAATTCGCGTCCGCTTCGCACGCTGGTTCTTCGGCCAAACAGAGTCTCAATATGAAATTTTCAAACAGAAGCGCTGCCTCGTCTTCTTGATAATCGGACGCCGCGACTCGAAGCGGTTGCGCAGTAGACACAGTTCCGTACCAGATGTAGACGAGAGATTGGTTGATATAAAACTCCACACAATCTTGTTTCCACAAGATTTCGAAATCACTTGCGGCTTCAGTTGAAACGGACAAATCGTCGGAGCAAGTCTCTGTTGTGCCGTCGTGAACACACGCCTTTACTTTTCCGCTGACTTGGAACGAGCGAAAAAGAATCCATGGAGGAGTGTTCAGTTCGTCTCCCTTGTAACCGAATCCGGCAGTTTGGTATTGCGTCAGCGTGTCAAAGAGAGCGGAAAACGTAAAGTGGTGGCCGGGAGACGAGAATTCAAAGTTTGTGTCAACAATGATGTCACCGTCTAGGTACGCGCCCGGCAGAGTAACTGGATTTGATCCAGTCGACATAGACTGGTGCCAGCCAACAGGAAGATTAGCCGAGTTAAACGAACCAGTTTCGCGAACAAACTCAAACGGACAAGTTCCGCACTGTGGCGGATCATTATCATCTTCATTATCACCTCCGTGAAATCCAAACGGTTCTCCAGTCACCCCGGTTAAGCCTGCCAAGCCAGTTTCTCCGGGTGCGCCGCTTGCGCCAGTTTCTCCGGTTGGACTACCTTCTTCTGCTACGCACTGAGACGCTTCAAAACTCGTCAGTGTGAGTTGCAATTCGTCTGAATTGAGGTCGGAGGCTGCGAATCGCAGCAAGTTTGTCGTTGGGAATGCTCCGTTCCACGTGTGAACGAGAAAGTCTTCGATGTAGAACTGAATACACGTCGATGTCCAAACGATCGAGAATTGCGCGCTGCTGTATATGTCGACCTCGATTGCGCCAGAGCATGCTTCTCCTTCAACACCATCGTGAACACATGCTTTGAGAAATCCAGACGCACCAAAGGCACGAAAGAGAATCCACGGCGGATCGTTCATTTCGCTGTCCTTTAAGCCGAGACCGACTGTTTGAAATGTCGCCTCGGTGTCGAACTTTGCAACGAAAGTAACGTTGATGCCGGGCTGCGAGATATCGAGATTTGTGTCGACGACGCGATGGCCGTTGAGAGTAATGAATCCGCTTTCGCTGTCAAACAGCAGTGAAAGCAAGCCGTTCCATGTCGACTGAACCCAACCTTCAGGAAGGACGGTTACATCAAACGTTTCGCTGTCAAGCGGCGTCTGAGAAAGGCACGAGTCGCACACGGGAACTTGACTGCTTTGTGTTGCAAACATTGCAACAACGAGAAGTATGAGCAATGCGAACATTTACTTGTAGAGGTGAGACACACTGTTAGTTTAGAAAGAACACCAACATGTAAATTCCGACAATAAATATTAAGAATTATGCATTGAGAACTTCTATCTCGGAGGAGGTTCACATCTTTATTTTTCAGAATTGGATGAGCGAACAGACAACGGTGTTTAATTTGCTTCCCGACAACGTCTGTATAACAGAGAAAATAATTGCGTATTCTCTTTCTGTCAACACAGAGTACACCAGAGGATTCCCGAAATATTTGGATGAATATCAAGCGGAGAAGAACACAATGATTCACATGACGCTGTTTAGTTTTGACCAAGAACGCAGTGATTCTGCAACAATAATGTTTCCCGGCGAAAAAGAATTTAGAAGCATAGGTTCAATGTTTGAAGTTGAAAATGTGCCCGATGAAGTGACAGACATTGCTGTGTTTTGGGTACAAGAAGACGACAGAACGGTGAAAATAATTGGAAATTACTTTGTGAAAGGAGATAACACCAACGGATTCGATTGTGTTTGCGAAGCAAAGAAAAAATAAAATTGAAACGTCTTGCCATTTTTTTTCTTGACAACGCATTGTAAAACATCGCTGTCTTTATGTCCACCGACGCAAACGCAGATATTGAAAAGGTGTGCGCTGCCGCAGCGCGTGCCAACTCTCTCGACGAAGAGACACGCAAAGCAGATCGCGAAGCGTTTTCAGTTTTACAATCGGAAGCGAGTGAGAGGTGTGCATCGCTGAAACTCTCTTGTTACATGCAAAATCCAAAAGTCAGTTATCGGTCGGGCGGCGTCGTTTACCACGTCGATCTTCGTCTGCAGCAAGCAAGCGGAACGCCGTCTACGTCTATTCTTCAAATCCACCAATTACTTCGACACATTCCAATCTCAACAACCGACGGACGAGTTGCGACAATCGACACGACAAACTACGACGAAGCAACAAACTCGTTTTTTTGCAAATTAGACTTTCCTTCTGCTGCGGCCAGTGAAAAGCAAAAGTCGAAATCGGTTTTGATAACAGCCAAACGAACACCAACATCTCTCAGCAGCAGCAGCAATTTGCGATCAATCAAAAAATCACCCGCAAAGACCCACGAAACGGTGCGTCCAAAGCGACTCAACGTCATCTCTGCATCTTCGAAAAAAACAGAAGAAGAAGTTGACGATTCAATCGCTGATCGAGAACTGAATCACACCTCTGCTGAAAACTCCATCGGAGAACATGTTGCAGTCACCTCGACCGACGAACATGAAAAGAAACCGGCTGAAAAAATCAAAAATGCTGAGAAGAAGTCGTGGTGGAATCGGTTTTCTGTCGACGTTGGTTCGTGGGTTTCTTGGAATCGTAACAACAATCTCACCGATGATGACAAGAAAATCGTTGAAACATTCGAATATCAACCGTCTCTGTTCGTGGTCGATGGATGAAAGAGAATAAATAAAATCTTTTTTTTTGAAGTTGCTGTTTATTTCGATAGATTTGTAAATAAGTAGAGTCTTGCGAGATGGAATGTCAGATTGTGTAAGATCACCGCGAATGGATTTTCCTTTGACGTTGTGTGTTGATGAAGCATGTGAGAAGCGTGACCAATCATTCCAATGGACATAATGAGAAACAACACCAACAACCAAGTCGGCAAGTAACTTGCGTTGAATATCCGACTTTGTTCGTTCCATATATTGACCAGAGTAGCGCTGATGAGAGGAGTTGGCGGACGGACGGTAAATGTCAGAACGTGTCGTCTGCTGCTGTGTGAGTCGGGATTGAATTTTGCTTCGACGAGACCATGAAAGCGCTGCTCAAGTTTTGCCGTAGTTTTCGAATCGAGTTCTCCAAAGTAATTGACGAGGTCGAATTGAAGTTGGTCGTCGAACGAATGGTTTTCATCCAATACCAATCGCGACCCGCTAAAGTCGCCGCTTTCGGAGAGAAAACTTGCAATTACGTTGCTCCACGCGTCTGGGTTTAATTTTATCTTTTTCGACATGCACTGCGTCGCTTTGTTCACAAATCTATTTAGCAATAAAAGTCGCTTCAAATAAATATAAATTTGGACGTTCGTGCGTCTGTTTACAAATGCAGTTTCAAATCTTTAATCATTAAACCGCGCAAATTTAAGGCGAGCGTCGTCGTCCTTGTCATTGATGTCATCGTCATTGTTATTGTTGTCGTCATTGTCCTCTTGGTTGTTGTTGTCGACGCCTCCGCCGTTCGATGTGGCAGTGTTCGCTTCGTCGTGAGTTCGCTTGTTGGAGTTACCGTTCTCGATTGTTAGTTGCTGCGGCGGAGCAATCTTCTTTGGAATGTTGATTTTCTCGACCTTTTGCGAGACGGCAGCGTTGTAGCGCTGCGGATTGATGGCAAAAATGTATGTTGATGCACCAGACGCAAACGTCGAAGTCTTATTGACGAGCACCGGATGCGTCGGCAAAACAATGCTTTCTGGAACATTTGTTGCACCATACGTTGCCACCTTCCATTTCAACGGATTTCCGCACGTCCAGTCGGGGTATGTGAGCATCTCGCCAAGCGGTCCTTTGTAATCCGGGTTCGACTGCAACTCGCGCAACTGTTTCAATACTTCTTTGTCAGAGTCGAACATCAGTTTGTTGCCAATCACAGCAAAGAAGAGCCACTCTTCGTCCTTCTTTTCGAACAACTTGATTCGGTCGTTCGGATGCAGTTCGTTCAGCACGAGCATCATTGGTTCGTCGGACTTGTTGTAGAAGTTTGTCGAATACGTCAGCGGATCGACGATCTTAAAGAAAGGATGCGGAGTAGCATCCTTCGCTCCATTTCGACGTTGCAACAACGCCATTGTCATCGCCCAGTGACGAGAGACTGGAACGCCGTAAATGTTTGCAATCGCTCCGGGCACGTCCATGATTGGCTGTTGTGCGTTCAGCGCCATCGTCGACTTGATCGCGTCATCAGATTTTGCACGAGTTTGTGCGTCCGAATCTGTGTGATTAACGAGTCCCGGAAAGATGCCGGGAGTTTGCGACACCATCGCGTTGCCGATTCCGGTGCCCCAAGGATCAGTGTCGGTACAACCATAGAGACGCAACGACTCTGACCAAAGTTGCATCACAACGACGTCTCGCCATTGTGTCTCTCCGTCCCACTGAATCAAGTTAAAGACCATCGATGCCTTTTGGATGAGTTTGTTCTCTTTCGTCTTGTGCGTAAACGGACTCTTGTCGCCTTCTTGCAGAAATGCAATGCGACACAGAGTTCCTTTGTCCATCTCGAGAATGTTCTGCTCCATTTCGATGTTTCCACAGAGCGACGGCAGCGAAACGATCATCGTACCGATGATGTTGATCTTTCCGTCTTTGCCAGTGTTCTTCAGTTCGGTGTCGAGTTTCTTCACAATCTCGTACGACGGCACCGGCATCACGCAGAGTTGCGGATTTTCGATGAACATGCGCATGATGTGCGGCGAGTTCGAGCCCGAGATTTGCTTCATGTTGTGAATGCGAAACGACATGCCAACTCCGTCTGGCATTCGTGGAGCCTCGCCCTTGTCGTTTGCCTTTGTCGGTGGCAAGTAGGCGAGCACACTGATAGAAACGAGTTGTTTCGAGTGCATCTCGGGCAACGAAGCCGACGTCGACATCATCTTGCAGTCTTGAATAAACGGTCCGGTGAATGCGTAGAACGATTCCGCCATCGGAATGTTCAATCCGGGAACCTTTTGCATCCACTCTGCGCGCGTCGCTTCAAACGTCGACGGTTTTCCGATCGGAACGACAACTTGACAACTTGCTGGAAGCACAGTAACTTCGTTTGGCGGAGTTGTTTCGGCCGAAGTTCGCGTGTAGTATGCAGTCGGATCGGTCACAAGAATTTGAACTTTCTGATAGAGAGTCGTGCCGATCGTAAATTGTCGAGCGCCGACAACGTACGCCTCTGTAGTGAAAGTCACCGAAGAAACACGCTCGACTGTTGTCGAAAGTTGCAACTGTCGCGATTCTTCCAGCATTGCCGCACGAGCAAGTGCTTTCGCGCTCGGAGTTCGAGCGACGTTGTTTGAGAGTGTGCTGATAATCAGCGGCTTTGAACCGTTCAGAGTTGCAGAAACTTCAGTCATGTTTTTAAAGTTTTGATTGATTGTTTTTTTGTTTCAAATGTTTTTTCGTTTTTGTTTTGTATTTCAAAGAATTTGTGCGTTTTTTTTTGGAAGAAACGGTTATTCTTTGATCAGTGTTTCGGTTGCATTTTTATTTGATTTTGCAGAAATTGGTGAAGAATTTTCATGTCAAAAGCAGCGCCTTGAAAGTTCACCAACACGTTTGCCTCCAGAACGATAAGTACAACAAACTGGCCGTGGAGAATGTGAAACTCTTTTTTCTTCTTAAAGTGTTCAAAGAACATGTGCAAGTTCGCCGATTCGTCCAAGTTTCCAAGATCGAAAATAAAAACTTTGTGTAGTTTCCGCCGCGGTAGAACGACGAGCTTTTGTTGATTGAAGCACATGAAGCTCAGCAACTCCACACAGTTGTTTCCCTCTGGCACGTTGGCGTGCACGAACGGCACTGAGAAGTAAGCCGACGCAGTTTTGACGGTGAGTTTGCTGTTTGTATTGTCGTGCACAACGTAACAGAAATCATCGCACGAGAATTTGCGAGTCGGAAACTTTGCATTGACCGACTGCAGTTCCAAAACTTCGTCTGCCAGCGAGAGTGTGTAATCGAAAATAACCGGTTGAAAAGTCATTGTTATTCGTTATTTTGTGTTTCTATTGACAATGATTCTGTAAAAGCGCACGAAAACAATACAAATTAAAAGATGGGACTGAAAAACGGACAACTTGTTTTGAAAGGACTGCAAACTGCGGCTCCTAATGCATTCTACTCTACTGTGAATCCTAAAGTTGGTTACTCGACCTTCGCCGTTGATCTCATGAGTCTGTGGCACTCTCTGATGAACAACTGCCAGTCTGGTCGCGATATCGTTACTCGACTGAAAGCAATGCTGAAGCAGCATCGTCAATGTTCCAAGCCCGATTCAAAGATTCTCTCTGTTATTGCGCTTGAGGATTACGCCGAAACTCCAATCAATAAAGAGATCGAGCGAGCGAAACGCATCGACCGCGATGACAACGCTCCATACACAGACAGTGTCGAGTTGACGCTTCCCGTACAAATAGTCTCAGAGTCGGGCCAAGTCGAAATGAAGTCAACTATATCACTGCTCGACTACTATCCAGAAACTCTAGACTCTCCTTTGCCAAAAGATTTCGCGCGTGCTCGATCGACGCCCGGATTGGCTCGAACTCTGTTGCGTTACATCAGCCGTTTGATAGAAGAGAACGTCAAAGAAATCACCGACAACGATGCAAACCACATCGTCGTCGTCGATGGCTTCCGAGACTACAAAAACTTGAGTCGCTCCGAAAACGAGAACGCGCGTCGCAGCGAAGCATCGAAGAAGATCGGCATCTGGCGGTCTGACAATGGTGAAATATTGCCAAAGAGTCATATCGGTGAGGGCGAAGTAAAGGCGTGTTGTTGGGCGTTTGAATACTTGATGTACGGACACGTTCTTGTTCATGCCAACGATGGCGACATCATTGCACTGCTCACGTGTTACTCAGCGCGCATCGTTCACAGCAATCTCATCACTGGTGTCATGAGCACTTCGTATTTGTTTCCAGTTCAAGGAATCTATCAGCCAGTTTCGACGTCGAAAGAGGAGAAGAAGAAGATTTTCTGTTCTCTCGCTCTGTCGAGTGGCATCTATGAGTCGATCAACAAGGAGCCGACGAAAGGACTTGTGATGACGCCAACGTTTCTTCTCTTCATGTTGATGTGCGGAAATGACTATGTCGACAGTCTGCCGTTAATTGGACCAGCAAAGTTGCTCTTTGCAATCGAAAGACGTCGCGCCGGACTTCTCGATCGTGCCGTTGTGTTGACGCGTGAATCCGGAGACGAAAAGTATACAATCGAAGTCGACGAGAAGGCAGTGCTCGACACATTATTGATCTGCTCTGGCACGATCATAGCCGAGAAAGGTCTTACGTCGCAGTTCCTCGCCGCATGGCTTCGTCGCGTCATTTGGACGATGGACTACAACGTCAACGCTCCGCTTGGTTATGCGTATGCCGATTGCTGTGAAAAGAAGGATGGACTGTCAGTGCACGGTTTCAAAATTGGCGAAGATGGTCGCTGCGTAAAGGACGATGTTGTTTGGAACCCGACTCTTGTTTCGCTGGTCTTGCCGTCAGACAAACCAAAGAAAACGACGCGTGTTGCGTGGGAGGATCAGTTGTCGATCGATGAAGCGGCCGACAGATCGAAAAAGCGTGCGAGAACAACAAAGCCGCTTAACACCAAAGACGATGTAGCAGCAGAGATTCTGACTGAATTCAAAAACGCCATGAATGTCAACAGCAACAACGACGACGATAACAACACCTATTACGGCGATGAATCTTTTCGACTTCCGAGCGACCTTGATGAAACAAAAACAATTCCCGGAAAATTGGCGTTCAACTTTACGCCGGTTGAGACGAAACCCGCCGGCACACAGAAAGAGTTTATTAATCCGCGTGTAGCAAATCTGGCAACAATCAGAAACCCGGTGCCGTTTGGAAATTACGAACGCAAATAAAAAGAACGTCGCTTTTAATTGAGTTTCTGAAATTGCTGTTGTTTTTGATTGTATACGCCTCTGGCGGTGTCACCGGTGATATTAAATTGTTGTTGTTGAGTTCTGTAAGATGGTTGTCTTGCGTTGCTTGAATTTGCCAAAGACGACGACGCCGACGAAGAAGCAAAAGACGACGATGTTCCATAAATTGCCTTTTGTCGCCGCTGACAGACGTAGACAATCAGCAGAAGCACGTCGAGAACGGCAAAGAATATCAGCCACGGTACAACAACACGCAGTCCGACGACGCCGGCTCCGATTTCTGTCGGATTACATGTTGAAGTTGTTCCGTTGCACACTCCGCACAAGTCTCGAATCAGCATTCCATTTGCTACACCAGCACAGTCGAAACACGTTGGCATATAGCCGGGCTCCGTCATGTTGACACAGTTTCCACACAAATCGTACTCGATCTCGTTGCTTGGACCGCCCGCGCAGTTTTGACACGACAGTCCATCGCCGCCGCAGACGTCACAAGAATCATATGTGTGAGTGCCGTAAGGTGTGTTCTGACAGTCGAGACACGATGTTCCGTCTCCACCACAAACGTCACAGTAGTCGTAATCGGCGGCGCCAAACGCCACACCAAAGCAGTCCGCGCAAGCGTTTGTTCCGTTGCAGACGCTACAGATGTCGTACCTCGACGGACCGTTTGGCACGCCGTTACAATCAGCGCACGAAAGATTATTGCCGTCGCAAACGTCGCACTGATCGTAAGTTGACGAGCCGCCATTAACGCCGTTGCAATCGGGACAATCTTGGGCCGGCGGAGACTGCGGACACTCTTCGCAAAGGCAAGGTTGATGAGACAGCGCAAACTTGCACTTTACTTTCTGCGAGTTCTGCAATGGATTCGGCAGTTGACAGAAATCGTTGACACTGACGTTGCACAACGAAGCACTGGCAATCGACGGTATTGTTTCTATCATCCAGTCGGGAAGCGTGCATTGAAACTTATTATCGTTGATGATCAGCGACGTTAGAGTCGACGGTGGCGTCTTGACGAATGGCTCTGCGATTCGACCGTTCAAGTCTGTGTTTACTATTGTCAAATCGGTGAGGTTTACGTAAGCGAGATTGGCAAGTTGCGCGTGAAAATTTCCGCTCAACTTGGCCGCAGAGATTGGGTCGCCGAGTAATGTGAGAGTTTTGAGTTTTTTGAAGTTTCCAATCTCTGTCGGCAGCGTTCCGCTCATTTTGATGCTTCTCATCGCAAGATTTTCTATCGATTTCCAGCCTCCAATCGTCGTTGGTAGCGTGCCAGAGAAGCCGCCGAATAAAATCATGGTTTCGAGTTTGTTGAGATTGAAAACGTTGAGAGGAATTGAACCAGTCAGAGCAGTCTGTACGACAATGAAGTTTTTAAGAGACGTCGCGTGTCCAAAGGTCACCGGAAGTGTGCCAGTGCAGAACGGCAGATTCGAGATAACAAAATCTGAGAGTCGCATCGAGTCGAACAGCGCGTCGTCAGCAAGCGATGTGAAGAGAGGTTCAGAAACAGCGTCAGTCACTGTGTCACGCACTTGATATTCTGTGATGTTTACTTTTGTGCCGAGCGTCGGAAGCGCTTGTCCGGGCTTAATGTTCACATCCCAAATGAAGAACGATTCAAGAGAGGTCCACGTCGTAAGAGAGAGTGGAAGTGAGAAAGTTGGCGCGCCTAACATATCGTTGATTTGATTCAAATAGAAAACTCTAAGTTTGCTCCACGACGCAACGCTTGGAGGCAAACTAGGAATTGCTTGCACGACAGAGATAGAACAAACCTCAAGATTTGCCCAATCTGTGCCAAGCGTAGCGGGAAACGTGCTGAAAGCCCACGGCACTGGAAAGAGTGCTGGACCAATTGAGAAGTGACGCAGCGTTGTCATGAGCGAGAATTTCGCAAGGTTTCTCGCAGTCACCATGTTGAAGCCGTCGATAAGGCTGAGATTTCGCAGATGTGTAAAGCCGCTGATGTCGGGCCATGCTGCAGACAACTCAGCGCCGATGTTGAGCGCAACAACAAATCCGTTCTCACACACCGTCCACGTTTCTTGACACGGAGGCTTACCGACCGTGCATCCAAATGAGTTAAATGTTGGGCACATGTTGTCGTGCGCTGTCTGCTCGGACGCTGGAGTGAGAGCGAAAATAAAACTGAAAAAATAAATAATCAACATAACAACGTCAATTGGCTGCTTTCGTTGCACGCATTTGCTTGCTTTCAATGGGTTTGATTTAGATTTATTTACACAGTAAACGCAACCCTCTTTCTCTCTGGCGCGCGTCCCGCTCGCTCTCCCGACGGCTGCGACAACGCTGACTGCGGAGAAAAGTTTCGTTTTTGTTGCTGCTGCTGCTGCTGTTGGTTGTGTTGCTGTTGCTGTTGTTGGTACTGTTGAGTTCGATTTGCCGGTGGCATTGAGCGTCCTCTGTGCTGAACGGTCTGTGCAGAGTTTATGCGCACAGTTTCCGATGCAACTTCTGCGCCGATTTGTCCGCTCCATGTCGCTTGGTTTCTTGCGAAACTCGACGCCACGTCCATGATTCTGTTTGTGAAAGCAACTGCGAGACTCACGATCGCAATGTAGAACAACACGACGCAGACGAGAACCATCAGCACGCCGGCAAGAATTTCCAACTGAAAGAAAAGCCACGTCGTTGCTATCGCTAGCCCAAGCGACACAAGAGCCAAAACAAATGCTGCCCAAAGCGAGTAGACGTTGAGAGCGTTGTAAAGCATGAGAAAAAACTGCAGAATCCAAAACACAACCAGCGCTGATAGGTTTAGTCCGCTCACCCAGTTTCCGTACAGTCGAACTCTGTAAACGGCCAAAGGTTCCAAGACAAGCAGAACAACAAACATCAACGCAGTATGCGTCCAACACGACGGTGCCCAACTGATGTTCTTTACCAGAGAATCGTACGTTTGTTTGTTGGAGAGGAAGTAGCGCAAGAACATCGCCACCGATATACCCACAAAACCAACAAGACCAATCTCCAATAGAATCAATTCAGCATTTCCTACAAAAGCCATGAAATTGTTGACGTTTATTTGATGATTTCTCGACGTATATGTGTAACATTGTTACGAATAAATGTTCGTATGCATTTGCAGATGTTTGCAAAACCAAAGAGAGAAATTTTGGTTTTCATGGTTTTTTTGAGTGGAGGGCTGCTTTTCCGCCAAACTTTAAGCAAAGCGATATTGCAACTCGCGACCTTCTCATTTTTTTCGATTTTTCAGATTTTTGATTTTTGGTCCGCTCTAAATGTATATAGATGTAGAATTTTGCGGTGATTCCGAATTTATATGGAACTATATCGTAATTCCGATCAAAAATATAAAAAAATAAAAAAATAAAAAAAATTATTGAAAAATCAGTCCGACCGACCGGTTTTTCAAAAAACCGAGGGGTTGTAAGGATTTTAGATTTTTTTCACATTTTCGATCGGATTCAATATGTAGTTCCATATAAATTCGTAATCAGCGTCAAATTTTGCATTAGAATCAATCGAGAGCGGACCGAAAATCGAAAATCTGAAAAACACGAAAATGAGAAGGTCGCGAGTTGCAATATCGCTTTGCTTAAAAATTGGCGGAAAAGCAGCCCTCCACTCAAAATTTTTTTTTTCGATTTTT
>Ga0315289_10008461_pt1 | contig 14884 bp, 16 predicted proteins | sample YL17G11_40_MG_FD_203452 | JGI IMG/M metagenome (GOLD analysis project Ga0315289, IMG submission 203452) | Sediment microbial communities from Yellowstone Lake, YNP, Wyoming, USA - YL17G11_40 | ecosystem: Environmental > Aquatic > Freshwater > Lake > Sediment | place: USA: Wyoming | collected...
CGGTCCGGCTACGTACGCGCTCAGGACAGGGTCGAGGACGACATCTGGATCTGGCCGCCGCCGGCGCCGAAACCACCCGAGGACGAGTTGACGGATGACGAGATGCTGAAGCAGCTTGAGCAGATCTACGGCAGAGAGTACGTGGAGACCTATATGAAGGACAAGGGGAGTGACAAACGATGATCGTTGATCGAATCGAAAACGCGCGGCTGTACGCACCTTTGCACAAGCAGTTCAAGAAGGCCTTTGCCGTCCTGGCCGACCCGGCGCTTGGCCAAAAGCCCGACGGCCGGTACAGCGTGGACGGCGACGACCTGTATTACATGGTCCAGCACTACACGACCAAGCCGGTCGATCAGACCCGGTTCGAATCGCACAAGAAGTACATCGATATCCAGGTCCTGCTTGCAGGCCAGGAGCTTCTGGGCTATGTGCCGACGGCGGGCTTGGAAGTTACCGTGCCGTATGACGAACAAAAGGACATCATGTTCTACCGCGCCGGCACGATGACCGGTCAGGTAAGGCTGGAGCCGGGGCTGTTCTGTATCCTTTTTCCCCAGGACGCCCACCTGCCCTCCTGTCAGATCACCTGCCCCGCCGAGGTCCACAAGGTCGTCTTCAAGATCCGAGTGTAGACTGTGCCGTGCGCGCTCGCTCTGACTTTGAAGAGGACCCGCTCCCGCGTCGCTATCTGAGGCAGAAACAGGAAGACGCCTGTTACGTATAATCCTGTGAGTAGTGGCTGTGAAGGGAGGTGCAGCATGAAACGGGTGTATCGTTCCAGGACGGACAAGAAGATCTTTGGCATCTGCGGCGGAATCGGCGAAGCCTACGACATCGACCCGACCCTGATTCGGATCGTCGTCGTTTTCCTGGCCTTGGCGACCGGCCTGCTGCCGATGATCGTAACCTACATGATCGCACGATTCATCGTGCCGTCGGCGGACCACTGAGCCCAGCGGGGAGAATGCCCGAAACCAGCGACGCATGAATCGCGGGAAAGGGCAGAACGGGCTGCGCAGACTGGGAATCAAGAGATCGGGGAGCCGGGGTTGCGGTAAAGGGTCTTTCCGAATTCGTCGATATGGCGTTTGAGCGGCTTGTGCCGGATCGATTCATACGCCTTGACGTCAAAAGTATAGGGCAACGGCAGCTCATCGAGTTCCTGCATGATCCGGGCGATCAGCCCCGGGTTCAAGTCCCCCCAGAGTGCCAGATCGACGTCCGACTGGTCCTCGAATCGCCCCAGAGCCCGAGAGCCGAAGACCTCCACCCGTCGCACCTCCGGATGCCCGCGAAAGACGCCGCGAATGAGTTCCAAGGCCTCCGGTCGGAGCCCGAAGCTCTCCTCTATTCCCGTGCTCTTTGCTTCAGCCATGTGAACACCTGCTCGATGGCAGTCAGATAGCTCCGCGAGATGCTATCGAATGCAATCCGGAAAGACTCGTCATCATACGTGTGGGACATCAGGTTACGCTGGTCGAGCATGTCGATCCAAGTCTGGCCGTCCTGAATGATCTTGGCAGCAAACGCCTGCTTGATTACGCTGCGCGGCGTGATTTGGTCGAAGACCACCGCGCTGTAAACCAGATAGTCCTTCAACGTCTTCCAAGCCAACTCGAAGGTATACTCAAACCGCTGAATCGCCCCTTCTTTCTCCAAATCGGACATCCCTTTAGGGTCCTGCGCGAAGGCCTCTCTCAGCAGCCCAAACGCCCGCTCGAAGTTCTCGAGCCTCTGTTTCCAGCGGACATCGCTTCTCATCGCAACGATCCCCTGATGTCTAGCTACCTTTGCCAACCGCTCGGCGATCCAGACTCTGGCGAACCTCTTACATGAGGGCTTTTGTATTATATGCTCCCGCCAGTGGCCCGGCAACGCGCAAATATGCGCTTTGCGGGCACCAGCGCATCGTATATATTCTGTGGCTGGAAAAGGCTCGTGTAGTTCGTAGGGTGGGTTCTCAACCCACGCGCCAAGTGCGTATCGACCGTGCCTACGCGTGGGTTAAGAACCCACCCTACATATCGCACGGCCGCCCGGAACCCAATGCCAGTGAGGAACAGAGAAATGACCAAGGGCAATACCGTCTACATCAACCGGTTGAGAGATCACGTCGGACAGGAGGTAACGCTGAACGGCTGGCTGTACAACAGCCGGGCCAGCGGCAAGATCCAGTTTCTGATCGTCCGCGACGGCACGGGCCTGTGCCAGTGCATCGTCGAAAAAGGCAAGGTGCCGGATGAGCTTTTCGAGCAGCTTAAGCGACTGGGCCAGGAGTCGTCGCTCTCGGTAACCGGGACCATTCGCGCCGAGGAGCGCAGCGTCGGCGGTTACGAAATGGCCGTAACGGATGCTCAGGTCATCGCTCCGGCCGAAGGCTATCCGATCACGCCCAAGCCCCACGGCGTCGAGTTCCTGATGAAGCATCGCCATCTGCACCTGCGCTCGCAGCGGCAGTGGGCCATCGGCAAGGTCCGGCACACCGTCATCGACGCGATCCGCCGCTACTTCAACGACAACGGCTTCATTCTGGTCGATACGCCCATCTTCACGACCATTATCGGCGAGGACCAGACTTCTCTTTTCGAGGTGGACTACTTCGGCCGGCCGCTGCACCTGACGCAGACCGGGCAGCTTTATCTCGAATCCGCCGCGATGGCCTACGGCCGGGTCTACTGCTTCGGGCCGACCTTCCGGGCCGAAAAGAGCAAGACCCGCCGGCACCTGACCGAGTTCTGGATGGTCGAGCCGGAGGTCGCCTTCACGGACTTGGACGGCCTGCTCCGCCTCGCAGAGGGTCTCGTCTCGTCGATTGCCCAGCGTGTCCTGGCGGACAATCGCAGCGACTTGCAGACCCTCGGCGCCAACATCCCGCTCTTGGAGAAAGTCCAGCCCCCCTTCTACCGATTGACCTACACCGAGGCGGTCGAGATCCTCAAAGGCCCCAAGACCCGAGAGTTCCTCGCCCGCGAGCGGGACGAGCTGCAGCAGCAGAAGCAGCAAATGGAAAGCCGGATCGCGGACCTGGAGAAGCAACAGGCCGGCCAACTCAAGCAGTGGCAGCAGGACAGGATCGCCGCCGAGTTGATCGACCTGCGCGGCGAGTTGGACGAGGTCAACACACGGATCGAGAACAATCCCAAGCACGACCAACTGGCGGCGGAGTTCCCCTGGGGCAAGGACCTGGGCGGCTCCGACGAGACGATCATCTCGCAGATGCACGACAAGCCCGTCTTCGTCACGCACTACCCGCGCGAGGCCAAGGCCTTCTATATGAAGACGGACCGTCAGAACGAGAAGGTCGTGGAGAACTTCGACCTGCTGGCCTCCGCTGGCTTCGGCGAGATCATCGGCGGCTCGGTCCGCGAGGACGACTACGACCGGTTACTCGCCCGGATCAAAGACCAGGGCCTCAACCCGGAGACCTACAACTGGTACTTGGACCTGCGGCGCTACGGCTCCGTCCCGCACGGCGGCTTCGGCCTCGGCGTCGAGCGCACCGTCGCCTGGCTCATCAACGAGCGTCACATCCGCCAGTGCATCCCGTTCCCACGCATGATGGATAAGGTCTATATCTGAGCCCGTTTGTAGTGACGCCGTAAGGCGTTTTCGTCGCACGGGCGTCCCGCCCATAAATTCAGGATCACGGGCAGGATGCCCTTACAGGCACACTACGAACGTGCATTGAGAGCTTGTCGCCAACGCGGGCTTTTCGTTATCCTGCCAGAGAGGTCGGACCTGTGTCCATCTCAGACTGAGTGAGAATCCATTGAAATACCCGACTGGCGGTGTAGAATGTCGGTTTGTCTGACATCAAGGGCGGTGCCCTGACAGAAGGAGACGCAAATGGCCAATGGACCGGATTACATAAGCAAAATCGCGGTACGCGGCTTCAAGTCTATCTCTGACGAACAGCAGATCGAACTGCGGCCCCTGACACTGCTTGCCGGGGCGAACAGCTCGGGCAAATCCAGCATGATGCAGCCCGTCCTTCTGCTCAGGCAAACCCTCGAGGCTCCAAGCGATCCCGGAGCCTTGCTTCTCGACGGCCCGAACGTCCGTTTCACATCGGCAGAACAGCTTATCAGTCAAATTGCGGGAGAGGTGCGCGAACCAGAGTTCTCCCTGAGAATTGAGCTATCATGTGCAGCGTACCTTGAGGTCGTGTTCGCACACCGGAGAGACATCGGATTCGAAGTAGGCGAGATGACCTACAATGATGTTTGTACGAAGTTGCGGATTGTTCCGGACATGTCCCAGGACGAGATCCTCAAGGTTGTCTCGCCTTCTGACAAGGCCCTTTCCTCCAGGTTTGAGCGCATCGAGGGGCAAAGTCTAGAATGGTTCGTGTATCGTGACCGATGTTTCCTTGCATTTGGACTCCGCGGCCAAGAAACCGAACTACCCACCGTTCGGTTCGGATTTCTGCGCCCCGATCTGTTCATCCCTCAGCTACAGCACCTCATTCACCTGCCTGGCTTGCGAGGGAACCCCCAACGCACGTACTCCAAGCGGACTGCCGGGCCATTGTTCCCTGGAACCTTCGAGCACTACGTGGCCAGCGTTATCTCGCAGTGGCAGTCCAACAACGATCCCCGCTTGTCCCAACTTGGAGCGGCACTTGAGGACATGGGACTGACCTGGAAGGTGGAGGCGCAGCCTATAGACGACACACAGGTCGAACTCCGCGTTGGGCGATTGACACATAGCAGACCAGCAGACAACCACGACCTTGTCAGCATAGCCGATGTCGGCTTTGGCGTGTCACAGTCATTGCCCGTCCTGGTAGCCTTGATTGTGGCGGAGCCCGGACAAGTCGTGTACCTTGAGCAACCTGAGATGCACCTGCACCCGCGCGCCCAGCGGCGGCTTGCACACGTGTTGGCCGATGCCGCCAATCGAGGCGTCATCGTGGTTGCTGAAACGCATAGCGCCTTGCTTCTGCGAGAGGTCCAAACACTTGTCGCAACGGGCAAGCTTTCCATGGATAAAGTCAAGTTGCACTGGTTCCAGCGGCAGGAGGATGGACGCACGGTTGTCACGCCGGCCGACCTCGATGAGAATGGCGCCTACGGTGACTGGCCGGAAGACTTCGATGAGGTCGAACTGAACGCCGAAAAAGCCTATCTGGATGCCGTCGAAGGCAAAGAGGCCGGCAAATGACGGCCAAGCACTCCAGGCTCGTAGTCGTCGATGCGTGTGTGGCCCAGTCGGCTGGGGAGACCGAGCATCCGGTATCATCCTGCTGCCGCGACGCGCTTCTCGCCATCCTCACCATCTGCCATCGCGTTGTCATGACAGAGGCGGTACAAGTCCAGTGGAACGATCATAGAAGTCGTTTCGCACACAAATGGCTCACGTCGATGTGGGCGAAGAAGAAGGTGCATCGATGCGAAGGCGTGCAATTGAGCCATGTAGACAAGGCCTGCGATGGGCTCTCCACCACGGAGCAAGATAGACTCAGAGAGGACCTCTTGCTGATCGAAGCTGCATGTGCGGCGGACGGGATCATTGTCACGCGGGATGACGTGATCCAGGCAATATGGCATAAGTGCCACGACCGACTCGGCGTCCCCAAGCCGGTCACATGGATCAACCCTGTGACGGACGGTGTCCAAGCACTGGAAAGTCTTTGACTTGAGTTGACGCGCGTGACCAGTTGACAAGGATTATCAAAGGGCTCCCATAGCAGGATGGATGTGTATGGAAGTCAGGATTGAGAGTCTTCTCGAAGGGGCCCAGCGGGCCCAAGGCACCGTGGTGATTGTGGACGTCTTTCGGGCGTTTACGACGGCGGCGGTGGCGCTGGCGCGCGGGGCGGATCGGATCATCATGGTCCCCGGGATCGAGGAAGCCCTGCGACTCCGAGACCGGGGCGTCGGCGAAATCTGCGTGGGTGAAGTGAACGGGGTAAAGCCCGAAGGGTTCGATTTCGGCAACTCGCCGCATGAGATGATGCAGGTCTCTCTACAGGGCAAGGTGGTGATCCAGTCCACGCGAGCGGGGACCACGGGTGCGGCTGCGGCGACACAGGCTGAGGCGGTTTACGCCGGGTCCTTTGTCGTGGCGGAGGCGACGGCGGAAGCGATCCGGCGGGATGACCCGCCGCAGGTGACGATCGTGGCGATGGGCTGGAACGCGCGGGTCCGTACCGACGAAGACGAGCTTTGCGCTCTCTACCTGCGCAACCTGTTGCAGGGCCGCCGGCCGGCCCCGCAGGCGGTGCGGCAGCTCGTGCTGGCCAGCGGCGAGGCCGCCAAGTTCGGCGACCCGAAGCAGCCCCACTTCCCTCGGGAAGATCTCGCAATCGCGTTGGAGATAAACAAGTACGGTTTTGCCATTCGCGTGGTCAAGGAGGATGGCTTTCTGGTAGCGAGGCGGCACGGATGAACGAATGGACGATCCAAAGACTTCTGACCTGGGTGACGGAATACCTGACGCAGAAAGGCGTGGACGCGCCGCGACTGAGTGCGGAGCTGCTCCTGTCCCACGTCCTGGGACTCAGGCGGATCGAGCTGTACACGCAGTACAACAAGGTCGTCGCCCAGGAGCAGTTGACGCAATTGCGCGGCTTGGTCAAGCGGGCGGGCGAGCACGAGCCGGTCGCTTATCTCGTCGGCAGGACCGAGTTTTACTCCATTGAGTTCGAGGTTACGCCGGACTGCCTGATCCCGCGGCCGGAGACCGAGTTGCTCGTGCAAAGGTCAATTGAGCTACTCCGCAAACGAACCGGTCCCCAGAGCGTCTGTGACCTGTGCACGGGCTGCGGCATTGTCGCCGTGGCTATCGCGAAGAACGTTCCGGACGCGAAGGTCATCGCGACGGACATCTCCGAGCCTGCGCTGGCCGTGGCTGCCAAGAACGTCGAAAAACACAAGCTCGCGGATCGGATCGAACTGCGTCACGGCGACCTCTTCGAACCGCTGGTGCCGCAACTGGACCTATTCGACGTGATCGCGTGCAATCCCCCGTACGTGAGCGCCGCCGAATACGAGGCCCTCGAGAAGAACGTGAAAGACTACGAGCCGCGCATCGCTCTCTACGCCGGACAGGAGGGCTTGGACGTGTACCGCAGGATCGTTGAGAAAGTGGGCCAATTCCTCAAGCCGGACGGCATCCTGTTGCTGGAGATCGGTTACCAGCAAGGTCCGACCGTCCGGGAGTTGCTCGAACAAACCGGTGTCTTCGCCCAAATCCGGATCGACAAAGACCTCCAGGGCCATGACCGGGTGGTGGCGGCCGTAAGAGTGGGAGCCGGCTAATAGGAAATCAGGGCGTGGACCTGGTGCGGGGCCAGGCGCTCACGGCCTTTCAGGTCGGTCAGCTCAATCACGACGGCGATGCCGACGATCTCGGCGCCCACCTTCTCCATGAGCTGACAGGCCGCTTGCATCGTGCCGCCGGTGGCGAGCAGGTCATCGACAATCAGGACCTTGGCCCCGGGTGTCACCGCGTCGCGGTGCATTTCCATGCAGTCGGTGCCGTACTCCAGGGCGTAGGTGACGCGCTCCGTCTCGCAGGGGAGCTTGCCTTTCTTGCGGATGGGGACAAAACCGGCTTTCAGCTCGGCCGCGACGGCGGCGCCGAAGATGAAGCCGCGTGCCTCGACGCCGACCACGAATTGCACGCCGGCCTTCTTGAAGGGCGCGCACAGCGCGTCGACGGCGGCCGGGAATGCCTTGGGATCGGCCAGCAGCGGCGTGATATCGCGGAACAGAATCCCCGCCTTCGGCCAATCGGGAACATCGCGGATGTACCGCGCCAGAAGCAGTTGCTCTTTCGCCATGAGCCCCTCCTTGGATTTATGATTTACGGTTTATGATTTACAATTTGGCCTCACGCGCCGGGTCCAATCACATGGGCCGGCGGGACTGTCCCTGTGCCCATGTCTTCAAATCGTAAATCATAAATCATAAATTGTAAATTCTATTCCCCTTCCATGTATTCGTACAGGCTGGTCAGAGCATCGCGGCGGATCTGGCGGATCCGCTCCCGCGTCAATCCCATCCGCTTGCCGATCTCCTTGAGGCTCAGCGGCCGTTTCTCGCCAATGCCGTAGTGCAGCCGCAGGACCTCGGCTTCCCGGAATTCCAGCTCGTCCAACAGCCGGACCGCTTTCGCCTTTTCCTCGTCTTCGACAAGGCCATCTTCCGGCCGGCCGGCATTCCGATCTTCCAGTGTGGATTCCAGCGCCTGGCTCTCGTCCTGGTCGTCCGGACTGAGACTCTCGCCGGAGTTGCCGAGCACCTCGACGATCCGGTGGATCACATTGGCCTTCCGCAGCGGCAGGTGCATCAAGTCGGCCATCTCATCAACGGTCATCTTTCTGCCGATGCGGCCCTCGACCTCCGCCGCCACGTGCCGCCATTGACTGATGAGGGTGACCATGTACGTCGGCACGTGCACCGGCTGCACGTTCTCCAGCAGGGCACGCTTGATGCTCTGCTTGATCCACCAGGCGGCGTACGTGCTGAAGCGCGTGCCGCGATCGGGATCGAAGTAATCGACCGCCTTGATCAGGCCGAGGTTGCCCTCCTCGATGAGATCGCCCAAGGCCATCCCCCGCCCGCCGTACTTCTTGGCGATATTGACGACGAGCCGCAGGTTGCTCCGCACGAGGTGCTCGCGGGCCAACGGATCGTTGTCATCCACGACCCGCCGGCCGTACTCGTACTCTTGCTTGCCCGTCAACAGAGGGGCATCGTCGATCTCTTTGAGGTAGTCTTTGAGCGTGATGTCGAAAATCATAGCACCCTCCCACCCGACTGAAGAACCTTTCGGCTCCAGCCATACAGGGCCAGAATGTTTCTTAGCCGTTCGTCGTTGGAGGTTCTCTCGACGGTCTCCAACGATCACTGACTACATCGGTCCCCGGCCCGGAGCGGTTTAGCCGGACGACGCCTGAATCCCCGGTCTTTTCGCAAAACCGGCGTCAGGCAGGTGGAGGACCGCCGGATATACCACGTGTGCGGATCGCAGGGAAGATAACCGCAAGGAACTCGGACCTTCCGAAGCGTCCACTGACGCTTGCCTCCCGGTCGCACCGCACTCCGCTCCGGCGGACAGCCCCCACCACAGGCAGGCGGAAGGACCGATTTTGATGAGGATAACACGTCAGAAACTGATGGCCAGCAGTGTTGAAATCATATGCCGCACGCGGGTATCCGCAAGCTTCGGGAGTCCGTGCACGTCTCCCAGGCGAAGTTTGCCCGCATGATCGGGGTCAGCGAGGATACGCTCCAGAATTGGGAGCAAGGCCGCAGACATCCGAGAGGACCGGCCAAGGCCCTCCTGCGGGTCTTCGAGAAGGACCCCAAGGCGGTGGTTCGTGCGTTGGGTTGAGAGCCGCAGCTTCGCGGGCCAAGCAAGAGAAACGGGTGGGGCTGCTGGACGCCGGGGACGGCCGCTTGCGGCGGCTGGCCGCCAGAGACATCCTCGATCAGCACACCAAGCACAAGGAACTGCACGAGTTGGAAAGGCGGATCGAGGCGATTGAAGAGAGCTTGACGCTGCGGCGGTGAGATCATTTCGGCTGGGGGCAAGCATGCTCTTCCGACGCACGGGGGGAGGGGGCCTTTCCGGGCCGGGAGCCGTATCCCCTGTGACAAGGGGATGAATGCTCCTCTTCGGTCGCGGACGGCGAGAACACGGAGTTGGACTGGCCAAACACTGGACACTGCGCACGTAACGGCACCGGAGGTCACGGGGATGGAGAACCTTCGGGATCGCTGCCATCACTATACCCAACGATCAGCACGACGGCTTTGCGCGCGTTCTCGATTGCTGTAGAGCGATCCTTGGCGGCAGAGCCCTTCGGTAGCTTCTCAGCGAGATCCGGGACTGACTCTATGAGGGGCATAATGAACGAACTCTTGAGGGCATAGTTGACGGTCTGGGGCACTGCCCCGGTTCTCACCAGGGCAACTACGTCATCGAGGCGAGAGACAATCATACCGACTACTTCCCCCTTCTCGTTAAGCAGCGGCCCACCGCTGTTACCCGGCTGGACAGGCACACTGATCTGAAAGAACCGGGGACTGTTGCCCAAGCCGGACAGTGCGCTGATCGAACCCTCAGTGAACTTTGCTTCAGACCCCTGAACCTGCACCTGTGGAAAGCCCATTGTGAAGACAAAATCACCCGCCTTCACTGCGGCGCTGGAAACGAGCGGCAGGCAGGGGAACTCATTCCCCTCAACTTTGAGGATCGCTACATCGGTGGCCTCGTCTTGGAGAATGACCTTTGCGGCGTAGGTTCGTTCGTTCTGAATCACCTCTACGCGGGCAGCCTTCTCGACGGCGTGGCGAGCCGTGATGAGGTGTCCTGCCGGTGTGACAAAGAACCCGGTGGCGCGTCTGGCGGAGGCGGCTCGATCCTGCTGACTCTCTCCGGAGTGACGCTGCTGCGCACTGAGAAGAGCTTTGGCGGCACGCTGGGCTTCGGCAATCTGAGACGGTACCATCTGTTCTCGAAGACCCTTCCTGAACATGCTGGCCCCAGCTTGGCCATTTGTCTCCGCCAAAAGGGCCCACTTGTACGCTTCGACATAGTCCTCCATCACCCCGCCATCTCCGTGCTGATACCGCATGCCCAGTAACATCTGGGCTCTCGCGTGCCCTTGCTCGGCGGCTCTGATAAGCCATTTCAGTTCATCTTTATCGTTCTCCGGTATACCGGCCTTTCCGTACATTCTGCTGAGTTTGAATTGCGCATGCGCAAGACCCTGTTCGGCCGCTTTGGCGTACCACTTGGCCGCGTTGCGTGCATCTTCCAGCACACCATCGCCATTTTCGTACATCTCACCAAGGACAGTCTGGGCCTGCGGGAGGCCCTGTTCTGCTGCCTTTGTGAACCACTTCGCTGCCTCTGTATGGTCGCGGAGACCGAGGTGACTGTCATAAGACAGTATTGCGAGCAGATAGGCAGTCCCAGCGTTGTCCTGCATCGGATGGGGTGCAGGTCGAGGCAAGGCTCGATCCCTATGGAATCGCTCCACCTCGTTCTCTACATACCGCCATAGCGGACTACTCGCGGCTCTTTTGAACCAGCTTTCGGCGCATGCTTTGAGCCGGAGATTCTGTTTGTGCCATGCTTCAAAACCCACCGTATCTTCTGCAGGCATGGTACCACATCGGCCACTGTACATGAGCCCGAGAAGAATCTGAGTTCCGACTTTACCCCGTTCAGCGGCCTTGGTCAGCCACACCATTGCCTCGTTGATATCTTGTCGAACGCCTCGGCCATCACGATACATGAGGCCAAGCCGGTGTTGGGCATCGGCATCGCCCCCTTGGGCAGCCTTCTCGTACCATTCTGCCGCCTCACTGTAGTATTGAAGAAGGGCGTCACCGGTATAGTACATGTCAGCGACCTCTTTTTGGGCGCCAATATGTCCTTGTTCTGCCGCTCTGGTGAGCCACTCCATAGCTTTCCTCTGGTCCTGGGGAACTCCTTCGCCGTCGCGATACATCTCACCGAGGAGGTACTGAGCCTCAACAGATCCTTGTTCAGCGGCCCGTAAGAACCAATCCGCAGACTCTTTCGGATAGAGAGATTGGAGGAATACTGCGGCGACGGGGTGCTTCTGCTCAGCGGCCGCCGTGAGCCACTTCATGGCCTTCTCGGGGTCTTCCGGGATTTCCGAATTCGTCGAGGGCAGGGCATTGCTGTCTGTTGGCCGGATGTGGCCGAGTGCGTATATCATTCCAAGCTCGAACTGGGTCTCAGCATGACCCTGCTCGGCCGCTCTTGTGTACCAGTACAGGGCCTCATTGGAGTCCTGGGGAAGCCGGTCGCCGGTCCGGAACATCCTGGCAAGGTCGTATTGCTCGTCGGGAAGGCTCTGGTGGGCTACCCTCTTGAGCCACTTGATCGCCTCACCGAGGTCCTTCGGGACACCATCACCGGTGCCGTACCTACGAACCATTTCCAACTGCGCGTCTGGATGGCCCAAGTCCGCCGCCCGGCGACACCAAGCGACGGCCTCATCTGCATCTTTCGGCACACCTTGGCCATACCAAAAGCAATTGCTGAGAGCAACCTGCGCTTTCACATGGTTCTGTGCAGCGGCTTTACGCAGCCAGTCAACCATGCTCCAGGCGTCTTTTGCTGTGCGGTACTGGTAGATCGCCAGGCGGTACTGGGCGTTCGGGTCGTTCTGCTCGGCCGACATACGCAGTCGTGAGTATTCGTTGGGGTCAGGAGTAGGTTCTACGCTGAATAAGCCAAATAGGTCTCCTGTTTGAACGAACGACTTCGGCATCCAGTTTGGGTCTGGCTTGGGTCCCGCCTCGGTGACATTGTCATTGTCCAACACAAAGCCGGGCGGAGGCTCGGGAACAGAAGAATCCGTTGGCGTCGCTCCTAAGCAGAAATGTCCAGCGCACAGCAGAATGACCAAGAACCAACCGAGGTTTCGCATGATCTTCCCTCCGAGACAACCCACAAGACAGCGTGGCTGCCCAAGTCCAGTTCACCTTGAGCGTACAGACCGCCAACCACCCCTGATTGTAGAGCGTGGGCCTGCTCGAAACAAGAGAAACCTTGAAATCCTGCCTGTTTCTGGGGATAATGGGCGGCGCCATGAAACGGTCGAATTGTACTGCGCCATCATCAAGTCATCCTGCCGGGGAAGGCCGAACCGCAAGGCCGGCCGCGTTCTCGACCAACGCCATAGCACCCCGGCTTTCTCTTTGCGTGGACGGAACATGGGAGCGATGACACGGCGAGAGATCGCCAGCGAAGTGCAGAGGCAGAGGCGGTTCTTCGCCGAAACGTGGGATAGGTTCTGTCTATGGGTTGAGCACTGCGCGGAGGAGTTGCGTAGGTATCCTGTGTCCAGATTGAGAGACAGACACGATGCGATTGTCCAGGAGTTGTCCAGGATACGCAAAGAGTGGAGCAAGGAGGTGCGAACGGTGCCGATCCGGCCGGAGGAACACGTCGTGGTTCTCGCGGACGGGTGCACGGTGCGGAGAGCCCGGCTGATCCCAGCGAGAGAGAATCCAGAGGACGCGCAGGCCGCTGCAAAGAAGTGGGGGCCGATTCTGAACGCCCTTAACGGTAGACTCAAGGAAGCAAAACGAAAGATGGAGCGGCGCTTGCAACGCGTAAGAGACAAGGGATGGGTGAATTGGACAATCACGTCCAGTCTCATGGACGACTGCTACACGACGGCTGGACTCGTACTGCCCGACCACAAAAGCCTCATTGCCCCAGCGCATATTGTCAATCCAGTTCTGTGGCTATTCGGACATACCAACCCCCGACTGCCGGATTCCGACGAGCAATTCCTACTTGATTGCGCCCTGCTGGTCATTGTCCATGATGCGAGCGTGACGCCAACAAGACGGATATATCACCTGGGGACGTATCAAGGCCAAGGCAAGCGTTTCGATTGCGATGGCGTCTGCAACTCGCTGGCCAATCGACTCGGCGAAATGGAGAGCAAGGGCCAACTGCAACAAGCATGGGATAACATCGGAGACTATGAACAGGCTCATCGGGATGACGCTGAGAGTCCGGAGCCTTTCGGATTCGCCCGAGCGGTCGAGAGAATCAGGCAGCCGAAATCTCAGATGGTGCTCCCGGCTGATAGGCCCGATGACACCCCGCCCTATGTCGAGATTGACTTGGCCGCAAGGACTTTGACCGTTGGCGAAAAGACGATCACGCCTACCGACAAGGTTTGGGAGCTTCTGAAGGAATTGGCCGACGCCAAGCGGTACAATCGCCCCGACCTCAAGCCTGGAGAATGGAAGAACGCTTACGATATGCTCCGCCGGAAGATCGGCAAGGACAACCTCCAATTCGTCGTTGAAGCCACCGATCAAGGGTATAAGCTGGCCGCGAATGTAAAGCCGAAAGGCGGCGGCCAGATAGGTATCCGCAAAACCAAATAGACCGCCGAGCGACTCAGGAGCGATCCCAGAGCGATTCTGGAGCGATTCTCAAAAAAACCTTTGCCCCTTCACGAGGGCAAGAACGCACATTTCGACGTTCCCACTGAGCGACAACTGAGCGATTCTCTCTATAGGTGCTGGCGGCAAGTGAAGCCGCCGATACTTACGAACCATAGAGGGTCTTACGATGGACTACCTGAGCACCCGCCAAGTGGCAAGACTTCTCGGAGTCTCTGCCAGTCTACTCACGAAAGCGGTATGGGATGGCAGAGTTGATCCACCCCAAAAGTCGCCCTCTGGGAATTACCTATGGACTCTCTCAGATATCGAACGGGTTTCGCGGGTCTTGGCCCGCAAGTCACGTAGCAGTCAGAAGAGGAGCCCAAACGCCATTGCAACGGGAGCGGACGCCTTGCGAAGAGCCAACATGCGCTCCAAGCATCAGGCCGCAGACCAACTGGCTCGCCCGAAGACTATCCGCAAGAAGGCACGGCTAATTCTGGGTTGTCTGCGGGATTGGTTGTGGAAGTTGTCCGGCAGAGCCATGAAGGCATTCTTCGATGCCCTTCTCGACCATTACGGTGGGCAATAGACGGAAGGGGTGATTCCAGGGACGGCTGATTCCGCGGATGCCTCGCTTGTTTCGCTGGCCAATTAGGTATCAGAACGAGGTTGAAGTCTTCCCCTTGTTCTTTGGCCTTGCTCAACAGCCGATGGTGGACCGACTGCGCGAGATTACGGCGGGCCTCCGGCATTACGAAACGGCCTCCAGGTACGGACTCATCACTTCCGCCACGCGGCAGACCTTGGCATACTGCCAGAGTTGTTCATGCGTACACTTCTTGGTTCGCAGGCAGTCTCTAAGAAACTATCTCAAAACTCGATCAAAGGCTGAAAGCCATTCGTAGAATTCCTTGGAAAGGAGTTGCGAATGGCGAGAAGAAAACAAACTGTTACACCGTTGCCCACGATTTGGCACG
>Ga0315289_10008462_pt1 | contig 14883 bp, 14 predicted proteins | sample YL17G11_40_MG_FD_203452 | JGI IMG/M metagenome (GOLD analysis project Ga0315289, IMG submission 203452) | Sediment microbial communities from Yellowstone Lake, YNP, Wyoming, USA - YL17G11_40 | ecosystem: Environmental > Aquatic > Freshwater > Lake > Sediment | place: USA: Wyoming | collected...
TATCTTTTGTTCTAATATAACCATTGTTAATATAAAAAACTTCTTTAATTTTTTCTTTAATTTTATTCTTCAATTTCATTACCTTACTTTCACAAACCTACGGCATTATACTTTATTGCCGTAGGTTTTGTATATTTCTTTCCTTATTATACTTCTCTTCTCTCTTTTTGCAATTATATATATCTAAATAATTTAATTAAAATAGTTATTTTTTCTTTTTAGAAAGAGAAAGAGAAAGTTTTTGCTCTAAAAATGGAGTTTAAAGCCTTGTAAATAAAAGCTTTTAAGGGGAAGGTAAATAATTAAAATAGGGATACATCCTATTTTTTCTATAGTTTAATTTTCCGTTTTACCAGGTCTTCCTTTAAGACGTCTATCTATAATAATATCTAAAGCCTCGACTATATGATTAAGAAACTCCTCAGACTCCATAGGTTTTCCGCTAAAAGCTACCGAAATATTAACCTGATACACCTTCCCTATTTATTTAATTTAAAGGAAAAATATTAATTGTCTAAGAAAATGGGATGTGTCCTTATTTTAATTATTTTAATTAATGGCTTATAATGGTTCCAGCATAAAAGAAGTTTTTGCGAAAGCAAATATTTGGGTGAGCGCCTCAAAGAGCACGAACCTTTTATGATGTGTTATATGAAGTTCTGCCACCTTAATCACTCAATCACTAGTATATCGGATAAAACTCCAAATTTTTCTAATAGTCGTTTAGCAAAAATTATACAACCAGCAGTACTATAACTTGTCTCTATCCACAGTCCATTTGAAAGTTTTTTGGGAGCACGAAAATTATCACCACGCTTGTGCTTCGGTTCCTTATTAATAAGATTCCTTTTAGGTCCTGCTACTACTGGACAGTCAGAGGGTTTCAGTTTGCCGTTCTTTATGAGCCAATTGGCAGTGTTTACCAAAATTTCAAAAGAATTGCGGAGTTCAAAGACTTCACCTTTTAGTTTCATTTTTCGTGGGCCTTCCCCTCGCCATGGTATGGTTTCTGTGGATGGCTCAGACGGAGCTTCTTCCCCAGATGGACCTGATATTATTTCCTTGACCCTTTCTTTCAACAAATCCTCAATTTCTGTGTCTTCAAACTGATAGTCTGGATAACCTTGACTGATAATGGACTTAACTATTGGCATTAGACCCTTTATCATCTCTTCAGGCTCATCCAAAAGAGATTGCCAGATTTCATCCAATATTTGACCTTTCTTCACTAAAACTTCTATATGTTCAATGTTAGTTTTTGAGATTGCCACTATCTTTCTGAGTACAGATGGCAGTTCTTCATTTTCTAAATCTGCTTTCCAAACGATTCGCTCAGTTAAAGTGGTCCCTTCCTCGAATGACCTAATCAGTATCCATACTACGCCATTGGTCAATACGCCGTATTTTGTGCCCTCGCCAAAAGAATACTTCGCTAATTGGCGAATAACTCCTCTTTGCTCAATATCTACGCGCAAATTTTTGACTTCAACAAATAAGATTTTCTTTCCATTCTTGATCAGAGAGTAGTCTGGTACACCTTCTTCTGTAGACACATTGGGCTGTACTTCCTCGGGGTTTTCAGGATCCCATCCGAGATTCCTTAAAATAGGAATTACTATTTGATCCCTAACCGCCATCTCATTCTGTTCGTACAGAGAACGAAACTTCTTTATTTTTTCTACTATTGGCGCTAACGCCTCGTTTAGATTGTTCATTTTTTCACACTCCTCTTTATTGGTAGAATTTCACATAAAACGGGCTATACGAAGTCGACATAAGCCGATTTGGGCGAACAAAGTGAGTTGTATAGCACGTGTTATATGAAGTATCGGCAATTTTAATCATTAGTTATTTTTTCAAATTCTTTTTCAAATTCTATCTTACGCAATTGTTCATTATAAAAAGGCATACCCCATATAATAAATTTCTTTGTTTTCCATAGGACGTTAATTTCTACTTTTTCTTTTAAAGACTTAAAAAAATTTTCTTTCCATGCATCTTCTTTTAACAAATGGGCACCCTTCGGCTCAATTATTATCTGATAATATAATGATTGTCCGGTTTCCTTCTTCTCTAAAAACAAGACAAAATCTGGTTCCATTGCACGTCCATCATCAAAATTATATAATTGGAAATATTTCTCATTACGGACAAGGTATACTTTACTATACTTTGTTTTTAATTTATCATACGTTTTATTTATAAATTTTATTAAATGTTTTTCTTCTGATGTTCCATAGTTATCATTAAAGACATACCACTCTTTATTGCTTATATCCAGTTTCAAATCTGTATTTGTAGTTTCATTTTGTCCAACACCATATTCTTGGTCCCCACCTTCTCGGACATATATATTTAAGGTTTTATCTTTAAATGTCTTATTTACTTCATAAGGTTTAAATTCTTTTGTCCCCTTAAATTCTACATCTTCTGATATAATTATCTGGCTAATTTTTCCTAATACATTTATTGTTATTTCCAATTTTTGTTTTGGGGTCAAATTATTGATTTGATTCAATAGACCTTTAATATCAACCTTAACTTTTCCCAAATAATTTTTAGAAGTAATAAATTCAGAAACAGATTTTAGATTTGGTAAAAATGATTTTAAATTATTGAACTTATAAAATTCTAACCTATTCAATGCTTTTCTGATAATATTAATACCAAAATCTGTCAGATCATACTCTTTTTCTTTCAGTTCTATATTAGCAACATTTTGGTTATCAAAAATTGTAGTTGTTAAGCTAATTCCGGTTTCTAACTTAACTTCAAATGATTGTGCGATTATTGAAGTTGGAAGGTTTAATATCCCAGTTCGGTCATTTTTTAATTGTTTGTTCAGGAAAATAATACCATTTTTATAAATATCAGATTCTTTGAAATCTGGTTTCAAGATAAGTTGTATCTCCCTTGATTCTTTAGCCTTAATACCAATTTCCTGTAAAGCAGTATTTAATTCCTGAATATATCTTGGATTATATGCACTATGATAATATAACTCTTCACAAATACGAAGTTCGTTTTCAATATCTTTGTCATATTTACGTTGATATATCGGTTGTGTCTCTTCTATCTGAAAGGGACAATACCTTGCACCTCTTCCAATAAGTTGTGCTTCTGATGTTGTTGTTCTGCCGGGTTTACCATCTTTTGCATCTCTTGTATTATATAATCGAACAATATCAAAAAGATTTAAAACATCCCATCCTTCATTGAGCATATTTACAGCAAAAACAGCTCTATATTCGTTATTTTCATCTTCAAGAGTATTTATATAAATTTGCTTTTCTTCACTTTCTGACTTGCTATTTACAATGATACATTTATCTTCAGAGAAATCCTCTTCTATTTCGGTAACAATATTTTCAATAGAAATGTTATCCTTTTCAAAATATTCAAATATCCTTTTAATTGCTTTATCATTATCAGGACGATTAAACTTTTGAATATCTTGTTCTTTTAGGTTCTTTATTTTATCTTTAAACTCTTCAAATAATTTTTCACTTTCTGCTATCGTTTTTGATTTAAATAAAATAACCGGTTTAATCCTCTTTTTATATTTTTCAAATATTTTTCTTCTGTATTGGTTTAATAATATACCCTGCAATGCACGATCTATTGGTGGTAAATCAGCCTCTAAAACCTTCACTTCTTTGGAATATCCATCTAACCTAAATTGTTTTAATGGGTAATCAAAAATGTGTTTATCAAAATATTTATTAGCGATATCCTGGTTGCTAAAATCTATTGTCGCAGTAAATTCAAGCAAGATATTATCAGGATTTGACCTAAAGATGCGATTTACAGTGCTTTCCCAACTAATGATTTCTTCCTTTTCTTCAATAGTTAATTTTCCTTTCCTTGTCTCTACATTGATATGATGAGCTTCATCTGAAAGAAGAACAATTTTTTTATCTGAAAAATCATCATAGGTAATAGAATTTTCACGAGGAGTATTCAGACGAGAGTGTAACCCTTGAATGGTTGAAAAAACAATATTTATATCCTCCTGATTAGCAACTTGAAAGTTATCAACTTCTTTAATACGAACCTGTTTATCTCCAAAAGTAACATTTTCAGAAAAAAGATATTTTATAGATAAAGGATTCAGAAAATTATCTCTTGTTTTGTCTATTATGTTAGTGCTGTTTACAAAAAAGATAAAATTACGATACCCTTTCTCATAAAGGTAAAGAATTGCTCCTGCCATTATCAGTGTTTTACCACTGCCTGTTGCCATATGAAAAAGCAATTGAATAGGTTTTTGCTTAATTTGTGGGTTATTCATATAAAATATGAAACGAGAGAATGCCTCTATTTGATATGGTCTTAATTGAAATAAAGGATTGAGATTGCTTTTTATAGTATTGGGGACTTCAGGGAAAGGTAATCCAAGTTCCTTTGCTGCTGATATTTTTTGTTCTAATGTTTGTCCTGGCATATTTATTTTACCTCGTAAAACTGTTTATTTAATTCTTTGTCTTCTTTGCTAATTTCATATTCAGTGTCATCTATTTCTGACAGATTAACATACAATTGATTTTTGTCTAAACATTCTATTAAAAATTCCTTTTGATTTTCAATACTCAATCGTTCAAATTCATTTATATTCTCATCAAACTGTTTAACATCTATTTTGTAACTTAAAAACGCTTTTTCTTTCATTGTTTTCCAGATATCAACAAGTTGCTTTGTGGTCTTTGGTTTTTTGATTTCATCAATGTATTTTTCATTTAATTTCATTAATTCACAGTAGATAAAATAATTATCCTCAATTATTTTTCTTACCCTTTTTATTGTCGTATCTTCTATATAATCAATTTGCTCACATAAAATAAATTTTCTATGTCCCTTGTCATTTTTATTAATTCTTATTACTGCTTCTGCTGTCGTACCACTTCCTGCAAAAAAATCTAATATAATTCCATCTTTACCTACTCCGACAATTTCAATTAAATACTGAATTAATTCAACTGGCTTCGGATAATTAAAATCAACATCAAGAGTTTTTATATAGTCAGCCCCTTTACGATTTATAAACTGATCTAAATAATTTCTCGGTAATGTGCCAGTTTCTTTTCTATCATTTAGATAACTTTTTGTATAGATATTCCATTTTGCTTGTTTACCTTCTTCATTTAAAAGTGGAGATCTTTTGGTTTTTTTGAATACTAATAAATATTTCTTTTCTTTATATGAATCTACAGCCCATCTCCAAACACCATCATTTTTATCAGGCAATATTTTAGCACCATCTAATTTTTCATTTGGTAATGTAATTCCAGGCGGGATTACTAAAGAGCCATCTGGACATTTTATAAAATACCTTTGATTGGGCCTAATATCCAATGAGGATTGATATAACGCTACATCATCCCTATATTTTTCTCCTTTTCTAGATCCTTCTGTTTCCACCTTTTTATATAAACTTTCGTCCACTTTATCAAAAAATGGTGGTAAAGCATTTATATCTCTTGCATAACACAATATGAAATCAATAGAGGGTGCAAAGTATGTCCCCTTATTACTAGCTGTTTTAGCTACCCTAGCAACTATTGAAATAAAATTGTCTCTTGTAAAAAGTTCGTCACATAATATCTTCAGGTACGATATTTCTTCCTCGCCTATTTGGATAAAAATAACGCCATCTCGTCTAAGTAATTGCCATGCAACATCGAGACGATTCTTCATAAATACAAGCCAACTGGAATGTTTAAAACTATCATTATAAAAAACGCTTCCCTCTTGATTATACGGTGGGTCAATGTAAATCAGTTTTATTCTCCCAGCATATCTTTTTTTAAGTGAATGTAATGCAAGTAAATTATTCCCTCGTATAATTAAATTGTCATTTTTATTTATTTCTGTTACTTTATGTTCTCCGTCTTTATCTATTCTCTTAAAGTTAGCTAAAACCTTCGGTTCAAATAAGCGGTCAATTTCATCTGGGGTAAGTATTTCATTGTAAAATATTTCATCTCGTTTCTCATTTTCTTTTTCCATACCACCTTCCAGCACACAATCCTTATATGGCCAGGCTAAAACAGCCTCTTTACTTTCAGAAAGATATTCTTCATTTTCAGTTACAAGTCCTATTTTGTTTTTAAATGAAGTATAACTATCAGGTAAGAATGCTTTATTACTGACAAATTTTTGAAATTTTATCTTATCAAAAACAAGTACTCCATCAACCTCTTGAAAGAAATGTGTTTTAATGGCTTCACTTTTTAATAAAAGTCTAATCAAATCAACATCAAGTTTAAGAGCCGATTCAATTATCTTGTTCTTTAAAAGTTTACCTTCAACAACTAACCGCTCATCCTGCTCTAAAAGTTTTTTAAGTTCTTCTAATAGATTTTGCATTTTTCGTCCTCCTAAAAAATTGACGACATTTCATCTAACGGTCCGCAGGCTTACGAAGTGCCCTGAAAGGACATTTTGAGAGGTTTTGCCTCTCGTAAGCCCACTGTTGTGCGTAGTTTTATTTCCAAATATTGTCATCAAATATCAATTTATTGGTTTGTATTTCTGCTTTGGTTATTTTTAATTCGACACTGTTGCCACTATAATCGTCGAAGATGAATCTAATATAGTCGAACATTTCATCTTCCAAATACCCCACAGAAAATGCGAAATATCCAACAACTGTTTGGTCTTTTGGGAAAATTGTAAAATGTAATAAGTATTCTTTGCTATCTATCTGAAGTTGTTTTGTAATTTCTTTTCCATTTTCAGCAAATGTAAAGGATGCCTTTCTCCACGTCCAAGGCTTACACTCCAATTCTTTTTCAGAGCCGGGGAATTTAATGAACGCTCTTATATCTTTTAAGTAGAAGGTTTTATTTTTTGAAAATATAGATAATTTCAGCAAATAGACTAGGTTTCCATCATTGGATTTGGTTCCATAGTTACTAATAATTTTTCCATATATTTCTGCTTTCCTAAAATAGTCGAAAGCTGTTGGTAACCATGCTGCAGCACCGATTAACGCAGCTATCAAAGTAATGACCTGTATCCACTTCTTCATATTTTCTTCTCCATTTAATAAAATTACGCACAACTTAATAAAATAAATAGAATAAAATAAATAGGGACACATCCCATTTCTTCTGAATTAATGTGACAAGGTACGGTTCTTTGTCACACTTCAAGAATATATATTTACCTTATTAAAATGCTGCTACCAGCGTCAAAAAAATAATCTTTTCTATTTTTCTATAACTTAATATTAATACGACAAAAGTCTTATAAAATCCTTCTTTTTTGTGAAAGTTTTAGGTTATCGATTTAGTTTTTAGAAATTATAGCACATTGGTTTGACTACAGTATGGTATAAATTATGAGATAAAATATATTTTTTAAAATTTATTTAAAAGTCTATAAATTATTATTCAACATAAGTTTGGAAAATCCTCTTTTTTATTTGGAAAAATATTTTTAAATAGGGGTTGAAAGTGGAAAGGAGAAAGAGTATAATATTTTAGCAAACAAATGTTTTATATAAGGAAAGGAGAAAGATAAGAATGTTAAAAAAACCGATGAAGATGAGAAGTCTGGAGGAATATGGTATCCCCTCTTATATTATTGATATCTGGGAAAAAAATTATTCCCCTTTTTTGCTCCCGATACAGGAAGAGGCGGTAAGATATTATGGGATTTTGGATTATGAGGAAGGGAAGATCCACCCTCACCCTACCCTCTCCCCTCAAGGGCGAAGGGACAATAATAGAGCAATAGATTCCCGCTTTTTATTAACCCTTTCTCCTACCTCCTCCGGCAAAACCTTTATCGGAGAGATGGCCGCCATAACCCAAGCCATCCACTACCAAAAAGCCATTTATTTAGTCCCCTTGCGTTCTTTAGCCGAGGAAAAATACCGGCATTTTAAAAAACTCTATAGTGGCAAAGATTGTCCGATAAAAATCCTGATCTCCTCTCGCGACCACCGCGAAGATGATCCTAAAATAATTGCAGGAGAATATGAGATAGCGATAATGGTCTATGAGAAGTTTAATTACTTTCTTTTGAAATATCCTTCCCTTTTAGAAAACATTTCTTTAATCATTGTCGATGAACTACAAATGATTCATGACCCGGAAAGAGGACCACTACTGGAAGAGATGATTAAATATATCCGTAAAAATAACTCCCGGATAAAACTTATCGGGCTATCGGCTTACCTGGAAAATGAAGCCGGGTTTTTAAACTGGCTCCCGGCTCAGCACCTGCTCTCCTTTGTGCGTCCGGTAGAACTGCGTAAAGGAATCCTGCGGGAGGGAACCTTCCGCTATATCACCCATAATAAAGGGGAATATGGAGAAGAGGAATTCTTTAAAGTCCAAGAAAATCAAGACTACTCTTATGAAGATTGCCTCAAAAATACCATCTCCTATTTTATGCAAAATAACGAACCTACCCTGCTCTTTTTCCCCACCAGGAAAGAGACCCGAAAATGGGCCGCCTGGCTGGCAGAAGAGATAGATGCCCCCAGAGCAGAAGAGGCTATTACCGAACTCTCCCGCCTGGAAGAGACCAGATCCCGCGCTGAACTCCTCTATCTATTAGAAAAAGGAATCGCCTACCATAATGCCGACCTCTCCTGGGAAGAGCGAAACCTGATTGAATCCTATCTGAAAAAAGGTGAAATAAAAATAATCTGTGCCACTACTACTCTATCTATGGGCATCAACCTGCCCTTTAAGAATGTAATCTTATCTAAGGATAGATACGTATCTGATAATGGGAGTTATAAGAGCAGTTACCGTACCAGTCTCTCCCTGGCTGATGTGGAGAATATGGGAGGAAGAGCCGGAAGGTTAGACTGGGGAAAAGAAGAATTTGGCAGGGCCATCTTTCTGGCTGATTCTCTCTTTGCGGAGACCATTCTACAAAACATATTTTTTAAATTTATGAAAGAAGACGGTAAAAGACACCGGGAGATGATCAGTGAAGAGGGCGGATTATATCTTCCGGCTCTAAAATCAGACCGGCAGCCGCTCTATCGGCCGGTAAAGAAAGAAAAGGATTTTACCACCTTTTTACTAAAAGCAATAGTAGAGGGGGAAAATAGTAAAGCTAAGCTTAAGGACTACTTAACCGGAGTAACTACTAATATTAAAGGAAACAGCAGTTACTGGGTATTTGATTTTGCCCAAGAAGATGAAGATCTGAAGAAAGAAATTGATGTGGCAGTGGAAAAGCTGCTGGAATATCAGCTTATCACTAAAGGGCTGTCCCCTACTGCAGAGGGAATCCTCATCTGTGCCAAGGGGATAGATATCAAGACCTATCTTTTCTTTAGAAATTATTTAGAAAATAAAGCCGAAAAAATGAGCCATCTGGAATTAATTACCCTTATGGCTTTAAGTAGTGAAGGCAAAAGATCTTACCTCCCCTTCCCCCAGTTTAACCATAAAACCAACCGCTACAATTTTAATGACTGGAAATATCAATATTATAACCAGATAGGAGAATTAATTGCAGACCAGAAAGAAGAGTATAAAGAGATATATCAGAATATCTTGGGAAGGGATAAAGAAAAAATTTCTTTAGATGACCAAGATTATCTATCCCTTAAAAAAGCAGTCCTTCTCTATGATTGGATAGGAGAAAAAGAGATTCGGGAATTAGAAGAGGAGCATAAAATCTATGGCGGCTCTATCCAGAAATTGGGAGAAGAATTCTCCTGGTTGGCTGATTCCCTAAGGACTGCGGCAGAAAGCCTGGGCTGGAAAATGGATCAGCCCAGTCAAAAGAATAACCCCTTAAGCCAAGAAGATAAAACCAAAAAAGATAATTGGGAAAAGATTAAGATCTTAGCAGAAAGACTCAGCTGGGGAGTGGAAGAAGAAGGGCTAAAACTGGCGCGCTTGCATATCCCCGGATTAAGCAGAAGCTATATTAAAGTCCTGCTAAGAGAGGGTTATGAGGATATGAAATGTTTGGAGCAATTATCGGTAGAAGAACTTTCTAAAATAGTACCGAAAAGATTAGCCGGAAGAATTAAAAAGAGATTCCCTGCCGAAAACTATAAACTGAAAACTGATAACCGTGATCTTGAAACTTCCATTTCTTGCCAACACACACCAAATGCTAACGACCAACGAGTAACGACTATTTTAGATATCGACCCACACCGCCCGGATAGAATTATCTTTGAGGGGAAAGAGATAGAGGTTACCGCCATAGAATTTTCCTTAATTCACCTCTTAGCTCAACATCCTGAACAAGTAATGAGTTATGACGAACTTTTAGATAAACTCTGGAAAGATGAAGAAGATGCTATCTATAATCGAGTAAGCTTTCACATCTCTAAAGTCAGAAGAACTATTCTAAAAATAATTGGAAAAAGCAAAATAAATAAAGAAAAAGTTAAAAATATCTTTACAGTAGTTTCTAAGAGAGGGGTAATGTTAAAATTAAAAGCTGACCAAATAAAAATAAATTAATTTTTAAAATTACTAATTTAGAACTAATATTTTCCCTACCTGCCTATTGTTTACTTTCCCATTAGCCAAAAAGATAAACTAATCATCGAAATTAAATCCGAATAATCAAAAGGGTTGTTCGGATTTTTTATTTTCAGTTTATTCCACGCACAGAGAAAACTCATCAAAAACTCATCGAAAACACAGAGAAAACTCGATACAAGAAAAATTTTTTATGTTGTAATTAGATTAGTCGTTAGCAGAAATGGTAGGGGCTTGATGTCTACCTGTGCGTGCCTGCACGCAGACAGGCACGCACGCAGACAGGAATCAAGCCCGGCATTACGGGACGGATAAATCCGTCCCCTACAAAAAAAATCAGCAAAAGAAAGGAGAAAAATATGGAAAAAGAAAAACCAAACAACCAAAATAAATCCTCCCAAAATGGCTATGTTATTGTCCCCAACTACTTCTTCCGGGAATGGGTAAAGGTATTAGGGATAGGACCTGCCCTACTCTATCTGGAGCTACTTTCCTATTGCCATAAAGAAAAAGATCTAGTCTGGCCAACTTTGACTACCTTAAGCAATAAATTAGCTATATCTAAAAATAGCCTAATCAGCTATCGAAAACCTCTTCTTAAATATGGACTAATTAAAAAGATAGTAAGAAGAAAATCTGCTCAGGGTGATTATCAGCCTAACCTCTATAAGGTTACTCCGATAGAAGGTGCAAAAATTGAACCTGGCCTAGTTCAAAATTTGGGTGGGGGTAGCGCAAAATTTGCACCAGGGGTGGTTCAAAATTTGCACCCTAACAATAACAATCTTAAACATTACCAATATAACAACAACAAAGATGCTGTTGCTGTTGTTGATTTTATAAAATTAAAAGAAGAAAGGAGAAAGAGAATCAAAGAAGATTTAACTGGATTAGACTTTAAAGATAGTTTTATAGAGAAACTACTTAAAGACTTCCCTTTAGATAAGGTGGAAGAGAAATTAGAACTACTAAAAGAAAAGAAGAATATTATTAACCCCTCTGGCTGGCTTTTAGCTGCCTTAAAGGATGATTATCAGGGTAGCCAGGAGGAAGAGATCCAGGAGGTTATAGAGGAAAAGAAAGAAGAGCCGCAGAGGATATTTTCTTCCCGGGAAGAAGCCCTGGAGCAGATCAGAAAGACCAGAAAAATGCTGGCTAATTTGTGAAAGAAGAAGGAGGAAATATGTAATGGAATTAAAAGAATTAATTGCCAAAGCTAAAGAAAAAGACGTTGGGGCAATGGAAGAACTATTCAATCAGTTTACACCTTTACTAAAATCCAGAGCCAAAAGATATTCCCGTTATGGGCTTGAATATGATGATATCTTCCAACAAGCTTCCCTGTTATTTATTATCTCAGTCTATGATTATAAAGAAAGACCCCCTACTACCTTTGCCGGTTATATTAAGAAGAGGATCGACTGGGGATTATGGGTCTACTATCGGAAATACTTAAAACAAAAGATAGAAATACCTTATGGCCTAAGCCCGAAAAAATTATAAAGGTCATGGAGTGCGACCGTAAGAAGCTTGGCAATCCAATCCAACGTCATTGCGAGCCCTGATTTATCAGGGCGTGGCAATCTCGTAATCAATGAGATTGCTTCGTCGCAAAAGCTCCTCGCAATGACATTTTAAATTGGTGAATTGGTAAATAGGTAAATTGGTAAATTAATTAAAAGGAGTTTGCCTTTGAGTAAATTAGAAAATATTTTAGAGAAAAATGATTTAGAAGAGGGTTACAAACTTCTCACTAAAAGAGAAAAGAAGATTATCAGCCTTTATTATCTGGAGGGGTATAAGGATGAAGAGATTGCGAGATTTTATGGAGTATGTCAACAATCAATAAATGAAAGCCGTCAAAAAGGAATTAATAAATTAAAAAAATATTAATTTTTTTCTCTGCTACCCTGTAAAATCACCTCTTTTTTGCTCTTACTAAGTAGAGAGAGTTGGAAGCCAAGCTAAAAACTGTAACCACTCATTACTCATTACATATTACGCTAATTGGCTAATAGCCAATTAGCCAGAAAGGAGGTGATTTTAAATGGCCGTAATAGTAGTTCCCAGAGACTCTTCTTTGCAACTAAGACTGGTAACCGGAACCAATCCGCTAACCGGAGCACCAATAATAGAGAGCAAAACTTTCACTAAGGTCAAAGCTACTGCCCTCGATCAGGATGTCTATGATGTTACCACTGCTTTAATAGGCTTACAGAAGTATCCGGTAGATGAGATCAGAGCCCAAAAAGAGTCTCAACTAACCGAATAGCAAATTAGTCGTTAGTGGATAGTGAATAGTCGTTAGCTGGAAAAAACGAAAAAGCAAAGAAGCAGACTAATCACTATAAATTAAAAATAAATTAATCAATTAACCTTTCTCGATTGGTAGATGTCATTCCCGCGGAAGCAGGAATTCAGAACATTTATCACCCGCATTTATGAATTGGTAAATTGGTCAATCGGTAAATTGGTTAATTGATAAAGGAGGTGAATAAAAAATGGCTACCAGTTTAGGAGAATTAACTACTTACAAGAGACTGTATATGCAGTTTAGAGATAGTGTCGCTAAATCAGTAAACTTAACCTTGAATAATCCTAAGACGGTTGAAGATGGAGACTATGCTGACTTTGCGGCTCAGGATGCAGCTATTGAAGGAGTTATGGATACTATAATCGCTAAGAATATCTTCCATAATAATGGTAATGACTTAGTAGCTAAGATCAATGCTCGGATACTTGATTATAAGTCTACTGATGTTATGGATGTGTAAATCAGTCGATAGTCGATAGTGCATAGTCGTTAGTAAGAAAGGGAGGGAAAGTTTACTGTGTAGGATAGGCGTTCCCCGTTTTCACGAGGACAGGCCCGCCGGTCTATGTAAAGGTAGGGGCGTATTGCCTGCCTGTGCGTGTACGCACGCAGACAGGCAATACGCCCCTACACCCTGTAACTTGCAACTTGCAACTATTTTCGACGAAGGAGGAAAATTTATGTTACAAGCTATCTTAAGTAAATATCTATTTAATGCTCTACTTCTGGCTATCGTCTCTATCGGTTATGGCTTCTTAAAGAACAAATTAGGAGAAGAGCGAGCCAATACCATTAAAGAGGCCCTCCTTACCGCTATGCTCTGGGCGGAAGAGGAATTAGGGATAGGAAATGGCAATCAAAAATGGGAAGAGGCCTGGAAGAAGTTGATCGAAATACTGGCCGATAAGCAGATCCAATTGAGAAAGAGTGAGGAGAAGGCAGTAAAGACCATGATGAAGGCTAATGTGGGAAAGATTAATCAGCAGACTTATGATACTTTATTGAAGAGAAAACTGCTGAAGGATAAAGGACCTACCCAACAATCATTTTAGGTTAAATAGTAAGCTGGTTTTATTTGTGGATTCCTGTTTTCACAGGAATGACATTAGTGGGTGGAAAAGGAGTTTGCTCATGGAGAGGTTAAATCAAATAAATGATATAGATATAGCCCCACATTTCAACCTATCTGAATTTGCCTGTCCCTGTTGTAAGAGAGTGATGTTACATCCACTGCTTTTAAAGAAGTTGGTGGAGTTTAGAGCCATCATCAAAAAGCCGATCTATATTACCTCTGGTTATAGGTGTTTGGAATATAACCAAAAAGTAGGAGGGATAAAATGTAGCTATCATCTGTTGGGTCTGGCAGCAGATATAAAGATAGAGGGGGTATCTGCCCTGGATTTATTAGAGATTGCTGAGATGATAGATTTTTCCGGGATCGGGCTTTACGAGAAGAAGAACTTCTTGCATCTGGATGTCCGACCGACGAAACTTGCTCGCTGGAGAGGATAAGAAAGGAGAAAATTCAATGGATATAAAAACATTATTAGACTTAATCGCTAATCAGGGTTTCCCTATTGCCCTGTCCATACTCTTAATCTTTCGGATTGATAGATTTATGCAGGAGATAGTAGTAGCTCAAAAAGAGGGTTATCGGCAGGTTCTGGAAAATACCAAAGAGATACACAATACTATCACCACCTTAAATCAGCAAAATCGGGAATATTATTCTCTGCGTTTTTCAGAAGTTCAAAAAGAACTCTCTGGAATGAAGATAGAGTTGGGGAAAATTGAATAGAGATAAAAAGGCAATAAAAAAGGGTAAGCTATAAAGAAAGTCATCTTCTTTAGCTTACTCTTTTTTATTTTTAATATTATTTATTCTGTCACAATATTTTTCCTATTTCAGCAGACCAGTTCTCTGGTTAAACTCTCTAATTAATTTATCTATCTTACTGGTCTGTTGGTGGATACTGCTCCAGTAATTTTCATAATCATACCATTGGGCATTTAATTCTTCTAAATCTTTACCCTGTTGTTCTACCCAGGTAAAGTATTTTAGGTTATGAATTCTTTTCTTATCATAATAAGTTAATT
>Ga0315289_10008463_pt1 | contig 14881 bp, 7 predicted proteins | sample YL17G11_40_MG_FD_203452 | JGI IMG/M metagenome (GOLD analysis project Ga0315289, IMG submission 203452) | Sediment microbial communities from Yellowstone Lake, YNP, Wyoming, USA - YL17G11_40 | ecosystem: Environmental > Aquatic > Freshwater > Lake > Sediment | place: USA: Wyoming | collected...
ATGAGAAGGAGAGAGGGAAGAGAGCAAGGATTTGGAAAGAAGAAGAAAGAAGAAGAAGAAAAGGAGGCGCCATTGGAGCCTTGCTTCTCTCTCTCTCTCTCTCTCTCTCTCTCTCTCTCTCTCTCTTGCTCGATTCTTTGCTCCTCTCTCGTCTCACCAGATGGTCCGTCGGAAGAGATGCCGTGGAGGCGTTCACCTTGGAGGAGTTGTTTTCGGGGTTTGGCGAAGAAGAGAGGATGAGCGGAGAGGGTCGAGGTCGAGGTCGAGGGGAGGGTCGAGACGTCGAGCGGCGGTCATCGAAAAGAAAAAAAGTTCAACGCGCTGCACGACAGCTAGCCTTCCTTCCTTTTGCTCAATTCTCACTTCAGCGTTCGCAGTGTCGAGAATTGTCTCCACACAAGGCAGGGCGAGAGCATCTCGAACCCACGGAAGCGAGCAAAGGCCCGAGTCGGCCATCGTTGATACTGTTTTTCCGATGCAGTCAGTGAATGATTTGCATCGATTGAAGCGATCCCAAAAGAGACTCTGAGTGAGTTTTCTTCGCTTTTGCTCTACCTCGTCATTTCTCTTTCAGTCCTTCGGTCTCTGCTGGCTCTGTCTCCCTCGCTGCTTGCTGGCTGGCTCTGCCCCTCGCTGCTCGCTGGCTGGCTCTGCCCCTGTCCCTCACTGCTGCATCGCAGCCAGCCCGCAGCGATGAACGGCGACGGCAGCCTGGAGGTGCGGGCCACCCAGGAAACCATCTGCTCGATCTCTTTGGCGAGCCGACGACGTCGATGACCAGTCATTCCTTCTAACGCCGGCCTCTCTATTCCCACTCACACACACTCTCTCTCCTCCTCTTCTCAGGGCACGGAGATCGTCATCCGCGCCGCGACCGGATCGCTCGCGCAGATGCGCCACGTCGTGGGGCAGTTTCCTCTGGTAAGAAAGATTTTTTTCTTCGCTTTCATCGATGGCCGGCCGTCGAAATGTCGTGCTCTCTTTCTCGACCTCCACCCCACCTCCTCGACCTCCTCGCGCTTGCTCGCTCGCTCGCGCCCACTCTTTCGCTCCCTCCGTCCGATTCTCGGAGGGTGCGGCTGCGAGAGCAGCCGCTACCGATGGACGGACTCATCGTCGTCGCTTTCGGTCATTTATTTGGACGTCGTTCTTTCTCCGCCGTCGTCGTTGTCGTCGTTTTTGGCTCTTTCTCTCGACCTCTCCTCACTCTCTCGCGCGCGCGCGCCTTCTCGCTTCCCGCCCCTCCGAAGAGAGCCAGAGGAGCCAGTGGTCGTCGTCATCTTCGTCGTCGTCGCCGCTTTCGCTCTTGTTCCTTGCGACCTCTTCCAACTCACAATCGCTTCCCCCCTCCCACCTTCCGAAAACTCGGGGGGGGGGTAAACTCTCTCTCTCTTGCTCCCATTTTTCAGGGCGCGCCTTCCTTCCGCAAGAGGCCGAAATCCGCCACCTCGCATGCCCCTCCTCCTCCTCCTCCTCCCTCCGCCTCGTCTTGGCGCCTCGCAGCCCGCCCGGACCCCACAGCGCTGCCCCCTCCCCCTCCAGTCCCGCTCGATAGGTGGGCCCTGATGACGAGCGACCCCTCTTCTTCTGCCGCCGCCGCCGCTCCTGCTCCTCCTCCCGCGCTGCTGCTGCGGGACACGCACCTCTCCACCCCGGAGGCCGGCCTGCTGTCCCGCGGGGGCTACTTCCTGCTCTTCCGGGACGATACCGCAGCGCGCCAGAACGATTCCACAACAAGCCTCGTCGCCGTCCCAGTGGAGGAGTGGCACACCTTCCGGCCGCCCCTCCGGCACGCCGTGCCCACGCTCGAAGAGGCCGAGGCCGCGATGGAGGCCCGCGCCCGCGGTGGCGCCGGGGGGGTCGGAGTCGCCGCGACGCACACGAGGCTCGCCGCCCTGCTGAACCGCGCGGACGAGATGGAGGCGGCTGCCATCAACGGTGGGAACTCTGCCGGTGGTGCTGCTGCTGCTCGCGGCAACGCCGGCGCCGGCGACGACGACGACGACGAAGGTGGCGGTTCCGACGTCGAGGAGCGCCGAGCGCAGCTGGGAAAAGGTGGCGCTGCGTCATCGTCCGCGGCTGCTCGCCGAAAGGCAGCAGCAGTGTCAGCAGCAGTAGGCGCGGCATCGTCAAAACCGAGACCCGCTACTGCTGCCGCCGACGACGCCATCAACGACAACGGAGGCGCGCCCGATGCCGCCGGAGCCGGGGCCGAGGACTGGGAGCACGAGGCGAACGCCGACGACGACGACCTCGACATGGGCGACGGCGCCGACGAGGACGGCGTCGGAGGCGGAGGCGGAGCCTTTGGCCCTTCAGGCCGCGGCGGCCGAAACGGCGGCGGCGCTCGCCCGTCGCTCTCGGGCGACAGCGGTGGCGGAATGTCCCCTCGCTCCAAGTACCACAGGCTGATGAAGGGGACAGCAGCGGGCATGACCTCTTCCGATGAGGAGTTTGGTGACGGCGACGACGACGACGACGACGACGATGTCAGCAAGATGGTCCGCAGGGACAAGCGGATGATCTTCGGGTCTAGCGGCGGAGGAAGCCGAAAGGGCAAGGAGAAGGTCGGCGTCGCAGCGACGGCAAAGACGACGCCGACTTCTGCAGCAGCAGGCAAGCGGAAATCCTCGCGCTCCCGCTCCCGTGGCCTCTCTACGGATGGAGACGACGACGACGACGACGATGATCTCCTGGACGACGACGAGGACCTCGACGACCTAGACGAGATGGCGGAGAAGACCAAGACCGAGGTGCTCGCCGCGAGGCCGAGCATGGAGGAGGAAGCGAAAGGAGCTGCTGCTGCTGCTGCTGGTGGCGGCATTGGCGTTGCTCCCGGTCGTGCGCCCAGCAGCAGGAGCGTCTCTCCTGCTGCTGCTGCTGCTGCTGCTGGTGCTGGTGCTGGTGCTGGAAAGCAGACAAAGCGCAAGGCCTCCGCCTCGCCTTCGCCGGGCGGCGGCGGCGGCGTGGGGAAGAAAAAGGCCAAGGCGCCCTCTGTCGCGCCGCCGCAACCGCCGCAACAGCTGCCCCCCTCTGCTGCTCCGTGTCCCTCCAGCCTCGGCCCTCCGACGGACGCAGAGATCGCCGCCGCGATCCGCGAGCGCGGTCCCATGGCCTCCTCCGCCCTGACGGCGATGTTCAAGGCCAGGCTGGCCGGAGCAGACGCGAAAAAGGCGTTCACCGCCGCCGTCAAGCGCGTCGCCAAGCTCGAGGAGCGCGACGGCACCAAGGTGATTGTGTTGAGGTAGAATAGATTTTCTTTCGCCCTTTTGAGTTTCCTGTTTTCCGTTTTTTTGTTCCTCTCTGTTGTGCAAACTTAAGCTTTATCTCCCATAGCATGAAACGTATCGGAAGAAGGAAGGGGGGCAGAGAGAACTGATCGTGCAATGGTGGGTCCAGAACGAGAGTCAAGAGTGGTCCTTGCTAACCCTTTTTGGGGTGCAGGGTTCTCGGCCAAAGCGAGAACAAAAAATCATTCTTTCGAGTTCCGAAGCTTCCTTCTTTCGATTGCGATCGCTTCGTCGCCTCTCCTTTCTCGCAGAGGTCCAGATGGCGCTCCTCGCTGGATTCTTGAGGCCGTCTGCGCTACTTGGTCCGCGGCGGCGGTATCTCGGAAGCAAAGGAGAGAGACCATCAGCAACAGATCGATCGCCGCAGCATCTCCTTGTATCTCCTCCTGCTGCTGCTTCTCTTTTTCTTCATCACAGTTGTCAACGCCACGGTCAGCGCACGTCCCTCCTCGTCACGCTCGCAGCAGCAGCTTCAGGAGCAGCAGCAGGAAGTGACAGCCAGGAACAACCACAACAAAAACCAACTTTCCAGCAACGGCTCGCCGCCGCCGCCCAGGCATCGTCGAAGAAGAGGAAGAAGAAGCCGCTTCCCGCCAGGCTTTTGTCTTCCTTCCTCGCGACGTCTTCGGTACCGTACAGGTGAGCGTCATTGGGGACTGCGCTCTGATTGGAATCGCGAGAAGAGAACCACTTAAAGGGTTGGAATTGAGTCGGCATTGAAAACGGGCGACGACGGTCGCCGAGCAAAGCTTGACCCCTTTCGCCTCGCGACCTCCTCGACCCCCTCGTCTTCCGACAGACTCACGCTCCCTCGCTCTGTCTCTCTCTCACCGCCCCCCTCGTCTTCTGACCGACTCACGCTCCCTCGCTCTGTCTCTCTCTCACCGCCCCCCTCGCCCCCCCACCCCCTTCCCGCCCTTCCTCACAACAATATAACAGCTCCTACGTCCCCGAACCGGCCACGCTCCTCCATAGGGTCCACGCCCGAGCAAAGCTCTTCCTCCTCCTGGCCACCCTCCTCCTCGCGGCGCGCTCGCCCCCGGGCGTCCGGGCGGCGCTCGCGGGTGCCGTCGCGGCCTCGACGCTCGTGATCCTGCCGGCGCGGCTCGCGCTGCCGCAGCTCCGCCGCGTCGTCATGATCGCAGGGTTTATCTTCTTCCTGACGGCGATAGGAGCAGAGTCCGTCCCCCCCCCCCTGCAGTCGAGGTGCCCGCCGGGGGTCGAGGCGGGGCTGGCCGCGTGCCCGCCTGCGATCGGTGGAGGCGGCGGCGGAGGTGTCTTGCTTGCTGCGGCTTCTTCTGCGGCTTCTTCTGCTGCTTCTGCTTCTGCCGCCGCCGCCGCCGCCGCTCCTTCTTCTCCTCCCTTTGGGATCGACTTCGCCGCATTCGCCCCCGCGGAAGACGGCGTCGCCTCCCAGGCCCGCAGCTACTCGTACGTCGTCTTCCACTTTCTGTTTGTCACCGTCACGCGCCGGTCGCTCCGGCTGGCGACGTCCGCGGCGGCGACCTGCCTGCTCGCGCTGCAGGGCTCGTCGCTGGTGCTGACGACGACGACGGCGGAGGACGCCGCCCTGGCGCTCTGCACGCTCCCGAGCTTGAAAAGAGAGAAGAGAGAGAGGAGGAGCGGCGACGGAACCACCGACGACGAAACCACCCCCTCGTCGTCGCCGTCGTTCATCGAAGTCATCCGTCGGCCTGCCAACCGAACGGCGCTGACCCTGCTCCTCTCCCTGCGCTTCCTGGCGCTGGTCTTCGACGAGGCGAGGGGCCTGGCTCTGGGGCTCGCGGCCCGCGGGATCGACTGGGAGGGGCTCGGGAGCGGCGGGGGCGTCACGGTCGGCCTGCGGCTCGTCACGAGGCTCTTTGGCAACCTGCAGGCCAGGGCCGGCGACGTCGCCGTCGCGATGACCGCTCGGGGGTTTGCCGGCCCCGGGCTCCACATCGTCCATCCCGCCGCGGTTCCGGAGGGAGCGGACGGCGCGAAGAAAGGTGCTCGGGTCTCTTTTGGAGCGACCCTGTGCGCGGTGCTGCTGGCGTGTGCGGCGCTGGCGCGGGCGGCGGTGTCGAGCCCGGCGTAAGGAAGAGGAGACTTTTTTTCCCCTTTTCTTTTGCAGTGTTGAGTTTTCATTATTTCAGTTTTTCTTATTCGATTGTATATAACGAAAGAAACGAAACAGAATTGCGCGGACTTGAAGTATTCAACAACGAGAGGAAAAATAGAAATGCAGGATGAGAGAGAGGGAGAGAAGATGAGGGTGAAAGAAGTGAGAGAGGGAGAGATGAGGAGGAATGAAGAAAGCAGGAAAAAACTCGCTCCTCTCTTTCCTTTCTTCAAACTCTCCTCTCCGCAATCGTCGTCGTCCTCTCGGCCGCCGCCTCCTTGGCGGCCGCGGCAGTAGTCTCCTCAGCTTCCTGTTCCTCCTCTTTCCTCTCCTCCTCCATCTGCACCGCGAATTTCTCCTTGGCCTCGGCTTCTCTCTTCCCTCGGCCCCCGCGCTCGAGCCACAGCTTTGCGGCGATGACCCCCAGCGCGAGGGCGAGCTCGACCGTGGTGAAGATCCACCCGACGAGCGCCTTCTCCAGCACCAGGTACGCCAGGTTAAAGGCAAGGCCCGCGGCGTAAGTCAGGGTGTAGTAGAGCGAGATGTCTGTATGGAGTCGTGTTGGATGGGTGGACGGACGGAGGTAGAGGGACGGGGGGAGGTGGTCGAGGTTGAGGAGAGGTGGTGGAGGTCGGGGACGAAGTTTCCCCGACGGATCAAAAAACCTTCACACTTCTCACCTGTCGTGCTCCTCGTCTTGTAGATGCGGTACAGCTGCGGCACCAGACAAATCGAGAGCAGGATGCCGCCGCTCGTCCCGAGCGCGTTGGCGGTAGGGCCGCCGGGGCTCGTTGAGGACGGTGCCATGCAATTCGTTTCCGAGTTCTTTTTTTTCCCTTCCTTTTCTTCGAGAGCGAAAAGTGCACCTCATTTTTTTTCTTTCCGAAAGCGAAATCCGCTTTTCTTCTTCTCCTTCTTCTCGGAGCTCTTTCCCTCTTCTCGGAGCTCTTTTCCTTCTTCTTCTCCCGATGGCGACCGCGCCTCCTCTGTAATCGCCCGGGTGTCTCTCGACATTGTGCCCTCGAGGTCTCGCCGGTAGAAGCCAGGACAGAAGAGAGGGGGAGAAAGGTCGCTCTTCTTGCCCTTCGTCTTGCTCCTTCTTCAGACTTCAATGGGAAACCAGCTCAGCGCCCCCTCGCGACCGGCGCACGACCTCGTGGCCGAAGTGCCCGGCCTCGTCTTCAAGGAAGCCCTCGGTGAGTAGAGAAGTTGGAGAAGAAGAAGAAGAAGTGGAAGAGAAGGAAGGCGAGAGGAGTCCTCCGTTCGACGCAGCCATCAATGCCTCTCTCTCTCTCTCTCAGCTGCTGACGTCGACGACGACGACGGCGGCGACGACCGCTCTCGACCTCCTCCTCTCTCTCTTCTCTCTATCTCTGACTCTCGCTCTCCCTCTTTCCGACTCTCGCTCTCCCTCTTTCTGGCCCCCTTTCCCTCTCGTCGACTCGCACTCTCCAGGCGGCGGCCGCCTCATGAAGTCTTGCCTCTGCGTGCACGACGACGCCGGGCTCGTCGTCGTCAAGGTTTGTTTGTCGGCGGGTGGTTTTTTTTTGTCTGCTTCCCTTTTTTTGTTTCCGCCGCCGCTTCTTCTCCTTTCTGAACAATCACCCCCCCCCCCCTTTCCCCTTTCCCCCTCTCCAGATCTACCAAAAGCGCAACCCGGACAGCAGCAGCGGCTCGCCTTCCCTCCGCCCCGTGGAGAAGCAGCTCCTGGACATCTCGGACAGGCTGGCGCGGAGGAGGCAGGCGGCGGCGGCAGAAGCGAGCTCCTCTCCCCCTGCTTCTGACTCTGCCGCTGCCTCCTCTCCCTCCCCTTCCCCTTCCTACCCTCACTTCCTGCCCGTCGCGCGAGCCCTCGAGACCCCTCGCGCGGCCTACCTCCTCCGCCCCTACGCCCAGACCTCTCTGCGCTCCCGCTGCGGCACCCGCCCCTTTCTGTCGGGCGCGGAGAAGGACTGGATCGCCTTCCAGCTGCTCTCCGCCGCCGCCGAGATGCACGCGGCCGGCGTCGTCCACGGCGACCTCAAGGCCGAGAACGTCCTGCTCACGAGCTGGGGCTGGCTGCTGCTGGCGGACTTCGCGCCCTTCAAGCCCGGGGCCCTGCCCGCGGACAACCCCGCTGACTTCACCGCCTTCTTCGACGACGCGGCCGGGTCGAGGAGGTGCTGCCTGGCGCCGGAGAGGTTTGTCGACGGCGGCAGCGGCGAGGGTGGGGGAGGCGGCGGCGGCGGCAACGATGCTGCCGCCTCCGCAACCGCGGCGGCGGCCCATGCCGCCGCCGTCCCGTTCCGCCCCCGCCACGCCCCGCTCGCTCTCACGGAGGCCATGGACGTCTTCTCGGCCGGGTGCGTGCTGGCCGAGCTGTACGCCGACGGGCGGCCGCTGTTCGACCTGTCGAGGCTGCTCGCGTTCCGCAAGAGCGGCGGCGGCGGCGCCGCGGGCGGAGGAAGCGCAGACGTCGGGAGGAACGGCGACTCCCTGCTGATGTCCACTTTGGCCGCCGTGCCTCCCGCGCTGCGCCCGCTCGTGCGCTCGATGGTCTCCGTCGACCCGAGGGCTCGCCCGACGGCGGCGGAGGCGCTGAGGCAAGCAGAGGCGTCGGCGCACTTCCCCCCTGCGTTTTTCGGTGCCGGGGCAGAGAAAGGTCCCGCTGGCTTTTCGCCTCCTCCTTCTCTGCACGACCTCTTCCGAGAGCAGCACTCGCTAGACGCCGACGGGCGCATCGCCGCGGTCCTCTTTGCCGCGCCTTTGTTTTTAAACGAGGGACGCGGCGGAAAGGGGAAGGGGAAGCGGAGGAAGAAGATAGAAAAGGAGGAGGAGACGACGGCGGCGCAAGAGCCGCAGAGCGCTGCCTCTGCCTCTGCCTCTGCTGCTTCATCTGCTGTCGCTCCTTCGATCGTGCGCGACGTCTCGAAGCTACTTTCGGCCACCGAAGGGCTCCTGGCGAGGCTGAGCACGAACGAAGCCGAAGGAGGAGGAGGAGGAGGAGGAGATGACGGCGACGAAGACGAAGGCGACGTCGTCGTCGAGCGCGTCGACGAGGTCGAGTTCCGGGCGCCGGCGCAGCCGATGTCTTCGTTGCCACTGGCGCTTTCGTCGTCGACGTCGTCTTCCGCTGCTGCTCCCATCGGTGCGGCTGCTGCTGCCTCGGCCTCCTCCTCCTCCCCTCGCTGGGTCCCCGCCGACCCGGCAGCAGCGGGCCTGACCCCGGCCCTCGACGGCGTCGCCTCGGGCTCCCGGAGGACCAAGGAGCAGGTCCGCCTCCCTCCTCGTCCCCCGCCGTCTCCTTCTTTTCCTTCCTCCTCCCGCTCCCCCAGGCGGGCGGGCAGCAGGGGCGGATGGGTCTGGGCCTCGGAATGGGCGCTGGACACCGCCGCTGCGCCTGCTGCCGACGCGCAGGGGTGGTCTTACAGCGGGGGGGGAGGGCGTGGAGCTGGCAGCAAGCCCCTCGCTGCCGCCGCCGCGGGAGGAGACTCCGACGACGGCGACAACGAGGCGGGCATCTTCGCCGCGGCCGCGGCCTCGTCGGCGGACTGGACCGCGGACCCCTCCCCGGACGCCTGTTGGAGGAGGAGGCAGTGGGTGCGCGTGCGCAGGAGGGTCGTCGTGGGAGTCGATTCTGTTGCTGCTGCTGCTGCTGCTGTCGATGCTGCTGCTGCTGCTGCTGCCAGCGACGACAGCGAAAGTGGATCCGACGACGACGCCGAAACCGAAACCACTCGCCGCCCTTCCTCCTCCTCAAGCAACAACCCGCACCACGATGTCGTCGTCGCGACGGTGCTCACGGGCCTGCTCGCCTCGCTCCTCCGCGGCGCCCCCTCCCCGGACGCCCGCGCCTCGGGCGCGAGCTGCCTCGCGCACGTCGCCGCGGCGGCCGACGACGCGGCCAGGCTCGACCGCGCGCTGCCCTACCTCGTCGCGCTGCTGACGTCGGACGACGCGCCGAGGGTGCGCGCGGCGGCCGTCCGGGCGCTGGTGGTGCTGATGCGGGCCGTGGGCAGCCTGGGTGGCGGCGGCGGAGGAGGAGGAGGCGCTGCTGCTGCTGCTGCGGGAGCTCCTTCCTCGCGCTCGGCGACATCCTTCTCCGCCGCTGCCGCCGGGACGCTCTCGGCCTACCTCTGGCCCTCACTGGGGCAGGCCGCGGCCTCGGACGGCGACGAGGGCGTCCGCGTCGCGCTGGCGGGTGCCCTGGCGCCGCTGGCGTGCGCCGCAGCGAGGCTGCTGAGGAGAGAAGGAAGTGGAGGAGGAGAAGAGGAAGAAGAAGAGGAAGGAGGAGGCGACGACGACGACAAAGGAAAAGGCGACGGCGGCAGCGACGGCGACGACGAGCGAAAAGAAAGCAAAACCGCCGCTCCCTCCGACTCCGACTCCGATTCGGGATCCGAAGACGAGTCCGAGTCCCTCGAGCTCGTGCGCTTCGTCGAGCGCGCCCTCCACGACCTCTCCGTCGGCGCCTCCTCCTCCTCGGCGACGCGCCTCGCCCTGCTCCCGGGGCTCGGGAGCCTCGCGGCGCTGCTCGGCCGGGCCGAGGCCAACGACCTGGTGCTGCCCGCGGCGATTACCTTCCTGAACGACAGGGACCCGCAGGTCCGCGCCGCGTTCTTCAGGCACGCGGGAAGCGGGCTCGCCGCGGCCGCCGGCCCCGGCGGGCTCGAGGCCTTTCTGCTCCCGTGCCTCGAGCAGGCGCTGGCCGACGAGTCCCCCGCGGTCGCGGCGGCGGCGCTCTCGTTCCTGGCCGACGCCTGCGCGGCAGGGGAGGACGCGGGGCGGCCGGCCCCCTCCGGCTCGGCCGCTCCCCGTCGGGACCCGCGGACAGCGCCCGGCCCGGCGCTCCCCCTCCTGCGCCGCGGGCCGATGCTCGGGGCGGCGCGGCGGGCGCTGCCCCGGGCGCTGTCCGCGGGCTCGCCGGCCGCCGTCCAGGCCGCGGCGGCGGGGTTCGCCGCGGCCGCCGCGGGGGCCCTCCCCTCTGCCGCCGAGGCGTTTGCTCTGATCTCTCCGCTGCTGAGGGGGGCCTGCGAGCGCGACCCCGCGGATCTGACGGACGCGGCGTCGATCGCGGCGGTGCTGCTGAAGAGGAGGGAGGGGAAGAGGAGAAAGGAGGCTGCCGGCGACGACTGCGGCGGCCCCGACTCCCCGAGTCCCGTCGGCATCCCTCCCCTGCTCGAGCTCGCCACCAGCGCGCCTCTGCTGGTCCTCCCCGCCGCCGCGGCCTCTTCTTCGTCGTCGGATGCGCTGCATCCCGGCGCTTCAGCTCTGGACTGCGCTCTCGCCGCGGCGGGGATGTCGCTGGAGGAGGAGGAGGAGCAGGGAGGAGAAGAAGGAGGCCGCAGCAGCGACAGCAGCAACGCGCTCTTCCGCCGCCCGGCGACCAAGGAGCTCATCTCCCGCGCCGCGAGGCGCGTCTTGCCCGGAGGTGGAGGAGGAGCTTCCAGTTCGTCGTCGTCTCGTACTGCTGCTGCTGCTGCTTCTGCTCCTTCTGCTGCTGCGGACCTCGCCCTGCTGGGAGCCGAGGCCGACGGGGAGGCCTCCTTCTACGGCGTGCCCGCCGCGGCCGTCGCCGCCGCCAACGCCGAGGCGGCCATCGCCGTCGCGGCTTCGAGCTCGCTGCTCGGAGCTTCCTCTTCCGCTGCTGCTCCTTTCCCGTCGCCAACTTCGCCTTCTCGCTCGACCGCCGCTCTGCTCCTCCCCTCCTCGGGCCCGCCCCCCTGCTCGCTCGACCGCGCCCCCTGGCGCCCGCGAGGCTCGCTCGTCGCGCACCTGGCCGAGCACTCCCGCGCCGTCAACGCCGTCGCCGTCCCTGTTTCGGGTCGCTTCTTCGCCACGGCCTCCTCGGATGGCGTTTCCCGCGTCTGGGACGCCGCGGGACTGGAGAGGGACGCGAGCGCGAGGTCGAGGGCTGCCTACGCGGGCCAGGCCGCGGCCGGCGCGGCCAGGCTCTTGTGCGCCTGCTCCGCCGCCGCCGCGTCCTCGGCAGACGCCGTCGCGACGGGGTGTTCCGCCGGCACCGTCCACGTCTGGCGGGTCGGGTATGCTCCCGCGGGGGGCCGCGCCGGGGCTCCTGAGCGCGTCGCGGGGATCTTTGTCGGGAGCGGAAGCGGAGGAAGTGGAAGCGGCGCTGTTCGAGCCGGAGTCGGCAGCAGCATCGGCAACAACAGCGCGCTGCCGTCGATCTCGTCCGCCGCGGTCGCGGCGTCGGCCGCCGCGGCGACGGTGGCTGCCCCCGGGGAGGGCGCGGTCTACTCCCTCGTCGACTGGCATCCGAGCTCGGTCGCCCCTGCTTCAGGCCAAGGGTTGCTCCTTTACTCGACCGCGCGAGGGGGGGTGCACGGCTGGGACCTGCGGCAGCGAGGAAGCGGAGGCGGTGGAGGCGCAAGCGGAAGGAAACCCCGCTCTTTTTCTTCCTCCTCTTCTCGAGACGACGCCTGGGTCCTGACCCCCCCAGCCTGCGAGGGCTCCATCGGCGCGATCGCGGCAGACCCCCTGGGCTCCTCCTGGGTCTTCACGGGCTCCTCGCGCGGCGTGCTGTCCCTCTGGGACGCGAGGCTGTTGATCCGCGTGGCGGCGTGGAGGCTGCCTGGGGCGCCCAGCGTCGACGCGCTGGCGGTCGCGGCAGCGCCGTGGGAGAGAATCGGAGGAGGTTCTGCTGCTGCTGCTGCCGCTGCTACTGCAGACGCTTCTTCTTCTCTGCCGCCGCCCTCCGGCCCTCTGGTCTGGTGCGCAGCGGGAGGGGAGGCCTCGCTGTGGGAGATCTCCAAGGGGGCGCCCAGGCTCGTGCTGCGGTCGTCGTCGTCGTCCTCCGGTTCGGCGGAAGCGGTGCCGGTGTCGTTGCGAGGGTTTTCGCCGCCCTCGACCTCTTCTTCTTCGCAACCTCCTCCGCTGCCGACCGACCTCTCCTCGACCAGTATCGCTTCGCGCTCCCGCGGCGCTGTCCGCTCCTTGCTCTCCACGGGCGCAGGACCCCTGATCACGGGAGGAGGCGACGGCGTCCTCAGGCTCTGGGACTGCGCGAGGCCCGACGACAGCTATGTCGTTGCCGGGTTCCCCCCGGACGACAGCGACAGCGAAGAAGACGAGAGGTCTCCTCTCGCTTCTTCTTCCTCCGCCGCCGCCGCCAACAGCAACCCGCTGCCCCGCCCGCCGCCGCCGCCGCAGCGCCTGCGCCCTAGAGGACCCCGGGTCTACTCTCGCCGCGTCGTCGAGGGCGGGCTCGTGGTCGTGGAAGAAGCGAAAGCGGCGGCGACGGCAAGAGTAGCGACGGCAGCGAGGGCAGCACCCGCCGGTGCTGCCGCCGCCGCCGCCGCCGGCGGCGGAAACAAAGACTGGTGCTCGTCGTCGTCGCCGTCGTCCCTCATCGACCCCTTCAGCGTCGAGTCCACTGCCGCGAGCCTCGCGCACAGGGACTCGATCACGGCCCTGGCGTCGATCGTGGGCCAGGGAGGCGTGAGGCTGCTGCTCTCGGCGGGCAGGGACGGGGTCGTCAAGGCGTGGCGGTAGAGAATAAGAAAATTTCCATTTTGTAACAAAAAAAACTAGCATGCATTTTACATTTCATCATTTTCATTCCTTTCGGTCCCTTGTTTCTTCTCAACTCACCTTCGCTCGAGACCTCACCCGCCGGCGCGGCCCGCGGCAGCTGCAGCAGCGGCGAGGTCCTCGGCGTCGGTGCGAGGCCTCGCTCTTGCCCCCTCCCCCGTCGCCGCAGCCGCAGGAGCTGCCGCCACCGGGAACAGCGCCTCGTCCTTCCTCTCCCACCCGAAGAGGCACGCCGAGAGCCACTCCGGGGAGACGCAATGGATCAGCGGCGAAGCTGCCGCCGCCGCCGCCGCAGCAGCAGCAGCAGCAGCAGCAGCAGCAGCAGAGACCGCTCCAGCTGCCTCCGCGGCCTCCGTTACTGCAGCTGCTGCCGCGGCGGCTGCGGCCAAGGAGACGTTGTGCGCCCTCGCCCCGCTGACCTTGGCGGTGCCGTCGGCGGCGGCGACAACGTGCGTCGTCCGGCCGGGAGCGAGGCGCTCCTCGACGACGGCCCCGAGCGCGCGGGCCGTCCTCGCGGCCGGGACGGCGGCGAGCGGGGTGCCCAAGGGCGCCAGCCCGGAGAGCACCAAGAAGCAGCCGCGGAGGACGGAGGAGCGCAGGGCGTGGAGGTGCTTGCGGACGTCGGCCGTACTCTTTGCTGCTGCTCCTGCCGTCATTTCGCCGCCGCCGCCGACGTCGCCGCTTCCGCTTCCGCTTCCGCCTTGGCGTTTCTTCTCCCTCGCTTCCTCCTCGTCGAGCTCCCGGAAATAGGACTCGTGCACCGAGTCGAGCACCCTCGCCGCGACGGAGAGCATCCCGGTCCCCAGGTCCTCGTCCCGGCTCTTTTCGAGCCAAGAGAGGTGCCGCTGCTCCGCTATTCCTCCTCCTCCTCCTCCTCCTGCTTCGCCGCCGCCGCCGCCGCCGCCGCCACCGCCCGGCGGCAGCGGAGAAAACCTGCCCGCGCACGCCGGGAAGAAGATGTACCGGTCGACCAGCAGCAGGTTCCCCTCGTGCTGCGGCCACACGGCCCGCGTGTCGTCCAGCACGACAGTCGTCAGGTCCGACCCGAGCACCACGTCGAGCGACTTGTGGTGCGCGCGCGTCGAGTCGCCCTGGCTGATGACGCGCCCGCCGAAGAGCTCGCCGGTCGGGTCGAGCAGCGCGGCCATCGCCGCGGCGTAGGCCCTGTCGCCGTGGGTGTAGACTGCGAGCTCGTACCTCTCGGAGGCCTTCCGCAGGAAGGCGCGGGCGCCGGGGCGGAGCTTGGTCCAGAGGTTGATCGCGGGGAGGTAGAAGAGCGAGCGCGAGGGGTGCGGCGGGAACTCCGGGAGCGACTGGAAGGGGAACGGCTTCGCGGCGGCGGCGGCGGCGGCGGCGGCGGCGGCCCCCGCCCCCGCTGCTCCGGCTCCCCCTCCGCCGCTCCCCCCCTCCCCCCTCGCCGCCTCGGCGTCCTCGGCGGCGATGAGCGCGTCCATGGCCCCGCCGCAGCTGTCCCCGGGGATCTCGTCGAGGCGCGTCGAGTTGAGCAGCGTGTGATCGAGGTCGAGCACCAGGTGCAGCCTCCGCGCGGCCCTCGAGGCCGCGTCCGAGGCCTCGCGGAGCCGGGCCGCCTCCGCGCCCGAGACGCGCAGGCCCGCGTGGATGTAGCGCAGCGCGACCTGGTCCTCGGGTGTCTGTCGTTGCTGGTCGTTGTTGGCCGCTGCTGCCGCTGCTGCTGCTGCTGCTGCTGCCGCTGCCGCTCCTGCCGATGCTGTTGGTGTTGCTGCTCCTGCCGCTCCAGCAGCAGCTTGCCTCTCTCGGTGTCGCTCTTGCTTCTCCTGCCTCCTCCGCTGCCGCTCCTCGGCCTCCGTCTCGTGCGACGACGCTGCCCCTGGCCCCTCGGAAGACGACACGTGGATGCCGCAGACGACGCAGATGCCTCCCATCGTCGCAGGATGGGCGCAGGCGGGGGCGGCGGCGGCGGCGGAAGCGGCAGCAGGAG
>Ga0315289_10008465_pt1 | contig 14880 bp, 10 predicted proteins | sample YL17G11_40_MG_FD_203452 | JGI IMG/M metagenome (GOLD analysis project Ga0315289, IMG submission 203452) | Sediment microbial communities from Yellowstone Lake, YNP, Wyoming, USA - YL17G11_40 | ecosystem: Environmental > Aquatic > Freshwater > Lake > Sediment | place: USA: Wyoming | collected...
CTCAAGCTCACTTGCTGCCTTTTCATAATCATCGACAACCTCAATCTTAAACCCATTCTTCCGTAACAAATTTTCAATAAATAATTGATCTTTCTTCTCATACTCAACAAAAAGTATTTTATAATCGACTCTACTTACTTGAATCATTGTATCATCACTTAAAACCCCTCACCTTAATCCTCTCCCCAGCGGGGAGAGGGAAGGGTGAGGGGGCATTTTCATTAATTTATGGACGATAATTTTTGAAAACTTATTATGCGTTCCCTACAAGTGATAAATCTCACACCACAACAAAATTAAAATTTAATATCTTCGATATCAGCTACTTTGTATCGTTTAACATTATCAGGATAATCTATGGTAAAGGCGCTACCTGGAAGCTTACCGTTTATTCTCAACTTCTCGATTTCAACCGAAAGTTTCAAATTCTTTTCGGGAATTCTAATACTAAAGCTCATCGGAATTATCACATTATTAATTTGTTTATATTGTCTAAAATCTATTTGCAGGCAATAGTCGTGACCGTTCCCGACTTCATCTTTATCTGTAATCCTTAACTCCGAGACTATCAAATCTTCTTTCTGAACTTTGTATACATAAAGCTTGCTGCCTTTGTCAACCTCAACAATGTATTCCCGCTTATTTTCTCCCAACTTTTTTATCTCACAATCTTTGATTGCGGCAAGAGGAATAAGTGCATTATCAATATCAATCAAACTATGCAAAAAGCTAAGTTTCTTATGATTCTTTAGTGCTGATAATGAGTCAGATATTAATATTCCATCCTTTTTCAAATATAAATCAAAGGATTCACCCTGCACAAACAAATCGAAAAGTGTTAGAACATTTCTGAGAGCCTGAATTCTTAATTTTTCTTCCCCTTCTCCTATCAACAAAATTTTTACATACCTAACACCTCTTATATACCCTGACCGATATTTCAATCGTCCCATTAATTGGAATGTCTTAACTGGCGTCTCGGTTTTGATTTTATTAATCAATTCCTCTTGCGAATAGAGCTTGCTTTTACCCAAATATCCCTCAATCCTTAACGGTTTCCTGAAAGAAGCACATCCCAAACCCAGAAGAAAAACAACTATTATTACAAGACTAAATAGGCGTGGCAGGACTTGGGGATACAGGGCATATGTCTGTCCCCAGTTTTTTATGCAGGCGAGGTCTCGTGACCTCACTTTTAAGTAATGGTTTAATTTATCAAACATTTATACCTTTGTAACACAGGCATCTTGCCTGCTTTGATAAAGCCTATGGGACGTCGGCGTTACAATAATTTCAATACGCCTCCACTTTTAATAATCACCGAGCAAAATATTTATCTTTACTTTGCAAATGTCAATTATATAAATACAAGAGAAATTGTATATTTTTTTGTAGCGGTTTGATTTATCAAACGATAAACGAATAGTTTTATAATTTCATTTGGCTTCAACTTTGAACATAAAACAATAAACTTTTATTTATTTTTTATATGGACACTCTATCAAATCTCAAACACGAACTCAATAACGCACGACAATTCGTCAGAAATAATCTCAACAACCTCACCGGCAAACAATGTGTTGAAAAATACACATTGATGATTGATGCCATCATCAAAAAAATCTATCATATTGTTTTGAATAACCCAGCAGAGACGGTTCGCAAACCGCCCCCACACCTGCGGCAGGGATGTCGCACTACAATTGCTATTCTTGCACTTGGCGGTTATGGTAGAAAAGAACTAAACATTTATTCTGATGTCGACCTTATGTTCCTCTACAAAGATACCATTTCCTCAGCGGACGAAAACATCATTAAAGACATTCTCTATAAACTCTGGGATTTGAAACTCGATCTGGGATACTCAATAAGGTCTATTGACCAATGTCTGAAAGATGCCGAAAACGATATGCATTTACTTACATCTATAATAGAAAATCGTTATCTAATCGGTAGCAGAGACGTTCACAAGTTGTTTGACAAAAAATTAAAGGCGATGTTTGAGAAGAAAACAATTATTTCTTTCTTTGACGAAAAAGTAAGCGGGCTGGATAAACGATATAAAGAATCAGGATTCTCCGTTTATCTCCTTCAACCTAATATCAAAGAAAGTGAAGGTGGATTGAGGGATTATCACAATATTCTCTGGCTAAATTATGCAATATTCAAACAAAAAAAACCGGTAACTCTTATTCGAAAGAATTTAATCTCAGGTGCTGAATGGCGCAAGCTATCAGCTTCTTACAGCTTTTTATTAAGATTAAGAAATGCCCTTCATTTAACCACTGAAAGGAAATCTGACACACTTTCTTTTGATTATCAAACAAACACAGCAAAGCTTTTAAATTATACAGGCGACCAGCGACAATTGGCTGAAGAAAAATTGCTGACCGATTATTATAAACACGCAAAAAATATTTTCTCAATATCTTCTAAAACCATTAGTCTACTTAAACGAGAAATTCTCATATTGCAGGGCATTTCATCTTCTCGCAAGGTTCGGAAAATCAATGACTATTTCCACTCTGCCGACGATGTAGTCTTCATATTGAAAAAAGACCCAAAATTTTTTATCAGGAATCCTCACCTTATCTTTGATATCTTTGTGACCGCTCAGGGACTGGGTTTACGGGTCAGTGATTTAACAAAAAGCGTTATCGTAACGGCTATCAAAAAAATCAAAAATTTCGAATTTCTCTTTTCACAAGAAAATATCAAAAAATTCCTCAACATACTTAATAGCAAAACACTTGTAACTCACACTCTTCGGGATATGTATGAAGTGGGACTCCTTTCTAAGATTATACCTGAATTTCAGCAATTATTCTGTATGGTGAGAATCGACTATTATCATTTGTATACAGTTGATGAGCATATCTTTAAGGCTATTGAATCAGTAGGGGGTTTATTCGATGAGAAAAACGAAAACATAGACCACGATGTAGCAAAAGTTGCCAAAACTATTGACGCGCTCTGGCTATTAAATCTCAGTCTACTTCTGCACGACATTGGAAAAGGCGAGGGGCACGCTCATGTCCTGAGAGGAGCCCAAATTTCTGAGCGCATCACAGAACGATTAAAACTCTCGGATGAAGAACGCTCTATCGTATATTTTCTTGTTCAGAACCACCTTAAGATGAGTCATATTGCATTGCGAAGGGACATTAGCGATGAGAACATTATCAAAGATTTAGCTAAAACTGTTGAAACTATCGAAACGCTTAAGATGCTTTATGTCCTTACTTATGCGGATATGAAAGCCATTAGCGAAACGGTCTATAATATATGGAAAGGGCAACTTCTCTTCGGGCTTTATCAAAAAACTCTTTCATCCCTATTAGGTGAAAAAATAAGCAAAGGCTTTGACGAGAATCTGAGACAAACAACAAGAACAAATCTCCTCAATCTTCTTCCTGATTTATGGTATCGCCAACATCTTGCCGACGAGAAGTCGGCACTACCTCCAGATATACCCTTAGATAAACTCGAATCATTTATTGAAAATGTCCCTGAACGTTACCTTATCTCTACACCTATAGAAACTATAGCAAAACAATTTAATCTTGCTCTTCAACTTAACCAAGACAATATGATAGTCTGGGAAATTGTCGACAATGAAAAAATGAATCTTACAGAAATCCTTGTAACAACTTATGATAAGGTCGGCATATTCTATTCCATCGTGGGTTTATTATCATCAAAGGAACTTAATATCAACAGTGCCCAAACTTTCACGAGTAAAGACGGAACGGCTATCATTAGCTTTCAGGTAACAGACCTTAATATGAATAAGCTTCCCCAAGGGTTCAGGCTTGAACGAATTCGTGAAGAATTGAACTCAATTCTTCAGGGAAAAAAGAAAATTGAAGATGTATATCAACCCAACCTAAAAATGCAGAACGTTCATCCGGAACGTCTGAAAATCGCAAGCACCCGAGTGGATATTAACAACACCGATTCTACAACTCACACCATTATCGAAATCCGAACTATTGATAGACCTGGTGTATTATACACAATTTCACGCATCATTTCAGAATTCCAACTGAATCTCGACCTTGCTCTCATTTCTACGGAGGCTTATCGAGTCGTCGACGTTTTCTATGTTATGGATTTGGAAAATAACAAAATTGAAGATGTGGGAATGATTGAAAAGATTAAAACAAAATTAACGGATGCTCTCAAACCTGATTCCTGAAAAATAAAATACTACGGTCTCTGTACCTTCTTTGCTGTTTAAAATTTTAACCGCAAAGGACGCGAAGAAGGCGCAAAGAACGCAAAGAAATTATTCTTCTAATTTATTTACTACTCTTTTTATTCCGTTTGATAATCTTGAAACGTTGAAATTGATGATTAATCCTAACTTACATTTGCTCAGTTTTAAGTACGTTAATACTTGAGCCAGATGTATATCATTTATTGATTCAACAGATTTAATTTCAATAATTACTTTGTTCTCAACAATTAAGTCAATCCTATAACCAATATCACATTTTGCATTTTTATAGATTAGTGGGAGTTCAACTTGCCTTTTAACATTAAGACCCTGAATAGTTAGTTCCTTATACAGACTTAATTCATACGCAGACTCTAATAATCCGGGACCTAATATTTTATGGGCTTCTATTGCAGCTCCAATAACTTTTTTTGAAATTTCATTTTCAGTCATTATTGATCTTTTGCGACCTTCACGCCTTCTTGGCGTTCATTCCGGTTCCAATATTTAACCGCAAAGGGCGCAAAGAAGGCGCAAGGTTCGCAGAGAAATTATTCTTCTAATTTATTTACTACTCTCTTTATTCCATTCGATAAACGAGAAATGTTAAAATTAATTATTAATTCTCTATTGTTGTATCAATGATCTTTTTATTAATCTTTTTCTGTTATAATTTTCTTCTTTGCGATTTTTGCGCCTTCTTGGCGTTCTTTGCGGTTAGATTTCTTTCTTAACTACAAGAGACGTAGAGAACGCAAGAGAAATGCCAATTAAATTCCCAGTCGTTGTTCTGCGTATACTAAAATTGCCTCCAGCATCTCGGTGTACGACATCGCCATATATTTCGCCATCTTCGCAAGATGTCCATCCCAACACCAGCCCGGATTCGGGTTCACTTCAAGCAATCTCGGATTACCCTTCGCATCAAGCCTCCAGTCAAACCGACTATAATCCCTGCACTCTAATCTCTCAAACAGCTTCAAACACCATTCTATAATTAACCTTTTCGTGTCCTCAGGTAATTCGGCAGGAACCGACCTGATATTCCAATAAGGTGAATTGGGAAGCCATTTTGCCTCGTATCCACAGATTTTTGGAAGTCCTTCTGGTAGCGCTGAATAATCCTCTTCTGTGATAGGAAGAACAATATATGCTTCAGGTGGATTCCCTATTATCCCAACGCTCAAGTCGTTACCCGTGAGAAATTCCTCAACAAGAATCGGTTTATCATAACCGAACTTCTCTCTTATCTCAGAAATAGCATTCACGATTTCTTCTACACTGTTTGCAACACTTCTTTGTGTTATGCCGAAACTGGAATCACCAAAGTTGGGTTTAACAATTGCAGGGGATTCAAACGACAACTCAAAGGTTGAATCCTCAGGTTTGATGAAAAAGGCATCCGAAACAGGAATCCCCATTTCTTTCGCAACTCCACGTACCAGCGATTTATCATAGCAAAAAGCAAGACATTGAGGTCCCGCACCAGTATATGCAAACCCCATCTGCTCCAACAGTGCTGGAACATGGAGCTCTTTTCGAGGGTCATTATTATATCCCTCATCACATAAGTTAAATATGAAATCCACTTTCCCTTTCAACTTTGATAAATCCTGAACAAAAGTGTCGTGATTATTTAAATAAGTAAATTGATAACTCTTCAGCTCTCTCAATGCCGATTTCAGCTCGTCAATTGTGTAGAAATCATCATCATCGAAAACACTGAACGGTTTCAATGGGTCAGGTTTTGTCGGGTCTCCCATAAGTACTACAACATTCCTTACCGCTTCCTTCGGTCTTCTTTTGATAGTAGTCCATTCTTTCCTGATTACTCCTGTCACAATAAGTCTCTGTTCCATCATTCCGAGGTCTTGATTGCGTTTAGAATCAGGAGAAATCTCACCGTGAAATGAAACATCAGAAAAGCCTGCATCCCTCATAAATTTACTGATAGTCTCTTTATTATAAAGCCGTTCTGCATAAAACTGGTCAGCTATGACGCCTTTCTCTACTCGCGTAATCACCTCACGTGATATAAGGCGCTGTTCATCATGAGAAAGAGAACGTTCTCGGCAAACAAAATGTTTTTTATCCATCCATTCCCAAGAACGAGGTCTATAATGCGCTCTCAGATAATCCCCATCAGCAACATCAATAAGCACCTTGCCCCAGGGTTTTAAAACTCTGAAGACTTCCTTCAAGACTCTTATGTCATCATCTATAGTCTCAAAATAGCCAAAACTATTCCCTAATATCATCACAACATCAAAGCTGTCGGGTGAATATGGTAGCTTGCGAGCATTACCTTCTCTTAATTTTACATCCAGCCCTTCTCTTTTCGCACACATCTTCGCCCTCTGAATAAGGTAATGAGAACGATCTAATCCTTCAATATACCTAAATCCTCTTCTTGATAGTTCAAGAGAATGACGACCTTGTCCACAGCATAAATCCAGAATTTTATCTTCGGGCGAGAGGTTTAAAATCTTCGAAAACAAATCCACTTCCTGGCTGGTTATAGCTCGGTCATCTATTACATCTGAATCCGTCTTCAGATAAAGCGAATTGAAAATTCGACTCCACCAATCCGGTGGAACATGTTCTTCAAGACTAATAACAGGACCAAGACATTTCCTTATTGGAACTTTCTTTCGTTGCGGAGGTTTTTCTTTAGTTGCTCTGTCCATATTTATTCACCCTTTTTATATTAAAATTTTGTTTTATACACCTAACAAATTACAACATTTCATTCCCAAGATGGGCATTAAGAAGTAGTGAGGGTCTTCAGACCCGTTATAATATGACGCATCTAAAGATGCTCACTACTACAACCATTTTCTTCTCTTAAAATAAAACACCATCAAAAGACCCACAGTCACCATAAATAGTAAAATGGCAAAATATCCCCAATGCCATTCAGTCTCAGGCATAAACTTAAAATTCATCCCATAAACACCCGCTATAAAAGTTAATGGAATAAATATTGTGGCTATGATTGTTAACACTTTCATCACTTCATTCAATTTGTTACTAATACTCGAAACATAAATATCAATCATCCCAGAGATCATATCGCGAAACGTCTCTAACGTATCGATAACTCGAATTGTATGGTCATACAAATCTCTAAGATAAAATCCTGTGGACTCCCGAATAAGCGATGATTCAGTTCTTTGTAACCCACTTATTACTTCTCTCAGGGGCCAAACAGATTTGCGGAGAAATATCAAATCCCGTTTTAAATTATGAATGGATTGGAGCGTTTCTATGGTAGGATTTTTCACTAATGGTTCTTCTAATGTTTCAATCTTTTCGCCAATTTTCTCAAGAATCGTGAAGTAGCTGTCCACCGTCGTATCAATTAAAGAATACGCCAAATAATCGGCTCCCATCTTCCTTGAACGACCCTTACCTGTCCTGAGCCTATCCCTGATAATATTAAAAACATCGCCTTCTTGTTCTTGAAAAGAAATAACGCAGTTCTCGTTAAGAACTAAAGAGACTTGTTCAAGAATTACGTCCTTCCCCTTTTCATCAAAATAAAGCATCTTAAAAACAATGAAAAGATAATCTTCGTAATCTTCTATCTTCGGACGCTGATTGGTGTTTAAAATATCTTCGAGTAAGAGCGGGTGTAAGTTAAAATGTTCCCCGATTTGCTCTATAATATCAACCTGATGAAGTCCATCTATATTTATCCATGTTACTGTCGGCTTTTCTTTAAAAGGAAAGCATTCCCCCACTGATTCGACTACTTTTTCTTGAAACTCAGACTCATTATAATCAATAATTGTTATTTTTGTCTTCTCCGTTTTCTTCTCGCCTATATGGACAAGAGTCCCCGGAGGAAGACCAGTTTTTTCTGATACTTTCTTAATACGTTTGGGCATTATCGGCTAACCTCACAGATAAGATTGCCCAATATGTTTTTTAATATTAAAGACGTCTCCTCTTCTAACATTCTTCTTAAATCTTGTTATACTCCTCTCAACGTAAAAAAATTTTTTGGTAAACAACTATGAAAAACAGTTTTTCAATTTCAATTAGTGAAACAGAAAAAAGAGTAAAATCAACAAAATTTTTTAATTATTTTGGGGGGCTTCTAAGAAGAAAAAATAAATGAGAAATACGTAGTATTTTTTACCACAACGACACTACGAACACAATGACTTATGACCGTTGTGCCGTCGTAGTTAAATATTTTGTTTTATGTGTTCAGCAGAGTTCTGTTTTTCATAATCAGGGTTGGAAAAATTTCTTTCGAGTAATTCCGTGTCCATTTATGAATGACTTATACCCCTCTCCTTAATCCTCTCCCACAAGGGGAGAGGAAACGAAGGGTGTCATTCTGCGCGAAGCGAAGAATCTCGCTTATTATTATCTTGTATTAGTATTTCAGAGATATCAATATTATATCTGTTTATAGTTAATTTTCTCTTTTAATCTTCAAACTCTTTAACTTTAATCTCTTTTCTTACACTTCTCTTTTATTTCTTCAAGCGTCTTTAAATCCTCTTCACTCAATTCAATCCTATCCATCAAATCGGGTCTCTTTAAATAAGTTGTCTCAAGAGACTTATATCTTCGCCATTCCTCGACCTTTTTATGATGTCCCGACAATAATATATCCGGAACTTTCATTCCTCTAAATTCTTCTGGTCGAGTATAATGCGGATAATCAAGCAAGCCTTCATAAAACGAATCTTTCTTGTAAGAATCTTCACAGCCTAAAACATTCGGGAGTAATCGAACAATCGCATCTACGATTACCATCGCTGGAAACTCTCCTCCTGTTAAAACATAATCCCCGATGGAAATTTCTTCGTCAATTAGTTTCTCTCGAACTCTCTCATCAACCCCTTCATATCTACCACACAAAAAAATTAAATGATTTTCCCTGGATAATCTCATCGCAATTTCGTGATCAAAAACTTTCCCCTGTGGTGTTAAAAGTATAACCTTTGAAGATATGGAACTGATATCCATCGTCTGTCCCTTTTCTTCCTTTATTGCCTCTACTGCTCGGAATATCGGTTCAGGCTTCATTACCATCCCGCCACCACCACCAAACGGATAATCATCCGTAATTTTATGCTTATCAGTAGTATAATTTCTTAAATTATGGACACTAATTTCTACAGCGCTCTTTTCTGTTGCCCGCTTAATTATCCCCTGATTAAATGGACCCTCAAACATCTCAGGAAATATTGTGATAATATCAATCTTCAACGCCATTGATATAAATACCTTCGATTTCAAATCCCTATATTAAATAAAAACAATTAAACCACAAAGTGCACGAAGAACACGAAGGAAAAATGGAACACGGATTATCGCGGATATGAACAGATTTACGCGAATTATTAAGTGTAGAAATCTAATATTTAAAAAATCTGTGTTTATCAGTTACCATCAGCGATCATCTGCGGTCTAATAATTCTATTTTCCCCTTTGTCCTCTGTGATTTTAATTTTTTGGTTAGTACTTCCTTGACTCTATCCAGAATCACCTCAGCAATCTCAAGTTTCCTCATTTTTCCCAACTCTATAATTTCTCCCCTTTTTGAAATAAGAATTACAATATTTTCATCACTCTCAAATCCTGAATCTTTAACAGTAATATCATTCACAACAATTAAATCAAAATTTTTCTTCTTCAGTTTCTTCTTCGCATTCTCGATAATGTTTTCGGTCTCAGCGGCAAAGCCAATATAAATTTTCTCCCCTTTCTCTCTTCCTAATTCCTCAGCAATGTCGGGATTTCGTGATAATTTAATTGAATCCAGTGCTTCTTCCTTCTTAATCTTTTTCTTAGCTACAAAGCTCGGTCTAAAATCAGATACTGCGGCAGTAAAAATCACAATATCAGAATTTTTATGATACTTTTTCATTGCCTTAAGCATTTCTTGAGCAGATATAACTTTTTTCAACTTCACACCATCAGGAGCAATTAAATTTGTCGGTCCTGATACAAGCACAACATCCGCTCCTCTGCTTACAGCCTTTTCCGCAAGTGCATATCCCATTTTCCCACTTGAGGGATTCGAAATGAATCGTGTTGGGTCAATAAATTCCCTCGTTGGTCCTGCATTTATCAATATCTTCAGACCTCTCAAATCTTCCTTCTCCTTAAAATACTCATCCAGAACCTTTTCAATCACATCTAAATCGGCTAATCTTCCAACTCCTTCTGTTCCACACGCTAAAGCTCCCTTACCGGGTTCTATGAATTTAACTCCTTTCTTTATTAATCTAACGATATTGTCCTGAACCACAGGATTGAGGTACATATTCTCATTCATCGCTGGTGCAATAAAAACTTTTTTCTTAAATGACAGAAGCAATGTTGATAGAGCATCATCAGAAATACCATTCGCATATTTCCCAATTATATTTGCTGTTGCAGGTGCTATCAACAATACATCACCCCAACTTGCAAGTGTGATATGCTCCATTTCCCAGCTCTGTGTCTCACCAAACAATTTAGAATATACGGGATTTCCAGAAAGTGTCTCAAACGAAAGAGGTGTTACAAACTCTGTAGCAGATTTCGTCATAACCACTTTGACTTCGTTGTTAGCTTTTTTTAATCGCCTGACTATCTCAAGCGATTTATAAACCGCAATTCCACCAGTTACGCCTAATATTATTTTTTTCGCTTTCATTTTTTCAACTCATCCACTGTAACGCGACATTTATGTCGCAAGATTATGCGAGCTAACGCTCGCGTTACATCTTCATTTTTTCAACTCATCCAAATCTAATCTTTTTGTCTTTTGTCTTTCCGCAACAATAATCGCCCAGACTTTTTCAATGGTTTCTTCCAATTTGTCGTTCACAACAATATAATCAAACTCGGGCATCTTCTCCATTTCCTTCCGCGCATTCATCAGTCTACCCTGAATTACCTCTTCTGAATCAGTTCCTCTATTTCTCAGTCTCTCTTCTAATATCTTTAATGATGGGGCAATGATAAATATCAATACTGCATCTTTGCTCTGCTTCTTAACATTTAATGCACCTTGCACATCAATATCAAATAAAACATCAATGCCTTTCTCAACTTTATTTTCCACCACATCTCTTCTCGTGCCATAATAGTTATTATGAACAATCGCCCATTCATAAAAAACACCCTGTTCAATCAATTTCTTGAACTCTTCAACACTTACAAAATGATAATTCACGTGGTTAATTTCGCCTTTACGTATTGGTCTTGTAGTAACCGAGACCGAGTACTCAATCGAACTATCTTTCTTCAAGATTCCCTCAAGAATACTCGTTTTACCCGCTCCAGATGGCGATGTGAGAATTATCAAGATACCTCGTCTTTTCATTCTTAACTGATTACCCTTTTCATATAAATAAAATTAACAAAGATGAACAGGATTTTTATCATTTTAAAGTTTACCCCTCACCTTAATCCTCTCCCCAGAGGGGAGAGGGAAGGGTGAGGGGTTATATTCGATAATTATTGCTGATTTTATTCTATATTCTGAACTAATTCCCTCATCTTCTCCAACACCACTTTTACCTGAACGACAAGATTAGAAATTTTTGAATCCTTCGCTTTATTACCAATCGTATTAATTTCTCTAAACAACTCCTGAATTATGAAATCGAGTTTTTTCCCTTTCTCGGCAGATTCTTCAAGCGTCGATATGAAACTCTCTATATGCGATGCAATTCTTACTACTTCCTCACTTACGTCCATTTTATCAGCATACAGAACAATCTCGGCGTTTAATCTGTCTTCTGTTAAATCCACATCTATCTCTTTTTTTAACTGCTCTACTGTTTCGATTAATCGTTTTCTAACTTTCTCTACAACATCGGTCTGAATCTCCCTTATCCCATTCAGATATGATTTTAATTCATCAACATTCAAAATCAGTTCTTTCTTTAATGCCTCCCCTTCTTTTTCCCTGCCACTTATCACTTCCTTCATAGCCTCATCAACTGCTGGCATCAACGCCTGCCATAATATCTCTTCATCCACCTCACCACTGATTATCTCGACTACTCCTGGTAATCGCAATATATTCTCTACATATAAAGATACATTGTCTTCTAATCCCTCAACCTTGCAAGTCTCTTTCAGGTCTCTTAATATCGCTTTTACGGCGTTGTAATAATCAACAGCCAGTGCACTATTCGCCACAACAGATACATTCTGATTAATCCCCGGTAGATATTTGATAAAAACATCAATCCTTCCTCTTTTCACCTTGCTTTTAATGTAATCCCTGATTCGCATTTCAAGGACTGCCAAATCTTTATTCCCGCGATAATTTATCTCCAGAAATCGATTGTTGAGAGATTTTATCTCGACATAAAAATCTCCTACACCACTCGTCTCCGTAGATTTCCCAAATCCTGTCATACTTAAAACCATTTCTCTTTCACAACTCCTTTCCCAGTTTTTATCGTCACAATTGGATACCTAAAATTTTTCTAAATTTATTTAACACTCTCCTTACCTTCTCAAGCGCTCTATACCCACGTGTATTCACTATTTGTTCCTTTTCAATCCGCAACGAATAATTTCTCGTAACTTCCTTGAATAAAAGTAACAAAGCATAAAAATTATCCTTCGTTAAAACCTCACTTACATAAGGAAAATCTTCACTATAAATAGCTTCTTCTCCGCTATTGAATAAGTCCCAGTTCATATAAGGACTGACCTTTCCTTTCTCTTCAAGCATCTTCCAATATTTTGTACCGGGCAATGCTAATAATTCACCCGTGTTGACCCAATTCATTTTATCCATATTATCTCTTAAGAAAACGTAGGTTTCAAGGATATCTTTTTGAGTCTCTTGAGGCGCTCCAATTATGAATAAAGCATATACTTTTAATCCATACTTTTTGCAGAACGACAGGGCTTCATTAATAGTTTTCTTATTAATATTAGATTTGTTGTATTCTTTAAGAACCTTCTCATTATAGGATTCAATTCCGAGTTGAACACTTTTGATATTCATCTCTTTCATTAACTTGCAGGTTTCATCGGTGAGTAAGTCTATTCTTCCAGTACATTCGAACTCCACCTTTTTGGTTAATCCTTCTTCCTTAAGTCGCCCTACTATCTTTCGCAATCTATCTTTCTCAACGAGAAATAAGTCATCCAGAATCGTTATACGCTTTGTGCCATAGTTTCTATGAAGATACCTTACCTCCCGAACAAAATAGTCCGCTGAAAAACCCCTATACTTTCGCCAGAATATACAAGTGGAGCAGAAACTACACCTGTAAGGACAACCTCTTGATGAATTAATCCCAGCATATTCTCCTATATCATTAATCCATTTCCCTTTTAACAAATCTCTATCTGGATATGGCAAGGTATCTAAATTTTCAATCAGCTCTCTTTCTTCAGTAACGATTTTCTGACCATTTTTATGGAAGACTATACCCTTTATCTTTTCCAATTTTTCTGTGTTAATGGCTTTTTTAGCGATGGCTTCAGGCTCTGATAGAAAATATTCGAATAACTCCTTTGCCGTTAGCTCCCCTTCACCCATTACACCGATATCGATGCATTCAGGAAGAGACTTAGGTAATAAGGAGATGTGTGGTCCTCCTACTATTGTAATAGCATTAAACTCTTTTTTCACTCTTGTTGCTATTTCTATCGCTTTATTAAAATTCATCGTATTTGAAGTCATCCCAATTAAATCCGGTTTATGACTTAGTAACTTGTCACTATATCTCTCAATGACAATATTATTAAAGTTCAAGTGCTTTTTGAGATAAGAAGCGATGTAACCTATTCCTAAGGGAGGAAATAGATTATCGGATGGTTCTGTCTCTCTCGTTATTGCTTGTGTTAATCCTAATAACATAATACTCCATCTACAGAATTCATCGGGCAGGCTTTATAATATTATCCTGCTTGAAGATTAATGATACTGAAGAATTGTTATGTTTCACATAAAAATAAGTCAAGTCTAATTTGTTTTAATCATCTCTTTAACTGTTAACCCTGTTATTCTCTTTACTCATCTTTACTATTCATCAAAAGAACATTATAGGCATTCGTAAATACAACATCATCAAATCCCCACTGGTTCTTCAATATATCGTAATTTTTATCAAGCGGATTAGTATTGCCCAATATTCCAAACCATTTCGAAACCACCCTTTTCAGAGCCGCTTGTGCTCTCATATCGAAAACGGGAACAGGATAATCGGTTCCGAAAAGCAATCTTTTCTGATCCACATTTTCTTTTATTTTAAACATAAATCTTCTCTTTGCGGGATTAGAAAATGCAGACACATCACCATATAATTGAAGCCGTTCCTTCTCTGCAAGCTTTGTCATATACAAAAACTCATCGAAATATTTTTGATTTTCTAAAAAGGCAGAGGTTGCACAATGTGCCGCAACAACCTTAACGCCTTTCTCTAATGCCGGAATCAGTCTTATTGGAGAGTTATAATCCTCAATCGCATTGGGCGCCTTCGGAATAACAGTCTCGGGTCCTGTGTGACATAATAAGGGTAATCCAATCTTTGCCAATTTATCATAAAATTTGAAACACTTCCTGTTCTGCGGGTCTATGCCTTGTGACGATGGTATCCACTTCATCAATACCGCACCCTCCTCGACACACCTGTCAATCAAATCCAGAGAATCTTTTCTGTAAGGATGAATTGATG
>Ga0315289_10008466_pt1 | contig 14880 bp, 26 predicted proteins | sample YL17G11_40_MG_FD_203452 | JGI IMG/M metagenome (GOLD analysis project Ga0315289, IMG submission 203452) | Sediment microbial communities from Yellowstone Lake, YNP, Wyoming, USA - YL17G11_40 | ecosystem: Environmental > Aquatic > Freshwater > Lake > Sediment | place: USA: Wyoming | collected...
ATAGTGGATATTCCGGTATTAGCGGGTACTCTGGTTATAGTGGATTGACTGGTAATGCATTTACTTGGATGGGACCTTGGTCTAATCTTACAGATTATGTTGTAAATGATTGTGTGGAACGTAGTGGTAGTGGATATGTTTGTACATTAGCCAACGGCCCTAGCGGAGTTGGAGCAAAAGACCCTCTTACAAATACACCGGCTTATTGGGATTTATTGGTTGATAAGGGAACGTCTGGATATAGCGGATATAGTGGAACTGGAACAAGTGGATATAGCGGTTATAGTGGTATATCTGGCTATAGTGGATATTCTAGCGTTAGTGGTTATAGTGGATATTCAGGAACAAGTGGATATTCCGGAATTAGTGGATACAGCGGAATCAGCGGTTACAGCGGAATTAGCGGATATTCCGGATATAGTGGAATAAGTGGGTATAGCGGTTACAGCGGCATCAGTGGATATTCTGGTTATAGTAGCACTAGTGGCTACAGCGGGTATTCCGGTATAAGTGGCTACAGCGGGTATTCCGGTATAAGTGGCTACAGTGGTATTAGTGGATACAGCGGATATAGTGGTATTAGTGGATACAGCGGATATAGTGGTATCAGCGGATATAGTGGTATTAGTGGATATAGCGGATATAGCGGTATCAGCGGATACTCTGGATACAGCGGAACGAGTGGATATTCCGGCGGTGGTTCATTATTCGTTATGGGGTTCTCAAATGGGGATTTGAGTTCTGGGATACTTTCTGTCGGTCATAGTCTTGGGCATCAGTATGTGATAGTCCAAGTAGCAGATAATTCTGATAAAGAGATAGTTCCTGATGAGATTACTCTCACTGATTCTAATAACTTAACCATAGACTTATCAAGTTATCAAGTTGCCGGCGGTGGTTCGATATCTGGAACCTGGCATACTATGATAGGTAGTGGTGGAAACGGTTCGGATGTATATGCGTTAGCTTACGATATGATAGGATTCTTTTCTTAGGAGATAAATATATGGCAATAACAACGACAGGCGGTAGTGGAACAACATCAACAAGCGTAGGAACTAACGCAGGAACAAACTTATCTTTGTTTACGACCCCTGCTACCTCTAATGCTACGTTTTTAATTACTGTAGTGTGTGCGGGTGAGGATTTGGGAGGTGGTGCGAGTATGCTTAATCACGTAGCGCATATAAAGGCAGGACCAAGCACAGCTATCTCATATCCATTATATAATGCTCAGGGCGTTTCAAGAACATATTACGTAACTTGGTCCTGGGTCGGAGTGGTGGTGACTTAATATGGCAACTATAACTACTGCAGGTGGAAGTGGAACAACTACGGTTAGCAGTTTAGCTGCTAATACAGGTCAAAATGTAAATTTATTTACTACGCCGGCTACTACTAATGCTACTTTTCTTGTTACTATAAGCTGTGCGGGAGAGGATTTAGGTAGTGGCGCCCAAGAATTCGGGAAAGTTTGTCAAATGAAAGTAGGCCCAAGCACGACGGTATATTATCCGGTATATAATGCACAACCAAGTGCTACGAGAAACTATTATATAACGTGGGGTTGGGTAAGTGAGGTGATAACATAATGGGAATGACAACGACAGGTGGAAGCGGAACCGGAACTACTGCAGTTACTGTATCAACTTGCACTTCACCGACAATATTTACTACACCCAGTACAGCAAACGCATTTTTTATTGTTACAATTACGTGGGGTATTACAGCGTCAGTTCCCGCAACTGGATGTGAGGTTACTATAATGGGATTGGGAGGTACATCTGGTGGTTCGGCTTATGTTCCGCCTCCTACGAGTATGACCCCTCTTGTAATTAAAGTAGGCCCGAATACAGATGTTAAACTTACGATGCAGTGTTGTGTTGGTAGTGGCACAGTAAATTGGTCGTATAACTGGGTTGGAATAGTGGTAACGTAAGGAGAATTTATGAGATTTGGAAAATTATTATTTACTACGACAGCATTTTTTAACTCTGAAATAGATAAGGGGAGTTCTGGCACGTCCATAACTATAGATTGGACTAAGGCGGCTAAGCAGAAACTAACTCTGACAGATAACTGTACTATCACACTTACTGCTCCATCAGGACCTTGTAATGTTATACTTAAAGCAGTTAATTTCGGTGCTTTTACTCCTACGTTCTCCCCAGTTCCGAAGTGGCCGGGTGGAACAGGTCCTACTTGGACAGCTTCCGGAACGGACATACTTGCTTTATATTACGACGGAACCAACTATTACGGACAAGCAAGTATAGCCTTTGCTTAAACTTATATGGCAATAACAACTTTATGGTGTAGGAGCGATTCGCATACAATTAATGGGCTTTCAGCTCTTAAATTAGATATTACTAATAGCGCTAGTAATGCTACTTTGCCTGCTACATTCGTCGGATTAACAAATTTTCCTCCTCCAAGCTGTAATACAACATTTCGACTTCAGTCTGTAGCTATTAGACATTCAGACGGAAGTGAAACGTCTTTAGGAACAAATGTTGCTTCTACTGGAAAATCTTTGAGCGGACAAATTATACAGGGGGTTTATAGTGCGACTTGGAATTGCCCCCAGACTAATCTCGTAGCAACCGACGCTCTTCATATAATCTGGTTCACTCAAGAAGATAACCCAGTTAGGACAGCTACGAGGGATTGGGTAAGTCCACAATTAGGATGGAGCAAACTAAATGCATCTACGTGGACAGTATATAGATATGAGTACTCCGCTGCTACTATAGTTGGTGGAGGTCCCTCACAATTTCAGTTCTTAGTTGCGGCTGTTCTTTATTATGGTGATGGCACATATACAACGTATCTTGATGGATTGGATTATGATGAAGAAGGTCCTGGTGGTAGTGGTATATTTTTTGGGAGTGACTTCTAATGGCAGATATAAATTGGGTTCCAGCAATCGGAACAACTTATTACTCTGAAAACACTGGTGTAGGGGTTAATTTAGGAACTGAGTCCAATAGTTATGACGAAAATGATAGCACCTACTGGGGACGGGGCATACAGGGATACGGTACTGGATCTATACATCATATATTTAGAGCTACATTCACACAACCAATCTCAATAAATAGAATTAAATTAGTTCACGCAGAAGCTGGTTTTGGAAATGGTGGGGCTGGCTGGTGGAACTGGACTTTATCAGCATATTATAATGGTGGTTGGAATACAGTTGGTTCTGGCAGTGGAGTAAACGGGGGGAACCATTACAACTCCCCAGGAACAAATGATTATACTGGATTGACATTAACCAATGTTACGGCAGTTCAACACGAAGGTAATGCTTACGGAAATACTGTTATAGGTCCTCCTAATCCACCCGCTGTAATATGGTCTACGACTAATGAATTATATGCGTATGGTCCGGAAGACGAGGGTCCGAGTGGAAATGCGATGTTATTCGGAGCGGATTTTTAACTAAATATACTATATGATAGACAAAGGCACAGGCGCAGACGGAGCATATACAGCAACAGGAGCTACCTTTACTACAGGCGGAACTGTAACTGTCGACAGCACTCTACACGGTGATGGAACAGAATGCTTTGATGGTGATACCGCTACCTACTGGGAATCCAATGGGGGTGGGGCTGGGCATTTTATAAAATATGACCTCGGTTCAGGTATAACAAAGACAGCAAGAAAACTAAGGATATTCAATTCAGGAGCTACGGGAGGTCCTTCTAATAATGGTATAGCAGGATTCAAGTTCCAAGGGTCCCCTGATAATGTTACTTGGTATGATTTAATAGTAGATACGTGTCCGGCAGCCGCACAATGGTATGACTTTTATTGTCCTCTTAACGTTACAGCATATAGATACTATAGGGTATATTCCACAGGTAGTTATCACGTGGACGCTATTATAATAAAAGAATTAGAGTTTATAGGTGATGTCCTCCCTTCCGGAACGTATAATTTCACAAGTCTAACGGTTAATTCTGGTGTAGATCTTATAGCAATTAAACCGGTCACTATTAAGTGTCAAGGAACTGTAACTGTAAATGGTGGTCTACATTGTGGGGGAGTTCTTAATATTAACTCTGATGTGTTGACTATCGGAGCGAGTGGGATAGTTAGCGGTAATCTGACCGTATGGAACTACACTCTTAATAACAGCGGTATTATTACTGGGGATCCTCTTGTAGCTACAGGAACTCCTGAGGTTATAGTACATAGTGCAGGAGCAATATCAGCCGCTTATGATGTAACTCTTACATTTAAAACACCCAGCGATATAGTTAAAATTACTACTACTGGGAGAGTTGGAGTGAATTCAGATTCAGCATATTTATACTTATATTGCGGCGGATCTACTATTTTGGCTTATAGTATTTCTGGACATACAAATTATGAGTGGAGTAATTCAGTAGATTCTACGGGATGGAGTAATGTGACTTATGCTAGAATTCAGCAGGGTGGGGGAAATAGAATATCAGGTTCTTGGGTTGCTGGAATTTGGCAGGATCCGAATGGATCTGGGTATCCTTACGGACTTACTAATTTTCTTATGGGTATTCCAAGAATTAATAAAGCAATAGGAGGCCTTCCACTTCATTACTTACACAGATAACTAAATACATTGTAGAGCAGTTAATGGGTAGCAATACCCAATTCCCTTAGGGGAAATAAGGAGAATTACGATGAAATGGAATGGAATAGTAGATTTTAGTCCATCAGCACCAAGCACAGTTACAAATACAGCAGGAAACGTTAGGAATATGATTGTCCATAAGGGAGGCACGTTCCCAACAGGTACGTCTATCCCACAAGCTGGTCAATTATTCTTTTATACAGGAGCATCTACAGCAAGTATACCATCGAATACGCTTACTGAATATAACGGAACTAATTGGGTTGTTGGTTATGCGGTTTATGCCCCGTAACTAAATATATATTGAAGGCGGCTCTTTGCATGAAATTGAATGATAAGATGCTCGTCAAGTTCAAGCATGATGTAGGTGACCTTATTTCTTGGACGATACGAGTTCAAAAAGAGAGCGAACAAATATGTAGGAAAGCTCAAGAGTTAATGGAAGAGCTTTACGAGATGATAGATAATAATGAGGACGAGGAGTAAAATATATGGATTTTTTCGGACAGCAAAATTTTAATCAAAACCAACTAAAGCAGATAGTAGTTGATACAGGTCTATCCTCGGCATTTCCAGCTACTCCTATAAATGGACAGTTGTTTTTTACGGGAGATACCACTCCTAAGAAATTGTGGATATTTATTGGGGTTTCGGTTCCCGGAACAAATCCAGCGGGGTGGTTTGATTTGACGAATGCGTATTATGCTCTGTAATGTGTAATATTTTACATTAATTTATATTAATATAGGTAGAATATGAAAGAACCAGTTTATATAAAATTGAGTGATAACAAGATAGAGTATACAAATAAATTAGAGGACATTACCGATCCTCACGAAATATACGAAACTCTTTCTTTTTGTCCGGAATTAGATGGTAAAAATCCTGCTGATTTTACAGTATACGTTGATTTTGACCAACACAAGCAGGTCGTAGGAATAGAAGTGTTGTAAGGAGATATAACATATGGCTTGGACAGATGACCCACTCGTAGCTGATATTGACAAGGCAAGGGCAATACACCTTACTGAATTAAGGAACGCCTACGATGCTGAATTGGGTAGGAGAGGTGCCGGTGGCTATGCTTGGGTTGATACAATAACAGCAGATCAAACAGCAATAAGAGCGCAACATATAAACGAATTGAGAACCGCAGCTATTACTACGCATGGCACAGATTGTTCTACTGATTATGCGGGAGCCCCTACTTGGACAGGCGTTGACCCTGTGGTTGCTGACCAGACATTAGTAAGAATTCAAGCTATATCTGATTTAAGAACGTATGTTGGTACACTCGCAGCCCAATGTCTTTGTAATTGTAATGGATATTGTGCTAACAATTGTAATGGATATTGTGCGAATAATTGTAATCAGGGTTGCCCTGACCATTAAGGATAGAGGATAAAACTATGTTATATCACGTACTTCTTGTATTGAATCATATAGTAACAAGACAGGCAGAATGCGTCTCAAAAGAATCCATAGATAGGGTTGTTCCAGAGTTCCCCTATAGACAGGAAACAGATTATGGTAATCCATTAGCTAGAATGATGCGGGAACGTGATCATATATTAGAACGTGGTTATAATGGTATAGAAGGATTTAAGTCAAATGTTATGGAACCTGTGACTTCCGCTGAAGTTGTCTACGTAGATGACTCTCTAGATGTAAATGGTCAGTGCTTATTCTATATGTTCAAGTGGTATGAGAATGGCACCTTCTCCCCAAATCCTTATATGACAGAAGAGCAACGTCTTGAGATGGCAAAAGAATACTATGCAGGAATGTGCTTACCTTTGAATAGGGATAGACAGGTGTATATACAAATCCAGTATGACGATGTGAAAGATTATTATACCCAAGATGAATATACCACATTGGTAGCAAAGAAGAGAGCTCACGAAAACTTCACCCAAGCAGAAATGACACGGAATTTGGGTATAGTAATGAGTATGCCTACAGACCTATCAGTTAGGATGAGATATTGGTTTGCGACAACAGCCAATAATACGGTCCTAGCTTCTATTGGTTTCACAACAAGTGAGACTTATAAGAAAGATATGAACGCATATCATCCACACACATGGGCAATGGAATCACTCGATATTAAACGTCAAAAGTTCCAAGAAGCTTGTTTCTGGTTTGATACATTGGTAGGTACAGAATTAGAGTATGTTGCGGCTACTTTGAAGATGGAAACCCTATTAGGCATAGAACAAGAAGACGATGCAGTAGACCTGATTAAAGGTCTTCTTAGTAGGAGCAATCTACCACAAGAGCTAAGACCTATACTTGAGGACAAAGTTAAATACCTTGGTTATGGCCGAAATGCTTATAACGAAATACTAAGACTTTACAATAATAAACAGTATGGTGACGTAGTGAAGAAGTGCGACGAATGGCTAAATCCGGTAACAGGAGCAACAGGTATTACGAGGTTGTATTTGAATAGACTTGTATTACTACTTAAAGATGAGTGTTGGAACCCCACCACAGGAACTAAGAAAGGATAAAAATGTCTGAATTGAATAAGAATCCAGTTCGGGTAAATTGGCTGGATGTAATGGTTACAGAACGCTGTAACTTTAATTGTGTCTACTGCTTTCACCATCAAATGCCGAAAGACATGACGATGGAAACGTTAAACAATATGATAGACCATTTCCTGCCTTTGTTTGACGATTATGTTGTAATCAACTATTTCGGTGGAGAGCCTCTCCTTAGATTAGACTTCCTAAAGGAATCCGCTAAGGTTCTTAGAGAACGAGTAAAGGGAGCAATATTTAATATTTCCACTAATCTTGCCTTATATAATAACGAGGTAGCAGAATTCGCCAAAGAATATATGAAGAAGGGGTCTTTCCAGATAAGTTATGATGGAATAGACCAAGAAAGGCATCGTGGATCGTCGGAACTGGTTAGAGAAAACATAAAGAAGTGTATAGCAGATATCGGTGTTGATATGACTTGCGTAAGATTAACCTTTACAAAGGATACAATCGAACATTTATACGATAATATGGTTGATATCTATAACCTCGGCTTACGTTATGTTATGCATAGCTGTGATTTTACTCCAGAATGGACACAGGAACATTCTGACGCTTATGAGAAACAACTTGAAAAAATGTATGAATTTTCTAACTCTCATCCTGGGTTTACTATTAAGTTTGCTGATTGTCAGTTAGCGGTTGCGAAAAGAGAGAAGACCAGATGTTCAATGGGTAGGGAACTAATGACTATATCTGCTGATGGTAGGGTTTTTCCCTGTCATAGAGCGGTTGCCCATCCGGAACTAGAAGTAGGAAACGTAAATACCAAGCATCTTAATAGGGGTGGATTTATTACTCTTACGTGTAATTCGTGCGATTCGTGTTCAGCCAATAATATCTGTCATAATTGCTTGATAGCCGCATACAATTACACAAAGACGATGAGAGTTCCTCTACCTGTCGTGTGTGCGATAAATAAAATAGAATATAAAGCGGCGGTTAAGGAGTATAAAAAGAATTTTCCAGAAGAAGCTTATGAGAGAAGTATGTTTCCGAAAATGATTGATGTTCTGACTGATATCCGAAACGTTAGAAGTAAAACAATAACATTACTGGAGGGAGTTAAAAATGGCAGATGAAGTAGTGGTAGATAACACAGTAAATAAGGAAGATAAGCCGAAGGTAGATAAATCAATAGTAAGTAAGGATTATATATCCAAATTTGCTACGGTATTAGTAGATGTCGCAACTCAAACAGACTCTATTTATACGTTAGTAGATAAGATTGTTAAGGATAACGAGGAATTACGGAAACGTATAGAGGCTTTAGAAGATATAAATGGTTGAACTCTGTCAATTATTCCTAACTACCCAATGTAGTCTTAAATGTAAATATTGTTTTGTGTCAAAGTTTACATCTAAGCACGAAACAATGTCTTTAGAGAACGCTGATAAGATTATAAGGTTTGTTAGTTCTAAATTGCCGGAAGGTGTTTCAATAGAGTTGTTTGGTGGAGAGCCATTATTAGCATTTGACGTTATAAAGAAGTTCTTAGAACTCCGGCCCAATTTCAATTATTTTATACCTACAAATTGTATGAATTTAGATGAGGAAAAGTATGAATTCCTTAAGAAACACGGGGAATTTATCGGGCTGACTTTGAGTATAGATGGTGAACCGGAAACGCAACTTGCTAATAGAGGGCAAGTTCCGAATATGGATATGGTCAAGAGAGTTTTGAGGGAACTACCAAGAACCATAGTAAGAATGGTAGTAGAAGACCCGAGTAAATTGTATTCCGACCTAAAATTTGTAGTCAGTTTAGGAACTACAAGTGTGGCTATCGGGATACCTTATATTTATAAGAATAGAGATGGGTATAAGGGTATATTTTTAGAACAAATGAAAAAGGTAAAAGAAGACCCTGCATTAAAACATATCAATATAAGGGTGGATGCTACTGCTTGTGAGTCCCGTTGCCAAGCTGGCAGAGAATACATAAGTATAAGCCCAACTGGAGACATTTATCCCTGTGCGATATGGTATCTAAAAGGTATGTTTAAGATTGGCGATATAGTAAATGGTATAGACGAAGTAAAACAGGCCGAATTCTTCAAGGAAACTGATCCTTATATGGATAAGGAAGTTCCCTGCATAGCGCAGAGATATTTCTTGGGAGATAAGTGGATAAATGGATAGAACGTCGTGGAAAGACAGTAAGTTTGAAAGAACTGATAAGTTACTGTACTTAGACCATAACGAATGTTGTGATAATGTTATGGTCCAACATATTGATCTATTCCTAAAAGGTCTAAATTCAGAGACATTGATAAAATACCCCAACCTTAGAAAGGCATATTTGTCTTTGAACAAACTTGGGTTTAATCCGGATATTACCCTATTGACATCAGGCGCAGAAGACGCTATTAGGGTAATTATAGACTTATATAAGGATATGGAGTGGTTAACCAAACCCTCAATATCCTTCCCAGATCCTACATTCGGTATGCTACCTGTCTTTGCCGAGATATACGATTTAACCCCTATCCCAGTGCGTTATAACGATAGTTTTATGTATAATGTAGAGGAACTACTGAAGGGTGATATTATATACCTGGCTTATCCTGATAATACCACTGGAACTTTACTTGATATTATATCTCTTAACAGACTATTATACTCTGGTAAAATAATAATATTAGATGAAACGTATTACGAATTTGCGGGGACCTCAACAATAGAATTAATAGACAGGTTCCCAAACCTATATGTTGTTAGGTCGTTTAGTAAGGCATTTGGAGTTGCTGGTATTAGAATAGGAATGGTAGTTTCAAACAAGCGGAACATATCTAAACTTATTAATAATAAACCTGCATATGAAATCAATTCTGTAGCTTGCGAATACCTTGATTTTATACAGAATGAAGATATGTTATCGTCAGTAAATAGGGTTAAGGACGGGAAGGGTTTAATAGAAAAAGAATTAATAAGACTAGGGTATAAGGTAAAAGATACACACGCCAATTTTGTTCTTGTTGAGTATGATAGCACACTGTTCAATAGTATTACAAAGTTTGCACAGATAAAGGTGATAGAAATATCTTCTAAAAAGTATATTCGTATAACAGCTCCAGACAGATTAACAGCGGAGGTGCTAATTAAATGCTTAATTCAATAATACAAAGAGTGGAACGAGCGACTCATGTTCTCCCAGAAAATTTAATAGATAAACCACCATTTCCGCCGTCCGTTAAGATAGAGATTACGAATAGATGCAATTATAAATGTTGCTACTGTGCAGTAAGCACGTCACCTAGAACCAGAGGTGTAATGGACTTCAACTTCTTTAAGAGAATAGTTTTGGAGCTTAAGGATAATGGCGCAGACGAAATTGGTTTGTTCCTATTAGGTGAGTCCTTTTTGGTTAATAGCCTTCCAAAATATATTAGATATTGTAAGAAAGTGGGTATTCCATACGTATTCATAACTACAAACGGGTCATTATGCACACCAGAGAGAATGAAAAAAGTTATAAATGCTGGATTAGATTGTATTAAGTTCTCAGTAAATGCCGGAACCAGGGGAAAATACAAAGAAATGTGCGGTGTGGATATGTTTGACACGGTTGTTGAGAATATAAAGTGGGTACATACCTATAAAACAATAAATAGGATAAAAATAAATACAGCTGTCAGTTCTATATTCATACCAGAAAGAGAGTCGGAACTAGCCGAATTTAGGCAAATGATAGAGAATTACGTAGATGACTATTATCTGATGCCTCCATATAATCAGGGTGGTCAAATACAGGGGTTTTCAGGGGATATTATAGGAAACCCAGGGAAACTGGATACTATGGTTCCTCCTATTCCTTGTTGGGTATTGTTTAATGCCGTTAAGATAACTTGGGATGGGAAACTAACAGCCTGTCCTTTCGACCACGAAGGCAAACTTGAGTTAGCGGACTTGAACAAGGTGTCTATTAAAGACGCTTGGAACGATGCTAATTTTATTGACCTAAGAAGGCAACATCTAAATAATAATATAGGCAACCCATCGTGTAGAGCGTGCCTAAAAATAACGAAATGAGGATACTAAAATGACTACCAAAATGATTACAGTTTCAAATTCAGAAGATTTATTTAGAGATCCACCGCTGGGAGATAACCTTCGTTTTGAGGAGGATGGTCTTGTCCATTTGATGAATTCTAGCATATACGGGGCAAATGCGGAGGAAGTTTTTAATAATTTGATTGTAATTCTTAACGAAAACGGGGCTAAGTTAACTGATTGTGTTCGGACGTGGGTATTTTTAAAGGAAATTACAGATTATCAAAAAATGGTTACGGATAGAAAGAGTGTATTAGACAGCAAAGGACTAACTTCTTATTTTGCTAGCACTGGAATAATGTGTAGAACATATGCCGGAGATCTTTGGCTACATAGTTATTGTAAACCCGGAAGAATGGCAATAAGGTTAGACGCCTATACAATAGTAGGACTTACTCCAGATAGAATTATGCATCTGGATGATTTTAGTATGTTATGCAGACCGATAACTTACGGGGTTACGTTTGAGAGAGGAACTCGTATCACATATAACGATAGATACGAATATTTTATATCAGGAACAGCAAGTGTAGGACCAAATGGTAAGTCTTTATTTCCTGGAAATTTAGAAAAACAGTTGAACAGGACTTTGGAGAATATAGAAGCATTACTTAATTCGGGCGGAGCCACGATGTCGGATATGCGTAAAGTGCTAGTTTATGTCCGTAATAGGGATGATTTTAAGGCCGTAGGTAGGGAAATAGCAAAGCGTTATCCGAAACTAATTTTTACCATTTATCAAGCAGAAATATGTCGTCCAGAGTTGTTGATAGAAATAGAAGGAAGGGCGGTAAAAAGCAGGTGAAAAGACACATAATTGACGCATTAAGAAGATCTGAACGGAGAAAAATTCCGTATGAGACATTTCACTTATCGGAGGTGTTATCTCCCCCTATTTGTAGTTTCTTATCGGAATTACAGATAGAACCACCGGTTCTGGGTAATACGGACGGAACCCGAGATTCATATAATGATAAACGGTTATTTATTACACCAGAAATAAGGACTAAATACAGTGGATTTGATGAGTTAGCTCAAGCTTTCCAACGACCAGATGTGGCACATCAGTTTGAGAAAACATTAGGAATTAAGCTAATAAACGAATCCTATTTACGTATGGAGTATATCCAAGATACAGATGGTATGTGGTTAGAACCTCATCGTGACGTGCCTGATAAGTTATTTTCTATGGTGTTATATCTATGTACTGGTCCAGAAGCGAAGGATTGGGGAACTGATATCTATGACGATCAGAAAAGGTGGGTAGGAAGATCACAAGCAGACTTTAATACCGCTGTTATTTTTAGGGCTGGTCCTAATACGTGGCATGGATTTGAACCAAGACCTATTATTGGTATTAGACGTTTAATGGAAATAAATTATGTGCAGAATTGGCGGGATATAGAACAACTTTCGTTCCCGGACGAGAAGATAATATGTTAGATAAGAAAAAGTTAGATGTTGGGAGTAAAAGACATAAGAGTCCTAAATACCCCAAATTATGTGACCAGTTGACCCACAAACGCACTCAAGGCGGCATTGGTGGTGATGATAGGGTTTTGCTGGTTCTTATGGGTATAATGCGTAAATTGGACGAGATAGATAAAAGGATTATGGCAAGAATGTGTTCAAACTGTGGTAATTTTGACATAGAGAAAGGTGGGTGTATTCATTGCGTATCCTTAGAGGGGATGTTTACGGAGGTTGCTCCGGATAATTATTGTGGAAATTGGCGGCCTTGAGGGGTAGTAAATACTAAATAGTAGTAAGAGAGGAAAATCTTCCTCTATTTAAAAAAAAGGAGATAATTATATGGAATGGATTACAGCTAATTGGGCAATTATTACGACGGTTGTGCTTGTTGCGGTTCGTGTTATCGAATCAATCGTGCAGGCAACGCCAGGTACAGCAGATGATAACATATGGGCGATGGTTAAAAAGGTTATCGGCTGTTTCTTTAAAATCTCGTAAAAGGGAGTTATTATGCCAGAGTTACCAGATGCAAAGAAGTGGTTCACTGGGTTTTTTGATATAACCAGATGGATCAAAGATGGTGGTATTCTTTTAAGGATAGTAGGTATCTTAGGAGTATGCTATTTGCTGTATGTTGGTGGTACAGCATTGTGGAGGAAGATGGTTCCTCCGAAACCTGTCCCTCGTATAGTTGAAACAGTGAACTCTACGAATGGTAAGGTAGAAGTAGTAAACGAGAAAAAGATAGAGAAAAAGATAAAATTCGGGTTAATAAACCTTTGGTAAAATGTAACACCGCAACAAAAATAATAGAAAGGAGGAATAATCAATGTACGCAGCCGTTGGAGTATGGGCTCAGACCCTTGTAACAAAGATAGGTGATGTTTATATTGCTGTCATCCAGACATTGGGCGCAGTAATAGGTAAGTAATAGTAATAAGGTATGGGAGATCACTGCGTAGCGGGGGTCTCCCATCCTAACCCACCAAGAGAATTATGAAGAGAAGCTTACAGGATAAATTAGATAACCACCAGATTTTACTAAATAGCTATTATAAGACTCACTACTATAGTGGGCAATTAGTAGATATGTATGATTCCGCCCAAAAGAAATTTAGGAAAGTTAAAGTTATTACAGCAGGCGGCGGTAAAGTAAAAGTAAATGATAATGGAAGCGCATACTGGATAGAGGCTGACAAAATTGGAAATAACCGATAGGCTGTCAAATAGGGTAGAAAATTACTTTCTACTTATGGAAATGAAGATGAGCGAGATTATACGGGAGAACCCTAATATAGTCAAACAACGTTCAACTCTTATTACCGATGTCAAACTCGTATCGGATAAGTTATATAAAACTTCACGTATGGTTGAATTTAAAGTTACAGGATCAAAGGGTAAACCCTATAAAGTAGTACTGTTCTTTAGGAAAAAGGGAGATGTATGGGGAGAGGCTAAGACTTATTGTTCGTGTCCTTACATGAAGTGGTGGGGTCCGAATTGGAATAGTTTGGTAGAGGGATTTAGGCTCTGGAGGATGGGGAAAGAACTACCACCAGACATTAGGGATCCACAAAGAAAGAATAAGGTATGTAAGCATATTATATCGGCATTTAACAAGGTACCAGAATAAAAGAAAGGCATTAGAAAATAATGGAAAATCGTAAAAAAGATACTGGTGATAGTCCTTTTGGTTCCGGAGAAAACGGAAAGAAACTCGACAAGATTCGTAAGCAGATACTCTACCAAGAGGAGCTGAGTCGAATACACGATAGAGAGAAGAAGTATCAGGAAAGACAGAAGGGGGTTTTGTAAATGGAACTATTACTCGCAATTTTGTTTGTTATATGTATGTTCTTTGGTTGGGCGATTGGAGGAGAGCATGGTTTTGGTAAGGGAAAGCGTGGACTTTTGCTTTCTATACCTATGACATTGTTCTTTTTGACTTCGATACCTATGACATATTTACTACTTCAGCCATTGTTTCTTTATATCATCTACCAGATACTCTTCTATGATATGGGCATAGAGATGGTTTATGACCAACATAAATGGTATGGGTGGCTTATAATAGGTCTAAATGGGGCTATAATAGGTCTTACACCTATTATGTTGGCAGCGGCCACAGCCAACTATATAGGATTGGTTTCATCTGTTGTGGCGGGTATTCTTGGTTTTAGTGG
>Ga0315289_10008469_pt1 | contig 14876 bp, 12 predicted proteins | sample YL17G11_40_MG_FD_203452 | JGI IMG/M metagenome (GOLD analysis project Ga0315289, IMG submission 203452) | Sediment microbial communities from Yellowstone Lake, YNP, Wyoming, USA - YL17G11_40 | ecosystem: Environmental > Aquatic > Freshwater > Lake > Sediment | place: USA: Wyoming | collected...
CGGCGTTTCCCGTGCCATGGGCGTCCTGGCCCAGCTGATCTGGAGCCGCGCTCTCGGACTTCCGATCGAAAGACCCAAGAGCGTCACGACCGACTGGGTCGAAGCTCAGATCAAGGCGGCCGCGCAGTCGAAGTAAGAGAGAGTTCTCTCCGCTTCGCTGATTAAGAAAAAAAAGGACGGTTCCCGGAGGAACCGTCCTTTTTTATTTCAGGGTCAAAAAATTACATTTTCGATAGCCGGAAGTACTTCAGCATTTCCATGAAATCGTTCGTGGTGAACGAGACCGAGCGGGCGCTTGATCGGACCGCCCCCGGAATCCAAGATGCTTTTTGGGCCAGCGCTTCATCCGTAAAAGCGACTTCCAGCGTATAGGGCGGGTTAAGCTTACAAGGCTTGAATTCCTTAAGCCTTTTGAGCACCGCCGTCGTCTTTGCTCGGATGAGTTCCTGCGCTTTCACCGGGCTTAGCATAATCGCCGCCGTAGCGATCGCTTCCTTCACAATAACGGTTTCAATGTCACCGAAAAGCTCCTTGGCTTGCTGAGCAATCGCCTGGTCTCCGGAAACCAAAACGACGGGCACGCCGAAATACCCGGCGATGGCGCCGTTGATGCCGGCTTCCGGCATCTTCTTGCCGTTGAGGATGACATCATAGAGCGACAATTTCATCGTATGCTTGAGGACGGCATCGGGTGTTCCCGCCCGGGCATGATAGCCGATGAAAATCACCGCGTCAAAGCTCTTGTCGATGCCTTCCATCATGCTCAACGGGCCGTACGTCCAATCCCGCAGCAGCCGGGCTTCGGGCCGAAGGAGGTCCGGCAGGATGTTGCGCCCGCTGTCGTGGGAATCGCGGACAAGGATCTCCGTGGCGCCGGCCGCCAACGCGCCTTCGATGGCAGCGTTGGCCTCCTGCGTCATAAGCTTCCGGAACAACGGATAATCCGGCCCGCCTTGGCTGGTCTCATCCCAGTTGATGACTCCGCAGATTCCCTCCAGGTCCACCGAGATGAAAACCTTCAAGCCTTTTGCCGCCGGCTGGGCCTGGGCGGAAATCCCGGCCAGCAATAAAATGAGCGATAAAAGAGTAAGCGCTTTTTTCATGAATCCTCCTCATCTAATATCAACGTAATAATTAAAATGACATCCCCGTTCGGGCGGCGCTTAGGCCGCCCGCAGCCCCCGGGCCCCGGGGAACCAGTCCCGTCGGTTCCCCCCCGTCGGAAAAGCCGACGGGGCCCCCCTCCGCTACGGGGACTTGAGGGCGGCCTAAGCGCCGCCCATACATTGTCACTTTATTTATTGCGTTTGTATTAGATGGCCCCATCATAAGCAACCAAAAGAATGAAGTCAATCCGGCGGCCGTTTTGACATCGAGGCAGTCAATGCGATAGGATGATTTTTTATTCCCTGACATTCCAAACCATGGAGGACCCATGAAACACAAGATTGCTCTCATCGGCTGCGGCACCGTCGGCCAGGGATTCTTGGACATCCTGGACAAAAAAGCAGAAGCCTTGAAAACGAAATTCGGCTTCGAGGCCAAGGTCGTGGCCATCAGCGACAAGCTCAAAGGATCGCTTCTCGCGCCGAAAGGTATCGATATCAAAAAAGTACTCGGCCTTTTGAGCCAAGGAAAAACGCTTGCCGATTATGCGCCGGAAAAGGCCCGAAAAAACGCCGCCCTGGATCCGTTGAAGATGATCGAACGGTGCGACGCAGAGATTATCGCCGAGCTGACGTACACGGACATCAAGACCGGCGAGCCGGCGACAAGCTATATCAAGAAGGCCTTGCAGACCGGCAAACATGTCGTCACTTCCAACAAAGGTCCGGCCGCCCTCCACTATCCGGAGCTCCGGGACTTGGCCAAAAGAAAGAAAGTCCAGTTCCGGATCGAGGGCACGGTCATGAGCGGCACGCCCGTCTTTACGCTCACCGAAAGCGGCTTCGCCGGCAACACGGTGAAAGAGGTCAAGGGCATCCTAAACGGTACCACCAATTTCATCTTGAGCAAGATGGAGTTGGACGATATGGATTACCGGGAGGCTTTAGCCCTGGCCCAAAAATTGGGCTATGCCGAGGCCGACCCCACAGCCGACGTGGAAGGTTTTGACGCGCTGGCCAAGATCGTCATCCTCTCCAACGTCATCCTGGGAGGAAACGTCCGCCCATCGGATGCAAAAAGAGAGGGAATCACCGGCATCTCGCGGGACATGGTCCTGGCCGCCAAACAAGAAGGCTTTCGGTATAAGCTGATCGCCCAGACAAAAAAAGAGGGGGCCAAGATCACCGCCGGCGTGTCGCCCCAGAAGCTGCCTTTGTCCGACCCGCTGGCGGGCGTCATGGGCGCCCAAAACGCCCTGACCTTCGACCTGGACCTCCTCGGCAAAGTCACCATCCAGGGGCCCGGCGCCGGGAAAACCGAAACAGGGCATGCCATCCTCCAGGACATGCTTGCCATCCACCGCGATTTGAGCTAGACTGGACTCTAGGAAATCGGGAATTCACGAAATCCTGTATCATGCGTTTTGACACGCAGGGCAAGAGAAACGCGACCGTCCGATTGCGTATTCTTCTTTAGCTTAAATCATGGCACGCTCAAAACAACAAACGTCCCTCGACTTCCTTGTCACGCTTGAATGCTTCGGTTCATTCGTCAATCCATCTTGGAGGAGTCATGCCTGACGACAAAACATACAGCCCGGGAGTCATGAAGTATGTGGCAGAGGCCAAGAAGCTCATCACCGAACGTGAGGCCCATTTGGCCGATGTCAAGAAATGGAAGTTCGACACGATCGCCGTCCACGGTCTATACTCCATGGAGGAGGCCCTCAGCCGCAACCAGGGATCCGTGATCGAGCCCCTCTACCTATCAGCCTCCCAGGCCTACCGCGATTCAGATGAGCTCGAGGCCGCTCTAGCCTATCTCGTTCCCACTTGGTGCTATACCAGGATCGCCAACCCGACGACTTATTACCTGGAGTGGGTTTTGGCGCTGCTCGAAGGCTACAAGACCGGGCACGACACATCCTGCCTGGTGACGGCTTCAGGCATGTCTGCCATCATGTCGGTCACGGACCCGTTCCTGGTCAAGCAAAAAGACGGCCTGGAAAAGATCAACTTTGTCTCCTGCGTCCAGGTCTACGGCGGAACGTTCCAGCATTTCTCCGTCCGCAAAATGCAGGAACGGGGCATCGAGGTCCGCTGGGTTCTCCATCCCGAGGACGTGAATGAATGGAAGGCGAAGATCGACGAGAACACCCGGTTCCTCTATATGGAAGCGCCGAGCAATCCCCAGCAATCTTTCTGTGATAGCAAAATGTTGGCCGAGCTCGCCCACTCCTGGGAAATCCCTTTCATCGTCGATGCCACCTGCGCCACCCCGGCCCTGATGAGGCCGATCGGCTGCGGCACCGATATCGTTGTCCATTCCCTGACGAAATCCATCACGGCCGGCGGGCTGGCCATCGGCGGCGCGCTCATCAGCCGCAAACCAATCGTGACGAAAGTCAAAAACGACCATCCTCTGTTCAAAGAGAGCTTTGCCGAATACGTCAAATTTCTGCCCTACCGGGACAACGGCCCGGCCGCTTCGCCCGTCAACGCCATGTTCGCCCTAAACGACCTTCGAACCCTTCGCTCGAAAATGGACCTGCTCAGCCAGAATTGCCAGAAGGTCGCTGAATTTCTGCAACGCCATCCTAAAGTTTATCGGGTCGATTATCTCGGCCTTCCCAGCTTTCCCCATCACGACCTGGCCAAAAAATACATGAAGCTCGTCGACTCCGATAATGGGAAGGGCATTGAGGTCAACCGCTATGGGCACCTGATGAGCTTCGGCGTGGACGGCCCGCCGGAAAATGCCCGCAAGGCCTTTGACCGCTTCAAGCTGATCTACAGAGCCACGGACCTCGGCCGGATCAAGAGCGTTGCGACAATTCCGGCCATCTCTACCCACCAGCAGCAGGGCGAGGAAGCCCGCCGCATGGCCGACATTCCGCCCCAGCTCATCCGGTTGTGCGTCGGCGGCGAGGATCCGGCCGATATCATCGCCGACCTGGACCAGGCCCTGAAAGCCGTCTGAGTATCCGGGGTCAAAGCGAGTTGAATTTTGTCGCCCAATCGTCTAAAATCCTCTCATATGGAAAAGATACGGATTCTCGGCGATCACAACCTTAGGCTCAAAGGCGAAGTGAAGATCAGCGGCTCGAAGAACGCCGTCCTTCCCGCCATCGCCGCGTCTCTCCTCACCCAAGACGAGGTCCGCCTCGGCAATATCCCCCTGGTCAAAGACGTTTTTTCCATGCTGACCTTGATGAAGGAGCTCGGCTCGGACTACGACCTCAAAAATAATGCCCTGACCGTCCAGGTCAAAAAGATCCTTTCCGAGGAAGCCTCGTATGAGCTGGTCCGGGTCATGCGCGCCTCCATCCTGGTTTTGGGACCGCTGTTGGCCCGTTCCGGAAAGGCCATCGTCGCCCTGCCCGGCGGCTGCGCCATCGGATCCCGGCCGATCGACCTGCACATCGCAGGACTCCAGAAGCTCGGCGCCTCGATCACGCTGGAGCACGGCTACATCAAGGCCGAAGCCGAAAGGCTGCAGGGGGCGGATATCCAATTTGAAAAAAAGACCGTCACGGGTACCGAGAACCTGGTCATGGCCGCCTCCCTCGCCCGCGGCGAAACCGTCCTCCGCAACTGCGCCCGGGAACCCGAAGTCTCCAACCTCTGCGAGCTGCTCGTTAAGATGGGCGCCAAGATCGAGGGCATCGGCGAAGAGGTCATCCGCATCAAGGGCGCCGATGAGCTCGGCGGCGCCGTCCACGAGATCATTCCCGACCGGATCGAAGCCGGCACGTTTCTCGTCGCCGGCGCGTTGACCCAGGGCGATATCACGCTCATCGACATCCAGCCCGTCCACCTGATCACGATCATCGAGAAGTTGCGCTATTCCGGGGCTATCATCGAGACGATCAAGGACGATGTTCTGCGCGTTATCGGCAGCCCGGAGATCAGGCCCCAGGACTTCACGACATCGCCGTACCCGGGTTTCCCGACCGATATGCAGGCCCAGTTCATGGTGCTCATGACCCAGGCGTTAGGCACCTCCATCATTACCGAGACGATTTTCGACCGGCGTTTTTCGCATGTCAACGAACTTTTGCGCCTGGGGGCGAACATCGAGGTTTCCGGCGACAAGGCCCTGGTCAAAGGAAAGACGCCCCTGTCCGGAGCCGAGGTCATCGCCACAGACCTGAGGGCGTCCGCCTCGCTCATCCTGGCCGGGCTGATCGCCGGCGGAGAGACGAATGTGAACGAGGTCGAGCATATCGATCGCGGCTACGAAGCCATCGAAGAAAAGCTCAAATCGCTGGGCGCCCGCATCGAACGCATTAAAATCTAATATTCGCCGATACAGCGAGGACCGCCATGGACAACTGCCTATTTTGCAAGATTGCCAAGAAAGGGATCCCGGCCAAAGTCGTCTACGAGGACGAGACTATTCTCGCCTTCGAAGATATCCATCCCAAGGCTCCGACGCATGTTCTGATCATCCCCAAAGATCATTTTGCCTCATTGAACGATGTCCCCGAGGACAAGGGCGATCTCCTCGCCCACATCCTGATCAAAGCCCGCCAGATCGCCCGGGACAAGGGGATCGCCGAGTCCGGCTACCGCATCGTCCTGAACACGGCCAGGGATTCGGGGCAGGACGTGTTTCATATCCATTTTCACCTTCTCGGGGGAAGGAAGATGTCCTGGCCCCCGGGATGAGAGGAGGATTCCATGATTGAAATCACCTGGTTGGGCCATTCGGCCGTCAAGATCCAAGGCTCCAAGGTCGTCTATATCGACCCCTTCCTCACCGGAAACCCCAAAGCGTCGACGGCGCCGGAAAAGATCAAAACCGCAGATGTGGTGGTCGTAACGCATCACCACGGCGACCACCTCGGCGACTCCTTTGCCATCGCCAAAAAAACGGGCGCCGTGATCGTGGCCATGCATGAAGTCGCTGTCGAAGCCCAGGCCTTGGGGCTCGAAGCGGAAGGCATGAACATCGGGGGCACCGTCGAGGCCCGGGGCGTGACGGTTCACATGGTGACCGCCACCCATTCGGCCGAAAAGGGGAGCGCCGCCGGCGTCGTGGTCGAGATGGACGGGAAAAAGCTCTACCATGCCGGCGATACGGGCCTGACCTACGACATGAAGATCATCGGCGAATTCTTTCACCCCGACCTCAGCTTCATTCCCATCGGAGACCGCTACACCATGGGCCCGGCCTCGGCCGCCAAAGCCGTGGAATATGTCCAGACGAAAAAAGTCATCCCCATCCATTACGGGACCTTTCCCATCGTCGCCTCCGATCCCCAAGAATTCAAGAAAAAAGTGGGGACGCTGGCCGAGGTCATTATCCTCAAGCCCGGCGAATCCTGCCGGCTGTAAGCGGCTCGCGAAAATCGGCCCGCCGGCAGAAGCAGCGCCCGATGGCCTATCTCATCGACGGAAACAACTTTTTAGGATTTTCCTTTCCGGGAGAGCACCGGGATCCGGAGAACAAGAGGATCCTCATCCGCAAGCTCCTGGCCTTCCAGCGGCAGACCCGGTCGAAGATCATCCTGATTTTTGACGGACGTCCGGTCGACGACCTCGCCGAAATGAGTTCCTCAAAAGGCAAATTCGAAATCATCTATCCGGCGGAGGGCGAGACGGCCGATTCCGTCATCAAAGATATCCTGTCCCGGCAGACGGACTTCAGGAAGCTCTTTGTCGTCAGCTCCGACCGAGACATCAAGGCTTTCGCGGCCATGAAAGGCGCCCGCCCCCTGACCGGCAAAGAGTTCAACGCCGAGCTCAAGAAGGTTCTCAAAGAGCGCAAGAAGGCGCGGGAGATGGAAAAACACGTCGAGCGGCCGAGTTCCCTCGAAGTCCGCCTGTGGGAAGATGTTTTCCGAGAAAAAAAATGAATACGGTCTCCATCATCGGCACGGGAAGGCTGGGGACGTCTCTGGCACTCGCCCTTTCCAAGAAAGGATGGACGATTCGCTCGCTCGCGGACAAGAGCCTTTCGGCCGCCAAGGAAAGTCGAAAAATCGTGGGCGCCGGGAAAGCGACCGCCGCCGGGCTCGGGGCGGCGGACGCCGCGGTGCTCTTCCTCTGCATTCCCGATGAAGAGATTGAAAAGACCGCCGCCGGGCTCGCCCGCGGCAGAGTGGATTGGAGCGGGAAAGTCGTCTTTCAGACGAGCGGAATCCTCTCCTCAAAAACTCTCGGGCTTCTTAAACGCCGAGGAGCATCCGTCGCTTCCTTCCACCCCATCCAGTCCTTCTCCTCAAAAAAGACGCCGGCCGGCCGGTTCAAAAATATCTATTACGGAGTGGAGGGAGATACGCGAGCCTTGTCCATCGCTAAAAAAATCGTCCGCCGGCTGGGCGGACGGCCGCTTCTCATCAAGCCGCAGGACAAGCCGCTTTATCACGCCGCCTGCAGCATGGCCTCCAACCTTTTTGTTCCTCTTTTCGACCTGTCCTGCGAGCTCCTTCATGCCGTCGGAATCAAAGGCCGGAAGGCCGGGCTGGTCCTTTTTCCCCTCATCGAAGGAACTTTACAGAATGTAAAACATCTTGACGTGGAAACGGCTTTAACCGGGCCTATTGCCCGGGGAGATGAACAGACCGTCAAACGCCATCTGCGGGCGCTCCGAAAATTTCCCGAAGCCCTCCGTGCCTATAAAATTCTGGGAGGACGGGCGTTGCAGCTGTCTCAAAAGAAAAGGATTCCCGCTTCAAAAATCAGGGCCCTGAAGAAACGGCTGGAAGAAAAATAACCTCTTCTTCGAACTCGATTCCGAACCGCTCCTTGACTCTGGCTTTGAGTTCTCCGGCAAGCGACAGAACATCCCGGGCGGTGGCATTTCCGCGGTTGATCAGGAAGTTCGAGTGGCCAGGGTAGACCGCCGCGCCGCCGACACGGAGTTCCCGGGCACCGATCTGCTCCAGCAGGTAGCCGGCCGCGACCTTGGACCCGTCGGGCCCGACAGGATTCTTGAAATAACTGCCGGCATAGGCCGTTTCCTTAGGAGGATGTTTTTGGGCGCGCACAGCTAGGTTCTCCTCGATCCTGGCCTTGATCTCGCCCTTGTCACGGGCTTCCAGCCGGAATTGCAAGTTCAAGAGAATATCATGCTTCTTTTTAAGCCCCGAGTGGCGGTATCCGAACGAAAAATATTCCCTTTGGGCCCGGAACTCTCTGCCCTCCTTGTCCAGCAAAAGCGCATCTTCGAGAGACTCCCCGATGCTTCGGCCGAAGGCCCCGGCGTTGCCGAACACCGCCCCTCCGACCGTCCCTGGAATCCCGGCCAGGAATTCGAGGCCGGACAGACCCTTCTCCGTGGCGAACGCGACCATGTCGTCAAGTGATGTTCCTGAAAAAGCCGTCAGGACAGGTCCCGAAGCGGCCAGGCTGACCCCTTTGACAGAGTTCTTGACAATGAGCCCGTGGAACCCCGCGTCATCGAACAAGAGGTTAAAACCCCCGCCGATCACGTAGTAGGGGATGGAATGCTGCCGGGCAACGAGAAGCGCCGCTTTCAACTCGTCAAAGGAAGCGGCTTCAAAAAAATAATCCGCGGGGCCGCCGATCTGAAAATTGGAAAAATCCCGGAGCACGACGCCTTCCCGGACGGTCTTGCCGACCTCCCCTAGAAAAAGCCGGGAAAAATCGGCCTTCCTATCGCTCATAACGCCTATTCTATTCCAACCCAGCGCTTTTTTCTATGCTCGGCCGGGCGCAAGGCAACAGGCATTAAGGTCAAATTGGGGAGCCTTAGAAAGGGATGAAGCGACCATGAGGGATTCAGCCTAAAAATTTCGGCTTTTGAGGGAAGCCGTTTTGAGGCCGGCGAGAATGTTTGAGCTAGGACAATAAAACAAGAAACGCCTAACTGTGGACAAGGACATCCTTCTGACGCAGCTGTCGAGCATGCGAGGAACGCAGCCGCCGAAAAAGGCGAAATTTTTATGGCGTGAAAAATCCCGTTAGGGAGCGAATCCCTTTCTAAGGCTCCAATCCGAGCTCACTTGGCATAATATTTGCTGCAGAAATCCCTGGAGCGCGTTCAGGATGAACAAGTATTTTCGCCTATAGGTATCGCATTGTTGACATTTTAGGGGATGTAGGCTATTATGCTCCAAAATTTGATGCGAGGTTGTGAATGAAAAAAGCCGTTTTAGGGACGATAGCCCTCATCCTTGCCTTTGGAGGCCTGGCCCTGGCCCAGAACGAATGCGATCAGCTATATATCAAGGCCATGACCGCTAATTCTCCCGCAGAGCGGGCCACGCTCCTGAAAGACTTCCTGGCCAAGTGCGGCGGAAAAGGAAACCAGTATGAAAATTTCGCCAACGCCTACCTGTGCACTCTTCTCTACCCCGGCAAAACCGAGCGGGATATTCTCAATTACGGAGAAAAAGCTCTCCAGCTCGGTGGGTTGGATGATCTCACCAAGTGCCAGGTTTTGACCAACCTGGCTGCCGTCTATGCCAAGAATAATCCGGATAAGGCCAAAACTTATGCCACCCAGATCATCGACATCGCCAGGGCTGCCAAGGCAAAAGAATCCGAAGTCGCTAACGTTAAGATGTGGAATGACCTGATCGGCGGCGGCTATTATGTTATAGGGCAAGCCCAGGAAAAAACAAAAGACAATAAATCGGCCATCGACTCTTATCTCAATTCCTACAACATCCTCAAAAACGCCAAGATCATCGCCGAAATCAAAAAAGTCGGCAAAACGGCCTATGAGGCCAAAGCTTATGCCGATGCCGAAAAAGCCTTCCGGGCGGCCTACCAGGCGAACCCGAAAGACACGGAAAGCCATGCCCTCGTCGCCCGCTGCCTCTACAACACGGGCAAGACCGAGGAAGCTTTAACCATGATGAAGGAAGTCTATGTCAAGAACAAGAACGGCGACATGGCTTACAACATCGGGATCATCCTGGCCAAGCAGGCCGGCAGCAGCAATCCGACGTTGAATACAGAAGCCCTCCGCTATCTCCTTGAAGCCGCACTCACCTCTCCGACGCACTCCAAGAAGGCCATGGAGCTCGCCCGAACCATGTTCCTCGGTGCCGACAAGGAATGGAACAACCGGGTGAAGACCATCCAGGAAAGCACCAAGCTCATCGAAGACTGGACGAAAACCTTCAATTCGAAATTTGAGGGGAAGAATGTCGATGATCTTACCTCGGATCAGAAAAGGGAATTTCGCAGGCTGAACGAAAACATCGAAAAAGAAAATAAGACCCTGGAAAAGCTCCAGACCGAGCAAAAAGCCACTCAGGACAAGTTCCAAAAGCTCATCGACGAGGCCAAGGCTCGGCTGGGCATTCGCTAAAGACCGAACCTCGCCAACAGAAATCGCCCCCCTGGCTTCCTTTTCGGAAAAAAGGACCAGGGGATTTTTTTTGTCCCCGAATTCATTTAATATAGGAGAGCCCTCTCTGCCGTGGAGGTGACAATTTCCAACCAGGGGGACGACCATGGCCAAGCCCTTGAGCCGGGACCAAGCTGCGGAGAAGATTAAAGCGCTCCGCGAAGCGATCAAGTTCCACGAAAAAAAATATTACGTGGACAACGATCCCCAGATCTCGGACTCTGAATTCGACCAGCGGATGAAAGAGCTCCAACGCCTGGAAGAACAATTCCCGGAGCTCATCACCCCGGAATCCCCCACCCAGCGCGTCGGTGAAAAACCGGTCGAAGGCTTTCCGACCGTGCGCCACAAGCAGCCCATGATGAGCATCGACAACTGCTACACGGTCGAGGAACTCCGGGAGTTCGAGCAAAGGGTTCAAAAGCTGCTGCCGGGCCAGGCCATCGAATACGTGGCCGAGCTCAAGATCGACGGACTGGGCATCTCCATCCTTTTCCAAAAAGGGAAATATGTCCAGGCCGTCACGAGGGGAGACGGCCTCCAGGGCGATGACGTGACGGCCAATGTCAAGACGATCAAAAGCCTCCCTCTGGTCATCCCCAGACATCAGGACATCGAGACGAGAGGAGAGATTTACCTTCCCTTCGAGTCGTTCCAGAAAATCAACCGGGACCGGGAGGAGAAGGGCGAGCCTGTCTTCGCCAATCCCCGCAACGCCGCGGCCGGATCGATCCGCCTCCTCGATCCTAGAGAAGTCGCTACCCGCAAGCTGGATGTCTTTCTCTATGCCCTGTCTATCGACGGCGCCGAAATGGAGAGCCAGTCGGAGAATCTCAAAACGATCAAGGAATTGGGCCTCAAGACAAACCCGAATTCCCGGCTCTGCCGTTCCCTCGATGAGGTCATCGATTATTGGAACGAGTGGACGGAAAAACGGGACTCCCTGGATTACGAATGCGACGGCGTCGTGATCAAGGTGAATTCCACACGGCAAAGGGAGGTCCTCGGCATGACGGCGAAATTTCCGCGCTGGGCGATCTCCTTCAAATTTCCGGCCCGGCAGGCAACGACCAGACTCAACGACATCATTGTCCAGGTCGGACGGACCGGCGCGCTGACTCCTGTGGCCGTCCTCGAACCGGTCAAGCTTTCGGGGACGACGATCAGCCGGGCCACCCTCCACAATGAGGACGAGATCCGGCGCAAGGACATCCGGATCGGCGACTATGTCCTGCTCGAACGGAGCGGCGATGTCATTCCGAAAATCGTCGCCCCGATGAAAGAGCGGCGGACGGGAAAAGAGAAAAAGTTCATGTTTCCCGCCAGATGTCCGGTCTGCCATTCGAAAACGTTCAAGCCGGAAGGGGAGGCCGTGGCGCGCTGCACCAATCCGTCGTGCCCGGCCAAGCTCAGGGAATCCATTCTTCATTTCGCCTCCCGCCGGGCGATGAACATCGAAGGCCTGGGCGAGGCCCTGGTCGCCTTGCTCATGGAGAAAAAATTGGTCGGGGCCGTGCCGGACATCTATTCCCTGAAATATGAGGACCTGGTCAATCTTGAACGGATGGGCCCGAAAAGCTCGCAGAACCTGCTCCAGGAAATTGAAAAATCCAAGTCGAACGACTTCTCTCGTCTGCTTTTTGCCCTCGGCATACGCCATGTCGGAGAGCGCTTGGCCCAGATCCTGGCCGCCCATTTTCGCAATATCGAGAAGCTGGCCCAGGCCTCGTCGGAAGAGCTGACGGGAGTGGAAGACGTCGGTCCGATCGTTGCCGAAAGCATCGTTTTCTTTTTCAGGCAGCCGGAGAACCTCGAACTTCTCCGGAAGTTCAAGGAAGCCGGCCTGAATTTCTCCTCGAAAAAAGTGGAGGCCCGGAAAGACGAGCCCGTCTCCGGAAAAACCTTTGTCCTGACCGGAAAGCTCCAAGGCTACAGCCGGGACGAAGCCAAAGCCTTGATCGAAGACCTGGGAGGTTCGGTCGCGGATTCCGTCTCGGGTAAAACGTCCTATCTTGTCGTCGGAGAAGATCCCGGCTCCAAGTTGGACAAAGCCCGCAAGCTGGGTGTTCCGACGCTCACCGAATCAGAATTTTTAAAATTGCTCGGACAAAAATCTTAGCTTCGCGATATCATCGCGTACGACGCGGGTGGCACCGATCGGGGCGCCCTATCGCCCGGAACTGACGAAAATTTGGGGATAGATACCGAATACAAAAATTCAAGATTTATACCCAAATTTTTCAGTGAGGACGATGGGGCTGGTCGGTGACAGGTCCCGCGTCGCTACCATTATTTCTTCTTGGACCCGAAAAGATCTTTGGAAAAAAACCCTTTCAGCCCCTTTTTCTGTTCAGACTCTTCGCCCAGTTCCTTGAGCTCAGTGCGGGCGACCTTATGCCCGGCCTCGATCTCCAAGGCCCGCTCGAACTCCTTCTTGGCCCGCTTGAGAAGGCCCTCTCTTTTATAGAGAACGCCCAGGCCGACATGCCCTTCCGCATTCCAGGGCTCAAGCTCTATGGCCCTCAAAAAATCGCGCTCGGCCTTATGGCTGAGAGCGAGAACCTTGGATTCCGCCATCGCCAGAAGAAGATAATAATCTCCCTTGTTATCATTGAACCTCACGGCCTGTTCCAAGAACATGACGGCCTCTTCATAGCGCCCCTGGCTCATGAGCGTCTTTCCCTGTCGAAAGCGGATCTCGGCATTCTTGGATTTGTCTCTGTCGTCGTCTCTTATGACGGCCGTGCTCTTGGTGGCCACGGTCGGCTTTTGGTCTTTGCTGGTCAGGACCCGGTAAGACTTGGTGATGTAATCAAAAAGCTCTTCGATCTGGGCCTTGATCTCCGGGGTTACGCCCCGTCCGAACAGGTCCGGGTGAAATTTTCGGGCTAGTTGAAAATAGGCTTTCTTGATCTCGGCCTCCGGCGTCTGACGGGAGACGCCCAAAATCTGGTAATAATCCATCTCCGGAATTCTGCTTTTGAGCTCGAGGGCTTCGTCAATCTTTGCCTGAAGGCCGGCCGGAGGTGCTTCCGAGGCCTTGGCCGCCGCTCCTTTCGGTTTCTCCTCCTGGCGGACCTCCGCTTTTTTGGGCGGTTCTGCTTTTGAAATCGGCTCCGCTTTCGGCCGCGGCTCGGCCTTGATCTCGACTTTCTGGGGCTCTTCTTTTCGGACGTCCTTCTTTTTCGGCCTTTCCGCCGGCCGGACATCGATCAAATCCAGGCAGTAAAATAGGTACAGCGTCTTCCAGAGCTGATCCGGGGTGTCAACCTGCGAGACGAGGTAGGCTTCGCCGGCCGTCTTGCCGTTGATCTGATGGAGGAAATCCTTTTCGTCTTCCGTGAGCATATGAATATTGGTCTTCCCTTTCAGGACGGCCATCTTGTCCTCAAAGAAACTCTTGATAAAAGGATGAAATTCCATTTCTCTGATCCCTCGTTCGATGAGGAGGGGGACATTCATCTTGAACTCAAAATCATAATCCAAGAAGCGCTCTCGCGGCCGGAAGATCATCTCGGCATCAAAATGGTTAAACAGGCTCAAGGTGATGGCGTTCATCTGGGCCATGAGCCCGTCGTACAAGTCCTTTTGAGAGATGATCTTCTTTTGGACCAGCACTTCCCCCATCATTTTTCCCGTCTGGATGAGTTGAGGGAGGGAGGATAGGACATCGCTCGAAATCTTGCCGATCTTATGGAGGACCTCGCCCAACCGCTCCTCAGGGACGCTCGTCCGGGCAAAGATCAGCCCTCCGTCCTGGAAGATCAAGGTCTTTTGAATGGGCCCCTTTTGAAAACTGAGCTGGCCGGTCTTCTGGTTGAAGTGAATGTCCTTGAGATAAAATCCAATATGTGTCATCGGCGCCCATCTATTTTATATAAAATGGGGTCGGGGCTCAATATCTAAAGTCAATTTGGAGGGGAAGACCCCTTCCAACGGGCGCCGGGAAGACCTCTTCTCATTTGCAACCCTTCCTGAAATGTGCTAATTTTTAGGCATGAAAATTGCCCTGGCCCAAATATCCCCTCACCTGGGAAACATCCAAAGAAACTTCGACCTCCATCTCCAGGCCGTCGAAAGGGCGAGGCGGGAAAAGGCCGGCCTGCTCATCTTCCCCGAGTTGAGCCTCACCGGCTATCTTCTCAAGGACCTCGTCGAGACGGCGGCCCTGGATCCTGACAAATCTCCGATGTTCAAAGAATTCCGGGCCTTGAGCCGGGACATCTCGCTCGTCCTTGGTTTTGTCGAAGAGAAGTCCCGGGAAAAGGGCCTTTTTTATAACTCCGCCGCGTTTCTGGACAAGGGAAAAGTCCTTCATATCCACCGCAAGGTATTTCTTCCGACCTCGGGCATGTTCGACGAGGGACGATTTTTCGCCCCGGGCCGAAATTTCCGGACATTTTCCACGCCCCACGGAAAAATGGGCTTGCTCATCTGCCGGG
>Ga0315289_10008470_pt1 | contig 14876 bp, 10 predicted proteins | sample YL17G11_40_MG_FD_203452 | JGI IMG/M metagenome (GOLD analysis project Ga0315289, IMG submission 203452) | Sediment microbial communities from Yellowstone Lake, YNP, Wyoming, USA - YL17G11_40 | ecosystem: Environmental > Aquatic > Freshwater > Lake > Sediment | place: USA: Wyoming | collected...
GCGAATATCGTCGGTTTGTGCCCCCGAAAGTATCGCCAATGCCAACCGAGGTCCCACACCGGAAACCGTCATCAAATTCAAAAAGAGCCATCGCTCTTCCAATGTCGCAAAGCCAAAGAGCTCGATCTGTTCGTCGCGGATAAGAAGATGCGTCCAGAGTCTTACTTGAGCCCCCGATTCCGGAAGTTTCTCGACGGTCGAGAGCGAAGCAAGGCAGGCCAGCGTGACTCTGCCAAGGTCTATTGTCACACGGGTCGCACATTTTTCCACCAGAATTCCCGTGATGGAATCAATCATTGCAGACTGAGTTCCTTGAAATGGAGCGTTTGAGCACGCATGCCATGACAAATCGCCAGAGCGAGCGCGTCGGAAATGTCTTCTTCGTTGCTGTCGAAAACCAGACCAAGCAGCTTCTGCACCATGAACTGCACCTGCTTTTTCGCCGCCGAACCACGCCCGGTCAGAGCCATCTTCACTTCGCGCGGCGCATATTCGCGCACCTCGACTCCATCGAGCTCACCGGCCAAAATTGCGGCGGCACGCGCCTGACCAAGCTTGATAGCTGCCTGCGCATTGGGACCGATGAATCCCGACTCGATGGCAATACTATCCACTCCTTCTCTGACGATCACCTCTCTCAATTGACGCACGATTTGACCCAGACGCGACGCCGTCGGAGATGACGCCTTCGTTCGCACGAGACCCGATGAGCGATAGCGCAGACTATCGCCTGCATAGTCAACAATCCCAAAACCCGTTGTGCCCAGCCCCGGATCAATGCCCATAACAACCATGACAAGTTTCGCTTCTCAGTTCTCCAAGAGGGAGTCGTCAATATCGAAGTTGGAATAGACTTGCTGGACATCATCGTGATCCTCGAGCTCTTCCATAAGCCTCAGCAGAGTTGTCGCGTTGCCACCCTCCACCTTGACCGTGTTTCCTGGAATCAGGGAGATTTCAGCCGAGGAGACGACTTTGCCTCTCTCCTCGAGGGCATTTTTTACTTTATACAGATCTTCGGGGGCGCAGTAGATTTCCCAGACTCCTTCCTCGCTTACAATGTCGGTTGCTCCCGCTTCGAGGGCAATTTCCATTATTTCATCTTCCGGGCATTGGGCAAGGTCAACCGTCAGGTAACCACTCCTACTAAACATCCAAGCGACCGCTCCGGTTTCTGCCAGAGTACCGTTGCGTTTGGCGAAAATGTGCCGAATTTCTCCTACGGTGCGTTTCCGATTGTCCGTCAGTACCTTGAGCATCAAAGCAACGCCGCCCGGTCCATAACCCTCATAGACGATTTCCTCGAAGGCTTGACCTTCGAGCTCGCCGGCGCCTTTCTTGATGGCCCGCTCGATGTTGTCGGCGGGCATGTTCGCCGTCTTCGCTGCTTCAACCACCAGTCTCAGCCGGGGATTGGCTTCGACATTTGATCCCCCGTCGCGGGCAGCGAGCGAAATTTCTCGAATAAGCTTCGTGAATACCTTGCCGCGTGCCGCATCTACTTTCTCTTTCTTTCGCCGAATGGTGGCCCACTTGGAATGGCCAGACATAGCGCCTCCAATGGATTACCTAACCTGCAATCCTCTGTCAAGCCGGCCAGAGGAATCATCGAACAATGAGATTTGAACCAATTCCTTCGCAAATCCTACGGACGATGCTTTGCCACCCACTGCTTGATATACTCGATGGGCTCCGTTGTGGGTGTTCCGGGTCCGAAAAGTTTGCCTACTCCCATCCCTTCGAGTCTTTTCATGTCTTCTTTTGGAATAATACCCCCGCCAGTCAGAAGGACATTCTCGATCCCTTTCTGCTTTGAGAGCTCGAGAATCTTCGGAAAGATCGTCATATGCGCACCTGAGAGAATCGAGACGGCAATGACATCCACATCTTCCTGCAATGCCGCTTCGACAATCATTTCCGCGGTTTGGCGAAGCCCCGTGTAGATAACCTCCATGCCGGCGTCTCGGAAAGCCGCCGCGATGACTTTGGCACCGCGGTCATGCCCGTCGAGCCCTGGTTTCGCCACTAAGACTCGGATTTTCTTTTCCATTGAAATAAAGTGCGGTCGCTTGGTGGAAGGGAGATTTTACAGACAATAAATATACAAAAAAAAGGGCTGAAGCGCAAGCTCCAGCCTCAATATACGCCGCCATCATCTGCCCCAAGAAATCCTATGCCGTAACCTCCTCGTCCACTTTCTCAACGGCATTGGCCTTTTTCTTCCTTTCTGCGCGGACTGCCCAAGAAAACCCAAGAATAGCAATGGCTCCCATTACTGTCCAGAAAAGCCAAACCGGAAGATGAATGTGGGAGGGATTATGGAGGATGTCTTTCGAGAATCCCGGATACGATTCGATGAAGAGTTTGACTGAAATCCATGCGACCAATGCATAGGCTGTGTGTTCAAGTCCTGGAAAGCGATCCAGCACTTTAAGAAACGCCCCTGCTGCAAAACGCATGGCAATAATTCCCAGCACACCTCCCGTATAAACAACCCACAGCTTCTGTGATAGTCCCACACCCACAAGGATGCTGTCAATAGCAAAGGCAATGTCCGTCAACTCTACCGTGAGGACCGTTCGCCAAAAACCGGGTCCGGTGCGTCCCTCTTCTCGTCCCGCTTTCGAAGCCTGCGAAATGAAATGCTTGGATGATAGATAGAGAAGGTATCCCCCGCCGATCGCACGCAGATACCAGAAATGAATGATCCAAAAAGCCACTGAAAGGCCCACAAAACGGAAGAAAAAGGCCCCAAAAATGCCGTACAGAAGTGCCTTCTGGCGCTTGCCTTTTGGAAGGTGCTGCACGAGAACCGCCAAGACAAGAGCGTTGTCGGCTGACAAAAGCCCTTCCAGAACGACCAGCGTGCCAATTATGACTATATCATGTAGCAAGAGAGGTCAACTTTGAAAAAGTGAGATGGTCATTCGCACGCCCAATTCGGAGATGATCCCCCGAGATAATTTTTCCCGCAAGAATCTCTTCCGACATTGGATCCAGCAACAGATGTTGAAGCGCGCGTTTCATCGGTCGCGCGCCAAAACCCGGGTCGTAGCCTTCGCGCAGAATAAGATCTCGTGCGCCATCCTCGAGTTCAAAGGTTATGTCTTGCTGAGCAAGTCTCTGTGCAATTCTCCGCAGTTGAATGTCCACGATTGCGCGCAGATTTTCCTCGGTGAGAGGTCGGAAAATTAAAATTTCATCAATGCGATTCAGAAACTCCGGACGAATGGTTTGACGAAGCAGCTCGGTAACCTGCTCTCGCAATCGCCCATAGACTCTCTCCGCCTGCGAGCCGGCCAGCGCTTCTCGCTGCGAATGGATGAGATCCGAGCCCAAATTGGAGGTCATAATAATAATCGTGTTCTTGAAATTGACCGTTCGACCCTGATTGTCCGTCAGGCGACCTTCATCCAAGACTTGCAGCAGAGTGTTCCAAACATCGGAATGTGCCTTCTCAATCTCGTCCAGCAGAATAACCGCATAAGGTCGGCGGCGCACCGCCTCCGTCAGTTGCCCGCCCTCTTCGTAGCCCACATATCCCGGAGGCGCACCAATGAGACGCGAAACCGTGTGGCGCTCTTGATATTCACTCATGTCAATGCGAATCATGGCCTGTTCGTCATCGAAAAGAAACTGCGCCAGGGCGCGCGCAAGCTCCGTCTTCCCCACTCCCGTCGGCCCCAAGAAAAGAAAACTGCCAATAGGCCGATTCTCCTCGGCAAGGCCCGCGCGCCCACGACGGATCGCATTGGCTACGGCAACGACCGCTTCGTTCTGACCCACGACGCGAGTGCGAATCTTCTCTTCGATTTTTAGGAGTTTCGCGCGTTCGCTTTCCAACATGCGCGCGACCGGAATATGAGTCCAACGCGAAACGACTTCGGCGATGTCTTCTTCGTCCACTTCCTCTTTCAACATCGCTCCACTTGCGTGAAGATCGGCGAGTTTCTTCTGTGCCGCTTCGAGAGATTTGTTTAGATTCAGTAGCGTGCCATATCGAATTTCGGAGACACGCGCAAGGTCTCCCGCCCGTTCGGCCTGAGTTTCGTTCAGTCTCTCCTTTTCAATCTTTTCTTTGAGCGCTCTGATTTCAGTTATCACTTCCTTCTCGCGCATCCAACGCCCGCGAAGCTTTGCTTCTTCCGCCTTCAATTCAGCCAGCTCACCATCTATGCCTGCCATGCGCTCTTTGGCCGCTTCGGACGCATCCCGCGCAACACCCGCGCGCTCAATTTCGAGCTGGCGGATTCGGCGCACGAGAGTATCAATCTCTTCCGGAAGCGAGTCAATCTCCAAGCGCAATCGCGATGCGGCCTCATCCACAAGGTCAATCGCTTTGTCCGGCAGAAAGCGGTCGGAAATATAGCGATGCGATAGCGTCGCGGCCGCAACCAAAGCTCCATCGGTGATACGCACGCCGTGATGCACTTCATACTTTTCCTTCAAGCCGCGCAAAATCGAAATCGTGTCTTCCACACTCGGCTCGGAGACCATCACGGGCTGAAAACGGCGTTCCAGCGCGGCATCCTTTTCGATATACTTGCGGTACTCATCGAGAGTCGTCGCGCCGACAGCATGCAGTTCGCCGCGCGCGAGCGCAGGCTTCAGAAGATTCGACGCGTCCATCGAACCCTCGGCACGCCCCGCTCCCACCAAATTGTGCAGCTCATCAATGAAAAGAATAATCTGACCTTGCGAATCTATGACCTCCTTCAGAAGCGCCTTCAGACGCTCCTCAAATTCGCCTCGAAATTTCGCGCCAGCGACAAGCGCGCCGAGATCCAAGGCGACGATTCGCTTGCTTTTCAAGCTGTCGGGAACATCACCGGAAACGATGCGATGCGCCAATCCCTCGGCGATGGCCGTCTTTCCCACTCCGGCTTCACCGATGAGCACGGGATTGTTTTTCGTGCGTCGCGAAAGCACCTGCAACACGCGCCGAATCTCATCATCCCGCCCGATGACGGGGTCGAGTTTTCCTCGCCGCGCAAGGTCGCACAAATCGCGGCCGTATCGTTGAAGCGCGCGATATTTGTCTTCCGGAGTCTGATCCGTAATCCTTTGCCCGCCGCGAATGTCCTTTAGTGCTTGGAGTATCTTTGCCCGGTCCGCATCAAGTCCGCGAAACAAACTTGCGGTCGGCCGATGCTTCGAGTCCGGCATTGCCAAAAGAAGATGCTCAACAGACAAATATTCGTCAGATAGCTGCGCTTTCTCTTTCAACGCCTGTTCGAAAAGCTCGTTCGTTTCCGATGCCAAGTAGGTGCCGGAGACCGTCCCCGTTATCGCAGGCTCTTTGGCAAGCTCAATCTCGACAAGCCGCCCAACATCTTGCGGCGAATTGCCGAGCTTCTGAAAAACCTGACTGGCGACACCATCAGTGTCCTTCAGCATTCCCGCAAGCAAATGCAGCGGCGTCAGCGCCTGATGATTGCGCTCCCGCGCTTCCGCTTGCGCGGCTTGCAAGGCCTCCTGAGCCTTTATTGTCCACTGATCAAGATTCATTGTTTGTACGACTCCACCGAGGCGGGTCTCCAGACCTGTCCGGAATCCGAAAACGTCGGGCGGGATCAGCGATCCCGCCCCGAGCCCAATAACCAAGAAACCAACATGCCGCTGCCGAGAATATGACAGGCGGTGAGCACGAGGCTCACTCCTTTCAAGCTTGAGGGGAGAAGCGGCTACGCCACTCTGGGCCGATACGTTCCAAGGCGACTCGATGCAGCGTGTAAGGATTACCGTCCGAGTCAGTATACCGCCAGTTGTCGGGTACGCCAACTGAATCAACCACCTCCCGCCACGCAACATACAGATGGCGAGCCACGCTGTCACCCAACCAAATCTCAGCTGAAGGCGTCCGCGATTGAATCTTGGCCGCTAGGTTAACCACTCTTCCGATTATGTCACTATGTTGCTTGGTCGCCGGGCTTCCCATTACGACTACGGGCGCTCCTCCAGAATCCATTCCAATTCTGACACCGATTTCGGGTAGCTTCCTGGCCTTCAACAATGGATCAATGCCATGATAGATCATGGACCATAAAGCAATTGCCGCGTCAATCCCGAGATCGTGCTTTATTGTGAAGCTCGGTTCGGGGAAATACGCTATCAGACCATCTCCCGTGTACTTGAGTACGTGTCCATGGAAGAGAGGAACGATTCGAGAGAGCTCGTACAATACGACTGAGATAATCTTTGCGTACGACTTCTCATCAAGTGCAGTCGAAAGCGCTGTCGAGCCAACAATGTCGAGACTGACAATCACGAAGTCCGACTGACAACCTACCAACGCCCTAAGGAATTCCTCAGATTTATCACTGAATTCTATCTCGATTGGCTTGCCATCAAGCTCCAGCTGAATTTCCGGTATCCTAGATGAAACATATTCAGCGGTGTTATCAATTCGCGCAGGCTGAAAGCCTATCGGCTTGTCGCGTATACTTTCAGCGACATGTCTCATGAATGCATCTTTATTGAACATCAATTTGTCGATCTTGTCGAATAGGTACGTCGTCCCATCAATTACCCTCTCTTCGTAACGCCTCGGATCAGGTCGAAGAACGAAATGAACCATTCGCTTCTCTTCATCAAACTTCACGATCTCCTGGACCATATCGATGCGAAAATCTCTGACCTTTGACTTAGTTGACTCACTCATTTGTCCTCCTGTGTCCTCCTGCAGAATTTGAACTATCGCGGCGGCAGGCGTCTCGCCTGCCCCGCTCAGAACGTCCGGCCGGGCACGCGGGACGCATGCCGCGGCGTCACTCAGTTACTTCTCGTCGCGAAGGGTGAGGGCACCCGTTCGCGGCGATTGGGTTGGCTGCGACCCCCGATTGAATCGGGGGCGACACCGCACATCACCCCACGACTTCGTAATCGGCGTTTTCGACATTGCCCGGGCCTTTCTTGCCGGGTTCGCCTGCGGTCTCAGGAGCCGGCTCGGGGCCGGGTTGAGGGCCGGGCTGCGCACGCTGCTGCTCATAGAGCTTTGTCGAAATCGCGCTCCAAACCTGAGTCAAGGCGTCGCTGCTGCCTTTGATTTCATTCATATCCGAGCCTTTCAGCGCTGCCTTGATTCGATCCACTGCCGCCTGAAGCCGCGCTTTGTCGTCAGCGGGAAGTTTGTCTTCGAGCTCTTTGATTTGACGCTCCGTCTGGAACACCTGAGCATCGGCGTGGTTGCGCAAATCTACCTCATCGCGTCGGCGCTTGTCCTCAGACTCGTGCGATTTGGCGTCCGTTTTCATGCGCTCGACTTCGTCCTTGCTCAGACCCGAACTGTGCTGTATCTTGATGGATTGCTCGCGGCCAGTCGCTTTGTCTTTGGCCGAAACGGAGAGAATGCCATTGGCATCTATGTCGAAAGTGACCTCAACTTGCGGAATCCCGCGTGGCGCAGGAGGAATCCCGTCAAGCATGAAACGACCGATTGTCTTGTTGTCAATGGCCATCGGGCGCTCCCCTTGCAGCACATGAATCTCAACAGACGGTTGGCTGTCGGAGGCCGTGGAGAATATCTCTGTGCGCCTTGTAGGAATCGTCGTGTTGGCCTCGATAAGATGCGTCGTCACACCGCCGAGGGTTTCGATCCCCAACGAAAGAGGCGTCACATCGAGCAACACAACATCGCGCACATCACCAGCGAGCACCCCGCCCTGGATCGCCGCGCCAACCGCCACCACTTCATCCGGATTGACGCTGCGGTTCGGCTCTTTACCGAAGAACTCGCGCACGAAGTCAATCACTCGCGGCATGCGCGTGGCGCCACCCACGAGAATCACCTCGTCAATGTCCTTCCCGCTCATTTTCGCATCGGCCAATGCCCTTTGGCAAGGGACAAGACAACGCTGAACCAAATCCTCGGTAATCTCCTGAAATTTGGCCCGCGTAATCATTATGTCCAAGTGCTTGGGGCCCTCGGCAGTCGCTGTGATAAACGGCAGATTGAGCTGCGTCTGCGTCGCGCTTGAGAGTTCAACTTTGGCTTTCTCGCAGGCTTCCTTCAGGCGCTGCAAAGCCATTGGATCTTTCCGCAGGTCAATTCCCTGTGATTTCTTGAATTCATCGGCCACATAGTCAATAACGCGCTGATCCCAATCATCTCCACCCAAGTGGGTGTCGCCATTCGTTGATTTCACCTCAAAAACGCCGTCGCCAAGCTCAAGGACTGAAATGTCAAAGGTGCCGCCGCCGAGATCGAAGACAGCAATGGTTTCGCTCTTCTTCTTGTCCAAACCGTAGGCAAGGCTTGCGGCGGTCGGCTCATTGATGATACGAAGGACTTCCAGACCCGCGATTTGCCCCGCGTCTTTGGTGGCTTGACGCTGACTATCGTTGAAATAGGCGGGCACCGTGATAACGGCCTTGGTTACTTTTTCGCCCAAGTAATCTTCCGCGGCCTGTTTCATTTTCTGCAAAATCATTGCAGAAATCTCCGGCGGGCTGTATTCCTTGTCGTCAATCTTGACCTTCGCCAGTCCGTTGGCGCCTTCAACCACCGGGTAGGGCACTTCCTCCATTTCGCGGCCAACCTCGGACCTCAAACGGCCCATGAATCGCTTGATGGAATAAACCGTTTTCTGCGGGTTCGTGACCGCTTGACGCTTGGCCGGAGCACCGACAAGCCGCTCACCGGTTCTTGTGAATGCTACGACCGACGGCGTCGTTCGGGAGCCTTCCGCGTTGGGTATGACAACCGGCTCCGTACCTTCCATGACCGCCACGCAGGAATTGGTTGTCCCCAGGTCAATTCCGATGATTTTTGACATTTTGAACCTCTATTTGCATTCTCCTAAGCCTACACTGAACAATAAGTGGATTCACCTTCCAACCATCAACACCACGAGCATATTGGGCAAAAATGAGGCCGAGTTTCTAATACTTTGTAAATCATAATATTAGATATTGGCAATAGCCAGCTGTCTTCGAGAAACTGTCATTTTGGCAGAATATCGCTCTTTATATCATTCCACAACTGCCGTGCTGACAGCAATTTCTCTTCCGCAATCAGAGGTTCAACTACTTCAAGAAGTAAATCTACTTTTGCCGCCGAAATTCCGAGATTTAGAGCACCACGCAGATGGGAATGAAGCTGCCGCGGAAAACCTTGAGCGGTCAGAACAGCCACTTCCAGAAGCTCGCGGAGTCCGGCCTCCAAGCCTGGGCGAGACAAAACGAAACCATAGCCGATGAGCACGGTCCACTGGGATAGCTCAGGCGACAGGCGTGCCAGGTTCTTCCGCAGTTTTGCCGTATTGCGCGAGTAGACTCTTTCCTGAAGTGCCAGACCTTGTTCAAACCAGGTAGTTGCCGAATCGCGCTCAATGCTTTCGCAGCACCCTTCCGGAGTCGCTCCGAGAACCTCTTGAATCTGAAAAAATGCCTCGAGCGAAACCTGAAAGCCCGCAACAAGAAAAAGCTGCAGCGCTGCTTCGCGCAGAGCGTCCATTGGAAGCTGTCGCCCCTGCCACACCCTTAGCAGGTCGGCAGCCAACGGATTCTGAGGCTTTAGCCAACAGACGGACAGCGCACTCAGCAAGAGAATTTCGGCTTCCTCCGGATGAAGGTCCAATAGCCGCTCAATGTGTTCCAAAGACTGCGAAGTCAAAATGGCTCTCCATCAAACCACAAAAAATGCGGCGCAGCCGATTCCCTGTGTTCAAGGGTCCAGCGGCGCCGTAGATTATCGAATGCAATTCTTGGCTATTGGGAGACTCTATCTTTATTAATCAAGATGGGCTTCCAGCCCTCTTCCGTTTTGATGAATAGACCGGAAGGGATCTTCGCACCGTAGGTCGGCTGTGCAACAGGCTCCGTGGGCGCCGGTTGCGCTGCCTTCCGAGGCTGGGGACGACGGCTGGGCGCTACGGGGCGCGCAAGAGCTTGCGAAGCGGTCGGCGCGGGTGCACTTGGCTCAACGCTCCGCTCCCCGGAGCCCGCGGGTCTTATTCCATAGACAGCCCGTAGTTTGTCGAGCTTGGCTGAAATTGACTTGCGCGTTACACCGAATCGTTCGGCAAGTTCAGTCATTGGCACTTTTCCGTAGTTGTCCAAAAGATACTTCTCCTCGGAAGGAGTCCATTTCTTGGCCATTTCTCAAGCTCCTATCTATAATGGTTCTTTGTTATTCCAAACTATCAACCTGCGTCAGACTCGGCGGCTTGCTCAACCTCTTAGCGAAGCAGCAGCATTTTCCGAGCTTGGAAGCCAAAATCGGTTTCAGCTCGGCAGATATAGATACCGCTGCCCACCTTGTTGCCAAATAGATCCTCACCCTGCCAACGCACATGATGGATTCCGGCGGGAAGAACATTATCGGTTAGCATGGCCACGCGCTGCCCGAGAAGGTTGTAAATCGAAATCGTTACATGCGATGCGCGCGGAAGAGCGAATTCGATGGTCGTTACAGGATTGAAAGGATTGGGATAGTTTTGCGCCAGACTGAACTCGGTCGGAACGCTCCCACCTCTTGTTTCAACGGCCAACATCACCGGAGGTTCCGTAGTAAACTTGACGATGCTGCCGTTGCGAATCGTGGTCGCGCCGTCGGCGTAATCGCCATTGTATTCGTAGGTAATGCCATCCGAGGAGGCAGGGTTCTCGATTCCGACGGTTGCTGTTACCACGCCCGACGCCATAATCTGGTGATAAAGCATCAGCCAGATGGCATCGCCCGTGGGCGTCGGATGAGACGCGGGATTCAGGAGTTGAAGTTGGAATGTCTCGGTGCGAACACTATCACTAAACTGAGAATGATGAATGCGATACCATTCGACGACAAACCGGTCTCCGACTGCGTCGTAATAATAGCCAATCTGCCCACTTTCGCCTCCCACACGCCACAGGTTGTCCCAGAAAACAGCGATAAGCCCGTCGGGTCCGTACGCTGGGTCAGGTAGAGCGGAATTACTATGGTCTGTTCGTGTCGTCGCACCGGGCTGCACCCATCCATCCGTTGAGATCGAAAGGGAATCGAAGCTGATCCCGTAGTATGTGTAAGTGAAGGGAACGGGAATCGGCTGGGTTTGATCGGAGCGGTTGAAACCGATAGTGTCTCCCGGTCCGCCAGCCAGAGGCGCGATTTCGAACCAATCATAGGTGGGCCGCTCAGTGTAAGAAGTGTCGGCCAAGTCATAGGCCCAGTAAAGGCGCTGCGCATCAGAGAACGGATCACTGCCTGTAGTCACACCGACGGTTGTCGAAGTGGCGAGGTCTCGATTATACACATAGGTCCCCTGGTCTGAGAAAACATGAATCATTAGCGGAACCGGATGAGCCGCGGGAGTTCCCCAGCTCGCCTCCATCTGGAATGCCGCATCTCCAAGGTAAAGCGTATCTCCCGGTGGCACACTGTCGCCATCGGCCACAGAGTCAATTAGTGTAATCAATGGATCCGTTATCTGCAGTGTGTACGGAGCCGGAACAAGCGGCACCTGCCCCGTATTCACAACCCAAAGACCGACCTTTGCGATTTCGCCTCTGTCCCATATATCCCCCGCGAGGTCAGTCACCTCGATGCCAACAAGGTCAATCAGCGGAACAGCCAAGGAAATGTAGACATTTGACACCCAAGGTCCCCCACCGGCGCTGTTCCAAACCACTTCAAACTCCAGCAAATCGGCGTGCTGGCAGGTATCCGAAATGGAAAATTCAAAGGGTGGCGAACCTAGCACAGAATCGAATGAAGCGACATCGCCAAATTGCGATTCAGGCTGCGAAATGGCTATCCGCGAATCTTCGCATTGCAGGATAGCCGTGACTCCCTGGGCAGTTTCCGGCCCAATGTTAAGCCCTTCCTCTTGCCAAGCAATTGACTCACCCGGTTCGAAAATACCGTTGCCATTCCCGGCAAGAGTGTCGGCCAAATAAGAACGATTATGCACCATGAGTTCATCGGCTGGCGCGATCGGAATCTCCGTCTGATAGGTCAGAACATTGTCGCCCGTCAAGGTGAGCCAAATGCCATTGCTCGAAAAGGGTATTGTTACTGGAAGTATGACATTTTCATGAAAAGGTGTCGCCCATCCAAAAACGAAGTCCCCCGGCTCGACCCATGCGCACACTTTGACACTGTCCAGACCCAGGGGCAGGAGATTGGGCACATTCACCACCAAATTTATGTCGCCGAATGAAATTCCTGAAGGATGATGCACAGAGAGGCGCTGCGGAATTCGGGTATAGAGCTGAAGCGAAGGATCTGAAAGGCAAAGGTATTGGCGGATCGCTGTTTCGGTGACTTCTTGCACGCCTGAGTAGGTGAAGTAGGGCTCGAATATTTCCCAGAACATCAATTTGCCCGCCACAAAGGCAGGCATGAGGTGGAGTATTTCATAATCCAGAATCGCACGATAAAGCGTTGAATCCAAGACGTCATTGTAGCGCGTATGCGTATTCCAGCATGGCCCCAGGAATCCTACAGCCCCTTCAGGATTATTTAAGGTCCCTTCCAACATCCAGACTTCGCCAAAACAGGGTGGTTGGTCAAATTTCGCAACGCCACAGCCGATGCCAGTGACAATCGGCAGCTTCCAAAAGTTGTCAAGAGAGGGAATCTGATCAACATAGAAGTTGATCCCAGCCCACCCAAAAGACCAACCGGAACCACGGTAGTTTACGAAATTTCGTCCCCCACGGATCCAAGCGATGAGGGGCTGCGGTGCATCGGAACCATACAGTGAGTCCACTTGTGCAAAATCATGTTCCAAGAGCATTTGACGGACATACCTCTTGGTTTGAGCCTGAGAGACCTCCGTGACATCAGAAGCCATGCTCGCTTTGGCAAAGCGCAATGAATCGAGACTCGAACCTGTGCCAAAAGGATTGCGTTCATGATAGATTGTGCGCTGCGCAATCTTAGTGACTTCGTCGCCGGTGTTCACCACCCAGCGACCGAAGAAAAGGTCGGGAAAGACATCGTCGCCCGCGATTGCCGCAAAGTAGTTCTCATCCGTGTAGTTACCGTAAAGGCTATAGTCGCTAAATATTGTTCTCGGGTCATCCGTGTACCGGTACATGACGGCCAGCTGAGTCAAGTCACCCACGAAAATCACATAATCAGGCGCAGGGACTAATGTGTCGTATTGAGCAATGATGTAATTGCGCAAGTCGTCCGCCGTTGGATTGTTGCCAATATCCCCTCGCCGAACCACCGTGACAACATATCCCGCTTTCTCTTTCCAGTCAACAAACTCTTCCAGCTCGTCTACATAGTAGCCGGGGGCAATAATCAAGATATGAGGATCTTCGGGACTATCCAACCCATCTATGCTTCGCCAATTGACAATAACGCTCTTGTACACCGGAATCCAGGACGCGGAGACACGGCCGCGATGACTTAAAAGAGGATTCACGCCAATATCCATTCCCGTTCGGATGACAATTTCCGCGGATACGAGTATCTCGGCTTCCGACGCTCCGCTTTCGCACTGCACCGGGAAAATGGTAACAGGCACAATTCGCGCCTCACGCAATACACTCGGCTCACCAAGTCTCACAGGTTCACCAATGCCCAGATTGTCCGTCAACGAAACGGGCGACGCCGACACCTTGACCGTGCTCCACGACAGCACCTCAACTTCCGGCGTTCCGGTATGCGCAATCGCAACAAAGAAAGTCGTTCGCGGCAGCACAGTCTGTTCGGGCAGTATCGGCCCCCACAATCCCTCAACGCCAGCCTGCAAATCAATCTGGGAGGGAAGCGCCGTTGGATCAACTGTAAGCCACAAATGTACCTCGTCGAGTCGTGAGCCTAGGACCTCGACTTGTGGCATCAACGACTCACCCTGCGATGTCCCGAATGGCTTATTGGACAAGGCAGAAGAAGAAATTAGGCAAATGATTGCCAAGCTAACTGCTACTCGGGCGCGGACGAAAAACCTGTGCATAAGTGTCTCCTTTCGATGATGGACCTGTTGCTGCACTGAATTCGCCTACATTTCCGCAAAGGCAAATCTAAGGATTTCTCACGATTAAATCAAGGACAGGTCTATTGTAACAATATGATATTAGGAATCGGACTGTTGTTGCAAACCACACAGCACGATAGAGACTTTGCCGCGAATATCAGGTTTCTTCAGAATCCGGTTTGCTCGGCGCAAAAGCAGCGGAAAAGGCTTTCGTCATCGATATTCCTCGCCGATAATCCAAAGGGATAAGCGGCAGTCTCTTGAGGCAATAGCGAAGGCATGCGCCGAAATCCGATTTCCCGATGGCTTCGCGCGCAAAGGCACGGGCGATCACTCGATTCTGAACCAGAAGAGAAAAAGTCCATGGAAGATGGCCGTAGAAGAGCTTCGCCAAACGGCGAGCACGAACGATATTCACATCAACCGTTCGAGCCAGTCGTTCGGAATAGACAGACAGAGCATTTCGATGTTTCAGATAACTGATAATTGCATCCGCGGCCATGTCCGCCGAAAGAAGCGCGTTGTATATGCCTTCCCCTAAGAAAGGCTCCACAGTCGCCGCGGCGTCTCCAACCAATAATACGCGATCTCTTTGCACCAATCTTGGGTAGCCGCCAACCGGCAATGCACTCCCGCGCATGTGAAAGATTTCTCCTCCGCAAAGCAGAGGATGAGATTGGCAAAACCTCTTCAATTGCTCGCGCAAACAGAAGTGATGATCGCTCGTGAAGACGCCAATAGAGAGATGATCCCTCTTTGGAAAAATCCAACCATACCCGTGAGGAATCGCATCGAGGTCAAAACAGGCATAATTGCCCAATGAGCGTGTCACCTCTTCAGCCACCTTTATTTCCGCAGCCAGCGCCAAGAGAAGAGCACGGTGTTGCCCGAATCCACAAGCGCGCCTTACGAAGCTGGACGCTCCGTCCGCGCCAACAAGAATTTTTCCACGCCAGACTTCACCGC
>Ga0315289_10008472_pt1 | contig 14876 bp, 10 predicted proteins | sample YL17G11_40_MG_FD_203452 | JGI IMG/M metagenome (GOLD analysis project Ga0315289, IMG submission 203452) | Sediment microbial communities from Yellowstone Lake, YNP, Wyoming, USA - YL17G11_40 | ecosystem: Environmental > Aquatic > Freshwater > Lake > Sediment | place: USA: Wyoming | collected...
GGCGAAATCTGCGGTCGCCACCGCCACCGGCGGCATCAGGCTGGGAAACTGCGGCTCATCAACGCAGACAAAGGCCATGCCCTGCTCCTGCAGGAAATGAAAGGTCTCCTGGCCCGCCCATCCTTTGTGTCGAAACTCGATCGCCAAAGGCAGGTCCCGGCATCTTTGGCGCAGGCTGGCCAGGTAGGAGAGGGATTTGGGGCTGCGGCGAAAGGAGTTGGGGAACTGGGCGATCAGACAGCCCAGCTTATTCGCCTCCTGCAGCGGGCGGAGGGAATTCAGGAGGGCGGAGAGATCGGCCTCGCTCGCCGCACCGATCTCGTGGGTCAGGGTGCGATGGGCCTTCACCGTGAAGAGGAATCCCTCCGGCACCTTCTGGGCCATTTTGTAGAAGGCCGCCGGGTGCATCAGCCGGTAATAGGTGGAGTTGATCTCTAAGGCGTTGAAGTGCCGGGCATAGTAAGGCAGCCACTCCTTCTCCGGAAGCCTGACCGGATAGAAGGGTCCCCGCCACTCCTCATACTTGAAGCCGGAGGTACCCAGATAGATCATTGCTGCCCCTTTCCATCGGAATCCGCCTCCTGGGGAATCCGCCCCAGGCTTTCCATTCCATAGGCCTCAAAAAGGGCGCGCAGGTTGCGGGGCACGATCTCAAGATATTCCATCAGGCCCAGATGTTCCAATTTGCTCACCACTTCGCCCGGCAGTTGATCCACCGGCCTCCTCTCCAAGAGCAGCCTGGTCTCCTCCTCGGAGAGTCCTTTCACTTCCTCAATCCAATGCGAGACGCCCTGATTCTGCGAGCAGGCCCTTTGACAACTCACCTGCATTACCTCATTTTTTCAGAAATCGACTTGCCCGCTCAGACAGGTCAGCTGGACCGCAATGATCATAGTGCTTTGGAAGAATATAAATCTGGCCGGGGTCTGGCAAGGAAAATCTTCGGGGGAAAAAGAACTGGCCTGGGAAGGCATGGCCAAGGCGATCATCCGGGTCAACCAGGTCCCGCAGAATGAGCAGAACCTGAAGCAGGCGATGCCTCAGGCCGTGGAGCAATTCGCCTCGATCAGGCGCGATGCCGCGCAGAAAGGCTGGTGGATCCAGGATCCCTACGGCAACTGGACCCGAAAGTGAGGCCTCCGGGAAGACCCTGAACCAGATCTATCCTCGAAGAACCGGCACCGCGTAGGGGCCCTCGCGGATGAAGCCCATGGTGGGCTCGATCCCGTTCTCTCGGCAGCGATGGACTGCGAAGAAGATGGCCCGCTGAACCATCGCCTGGGCCATCTTCGGGAGGGTCTTTTCTCCCTCCCCCGCAATAAAATCCAGGCCAGACTGGCCGGGCAGGAGGCCGTAGTCCTCCCCGGAGATCTCGGGGGAGCAATAGATCAACCCCTCCTCTCCCACCCTCCTCAGCACCCTTGCCCAGACCTCCGGCTCCCACTGATCCTTGGTGAACCGCCAGTCCGGGCTCCGCAGCAAGGCCAGATACCCCTCCGGCCCTTGCATCTTCAATAGATGGACCAGGGTCCTGTATTCGGGCGAGCCCACGGGCTCGGAGGCATCGCGGTTGTTGGCCGCAATGAGGATGATCCCCCCCTGCTTCACGGCCGGGATGGCCCCCACCCCCGCCTTGGCCGTCTGGTAGTGGTCCCTGCCCACATATCCGCCATGGGTGAGCACGATATCGAAGGGTCCATCCAGGGGGATCTCGGCATAGGCCTTGATCGCCTGGTAGGCCTTCCGGTGGGCCTCCACCAGGCCGCCGGCGAAGACCTGGGTGAGGCGCAGGTCCTTGTCCAGGGTGACATTGACCAGGAAATCGACCCCCACCGTCCTGGCCACCTCCAGGGCCTCCTCGTGGCAGGGATTCCCTTCGAGGATCAGGTTGGTGGCATGGAAATCCTCCAGATAGTCGGGGCCGTGAAACCTCTGGATGGTCTTCACATCCACCAATCCCGGGCAGATCGACTTCCTGCCTCCGGAGATCCCGGCCATGAAGTGGCTCTCCACCAGCCCGGTGGCAACCTTGAGATCGGAGGAATAGAAGTGCCGATTGACATAGACCGCGGTCCCCCTCTGGGTCTTGCCGACGCTCGCCAGGAGGCCCTTCCCCTCACAGTCGTGGTCCAGGATGGGAAACTGCCTGACGACTTCTTCTCCATACATCTCCACCTTCTCTTCTTCGGTGCTGGCCCGATGCATCCCGGTGGCCACAATGATCTTGATGTTTTCTCTGCGGAGGCCGGAGGACTGGAGGAGCTTTAATAGAGGGATGAGGATGCCGCCCTCTCCCTTGTAGGGGACCGGGCGGGTGATGTCCGAGACCGCGATGGCCACCGACATCTGTTCAGGGGGCTTTCCCTTGGCCCGAATGGTCTCCCGTAGGGCGGGACTGCCAACGGGGTGGAGGAGGGCCTCTTCCATCGCCCCCTTGGGATCAGGGAGGGCCTGGACATGGCCCATGGTCAACTCGACACAGTTAGGCGGCACTGAGACTTCAAGGAGATCCCTGCCAAATTCCAGGCTAATCTTCTTCCAGCCCCTGCGGTCCATCCTCTCCAAGTCCCTTCTGACCTCCGGCGTCATCATGGCTCACCCCTCTCCCTCTCCTTCGGTTCCTCTGCCCCTGTGGATGTGCTTCATCCCAAATAATACCCTGTTTTTCTTGAGATTGCACCATTGATCTTGTTGATCTTAAGCCAGGCCAGGACTGAAGATACAGGGATTCAGAGGTTGGCCGTCCTGCAAGGCAGCCCGGTCCAGGCCGCCACTTGCGAAATTCATGTGAAAAAAAGGATTGACAGAGGAGGCCAAGGGGAGTAAAAAGGCCAACAAAGCCCAGTCTGACAAGCCGGAAGGGATTTAGTCACTTAAATTCAACAAGGCGGTCTTGGCCAAACAAGGAGAAAAGACATGTTCGGGTTTGGCTTCACCATGGTCACGGTCTTCGTCGAGTCGATTACCAAGATCGGCAATCCCGACTGGTTTGGGCCCTATTACAAGCTGCATATCGAGTTTAACGATATGGGAACCACCGTAAAAAAAGGCTCGGTGGCAGCCGGAGGGGTGGGGTCTCTCTGCGGGATCCAGGATGGCTGTGCCTTTCCCTCGGACAGCGTCCTCTGGATCACCTTGACCCTCAACGATGACCAGGGTGCCTTTGGGGCGGGCGAGCTGCCGGTCAGCATCATCTCCGATGCCAACACGCTGCCGCTCGAGGTGGAGGGCGTCGCCACTGCGAACCCCGCCCGGGTCGGCTTCTTCGACAAGGTCTTGGACAACTGGATCGTCACCAACCTCCCGATAAAGGAAGACAGTGACGGGTTTTGGGCCGGCCGCACGGTCAGGGGCACGGGTGAGAGATGTGCGAGGATTACCCTCAAGGTCTGCATCCAGAGCGATTTGCAGAATCAGACCTGGCTCCGTTGGCGGACCTACGGGGAGTACCTCGCCTTGTTCCACGGCCTATCCGGAGCCTGGTTGGGGGATTGGACGAATCAGTGGAATCAACATGCCCAGCAGATGAAGGACCTCCTTCTCCCCCTCTTCAAGCTCGGCTTTGCCTTTGGCGGAGTAGCTCCTGAGAGGATCTCGGCGGTGGCCTCGGAGAAGCTCGGAGTTCGCGACTCACAAGACCTCGAGGCCTGGATAAAGGCACTGCAAGGCTTTGCAGATCAAGCGGAAAAGGGCAGCTTCACTATCCCTGATCTGGCGGGCGAAGCCCCCGCACACCTCATGCGCGTGTGGCAGGGCTATCTGGAGAAGGGGGGGGTGCTCAAGGAGGAGACCGGCAACCTCCTGCGCTACCTCAAGAATTTCGTTCAGAGCGACATCAAAAATGACCACCTGGCCAGCCTGGCAGAGGGCCTTGGCGAGCAGATATCCAAGCTCGATGCCCTTGCGAATTTATTGAATGAAGACATCATGGCCCCCCTCAACCGAATCCTTCCTGACCTGGAGGGGGATAGTAACCTCTCAGAGCTTAAGCCGGCTGCGGAATATCTGATCAAGGTGCTGGATCGATTCGGGGGGCTGTTGCGGGAAGACAAGCGATATGTCAAAAGCACCTGGGAGCTCTTCAAATTAGAGGTGGAGAGCACCTTCCCGGAAGACAACGCATCATTGCAGATGGACAGCAATCAAGTCCTGGCCGAGGTGAGCTTCACCCAGGCGATTGACTCCGTGGAAGGCAGCAAGATCAAGGTCACCCCGGAAGGAGGCGCCCCCTTCGCCGAGGGCGGAAAGCTGAAAATTCCCCTCAGCCTGCAATCCGAGACCACCTACCAGATCACCATTGAGCCGGGGGCAGTGGCCGCAGGTGGCCTATCGAACCTCTACAGCCACTCCTTCTCCTTCACCACCGCCACCCTGATCACGCCTGAGGTGGCCTCTACCACTCCGGCGGATAACACCCGGGTGCCGATGATCGAGTATCAAATCCTGGCCGAGGTGAGCTTCACCCAGGCGATTGACTCCGTGGAAGGCAGCAAGATCAAGGTCACCCCGGAAGGAGGCGCCCCCTTCGCCGAGGGCGGAAAGCTGAAAATCCCCCTCAGCCTGCAATCCGAGACCACCTACCAGATCACCATTGAGCCGGGGGCAGTGGCCGCAGGTGGCCTATCGAACCTCTACAGCCACTCCTTCTCCTTCACCACCGGCAACTTCATGCGCCTCATCTCTACCAACCCTCCCAGTGGCGCCACCGATGTCCCAGCAGAGCTCATCTTGGGTCGCCACGCCGGCATCACGGTGACCTGCGACCAACCTTTGGCAGAGTTCGATCCAAGCAAAATCAGGATCGATGAGCGCAACGCCTTCGGATCCTGGACCCTCACTGCACCTGCCAATCTGCGGATTGAGAACGGAAAGCTGATATTCACCCTCCCCGGCTCCCGGCTCCCGGACCTGGGGGAGTTGGTTGCCGTCAGGCTGGATCGGGGTGCGGTGAGGGATGAATCCAACAACATCAATGAAGCCTTGTGGTTCTTCTTCTATGTCGAGGACCTGCTGGTGGCTGAAATCAGTCCGGCACCGAATGAGGAAGATGTGCCGGTGAATTCCAGTATCACCGTCACCTTCAACAAGGCCATCAGCCAGGGCAGTGGGTTTTCGAACATCGCTCTATTGAGCGGTCAGCATCCTCCTCAACTGAGGGAGGGGGAATGGACCAGGGTGGATGGCAAGGTCCTGGTGGTCTCCGAGGTGAGAAAAAACAAGCTCGTCGTAACTCCCGGAAATGCGCTCGCCAAAGGCTGCTATTATCAGCTCACCATCCCGGCCAATGCCCTTCGGATTGAGGGCTTTTCCGGCATTCCCACCAAGGATTACAACACCTCCTTCCGGGCCGCGGTGCCGCCTTCGGTGAGGAATACCAGCCAAACACCCATCTACGCGGATGAGCCCATCGTGGTTCAATTCTCCAAGCCGGTGAAGAAGGGATCGGGAGAGGTTTTCGTGTTCAAGGATATCTCGGCGATGTGGGGGGTGGAGATCGCCTATGCGGCCGATAAGGTCATCATCCGTCCCCCCTACTCCCCGACCGTTGGCTGTTCCTATTGGGGGGATATGGGGGATATTCAGCGCCAGACGCCCTACAATCTGATCATCAGGAAGGGCGCGGCGACCGACCTCAAAGGCAATCCCCTCGAGAACGGCTACAGCTTTGCCTTCCGGATCAAGAACACCCCTATTTCCATTGCGAGCACAACCCCCCAAAACGGGGAGGCGGGTGTGCAGCCGGACATCAAATCCCTCAGGCTTCGCTTCGACCGGCCGGTCATGGGAAGCTCGAAATTTATTGCGATCACCCTGAAGGATGAAGAGAGCAATTCCGTGCCCGTGGAGGCCTCTCTGGTCGAGCCCTGCTTGGAGGTGGTGAAAGAGCCAAGCCCAGAGCTGCTCATCAGCCTGAAGGGCCAATTGAGAGAGAACATTCAGTACACCCTGACGGTGCCGGCGGATGCCATCAAAGGTTGTGTGCCAGGCATCGAGTTTGGGTCAGAGCTGACGATCCAGTTCAAGACAGGCCTTGCCGCGCAACCAGCACCAGAACCAGAAATCGCAGAGACCCCAGAGACCGCGACCCAGAGCAAGTAGATAGAGATGGGGTCAGCCTCTTGAGCCAGGCGACCCTAAACGGGCCAACAGAAGTTGGGCGACCTTCTCTCCCGAAAGGAGCATGCCGCCGAAGATTGGTCCCATGCGATACCCGCCCAGGGTGGCATTCACGGCCATCCCCGCCAGATAGAGGCCAGGATAGATCTCCCCGGTGTTCTCCACCGTGGAGCGTTCGGCGGCCTCAGCCCAGAGGGAACGCTCCCCTTGGAACTCCCCCGAAGGGGTCTTCAGCCTGATCCGATTCTTCCTCTGCAGGACCTGAACGACCTCTGCCGGGTGGCCGGTGGCATCGACGACGAATTTCGCCCGAACCGCCAGGGGGTCTATGTGCAGGCCGGCCATCTCCACCGCCGTCCAGTTGATCACCAGGCCGACCACTGCTTCCTCCCGCACCATCAGATCTTCCACGCTGATCCCGTTGAAGACCCTCGCCCCTGCCCGGCAGGCCGCTGCGCAGAGGGTAGAGACCGTCTCCACGGCGTCAGCCGTGTAATATCCTTCCTCGAATGCTTCCATGGAGACCCCGAACTCATCCAGGATCCGCTTTCCCTCCTCCTGGATGACGATCTCGTTGAAAAGCATCCCACCACCCCACATCCCGCCGCCGACGCTCATCTTCCTTTCGAACAAGGCCACCTTGGCGTGGGCCTTGCCCAGACAATAGGCCGCCACCAGTCCGGACGGGCCGGCGCCAACGATCGCCACATCCAGATCCAAACCCTGTGAGAATTTGCGGGCAAAGCGCTCGATGATGGCCCGTGAAACGATGATCTCATCCAGTCCCATTTTCTCCCTCCCGAGGTTCTCCGACCAAATAAAAAAGCCGCCGATCTTAGGAAGAACTGGCGGCTTCAACCCCCCATGAGATTTGCTTCCCTCCGCTGGCATTATCCAGCAGGTCCAAGGGTCATCCCGCGGTCGTCGTCCCGGGATCTCTCAGCCGCCTCAGCTCCCCCAGCAAATCTATTATGTCTCCCAGATTAAGTCCCTATTGCGGAATTGTCAATAAGAGAAACGAAAGGAAGGGCAGGGGAAGGAAGGGGGTCATACGGGAATCTCCCTCTGCTGGCCTTCCCCTGAAGGTGGAGCGATGGAAACTGCTACGATGGGCCTCGGGTAGAAATGGAGACCCTGGTCGTTTCCCCATGCCCGAGCTCGATGAGGGTAACCTCCGCAGGGGCCAGGAGACGGATAGGGGGGCCCCAGGTCCCCGAGCCGTTGCTCACGTGAAGATAGGAGCCGCCCGAGTTCAGCCATCCGGAATCAAGCCGGTAATAAAGGTGTGTGAGCAGACTGAAGGGGAAGATCTGGCCTTTGTGGGTGTGGCCCGAGAGCTGAAGGTCGAAGAGGCCGAGGGTGCTTTTTTCCACCAGGGGTTGGTGTTTCAGGAAGAGGACGAACCGGCCCGGGGGAACCCTGGAAAGGAGTTCACTCTCGGAGGCGTGCGGGGAAGGCCCGAAATACCCTTCCGCCAAATCGTCCACTCCAACAATGGATATTCCCGCCACCTCCGCCTTGTTGCCCCGAAGCACTGAAAAACCGGCCCTCTCCAGGAATTGGAGTGATTGGTTTATCCCGGCATAGTATTCATGATTGCCCGTCACTGCAAATTTACCATACCGGGGGACCATGCCCTGCAACCGCTCGGCGATTCCGGAGAGATCGTTGGCCTGCCCGTCCATGAGGTCGCCCGTGGATACGAGAATATCCGGCGCGAATTCCCGCACCGGGCGAAGTATTCGCTCGAGCCTCCTCTCTCTAACGATCAGGCCCAGATGCACATCCGAGATCTGGGCGACCTTTATCCAGCCCATTTCTTTAGGTATTTTGGGGCTCTGAAATACAACCTTTTCGGTCTGGATATCGAGGGCCTCGAAGTAGCCGACGACTGCCAGCGCAGCGGACAGGAGAAGTGGGAGGAAGAGGGCCGCCCGGCTGGAGATGGAAAGGCCGGAGGATTTGTTGTTCCAGGTCAACCCCACCAGGGAGAGGACAAGCCGGATGAGGTCCAATAGAAGGGAAGTGCAGAGGAAGAGGAATAAGATCCCCAGCCAGGTGTATCCCAAATAGGCAAGCAGGCGTGCCAGAAAGCCGAGCCCCTGCCTCTCCAGCATGCGAATCAGCAGGGGTGCGATCGCCATGAGGCACATCCAAAGGGCAAGCAGGCTCCCCCCTCTCCAGCCAAACTCCAGCGCCGCCTTTGCCTTCAGGAAGGCATATAGGTGTGCTGTGGCATACAGGGAGAAAAAGATTAGAAGGAAGAGCCTCATCTTCTGCTGCATACCCCATTTCCGTGGCTATTACGAGGCGGTCCTCTTCGGCCGATTCTTCCATATACCAGTCCAAGAGGTGAAAGACAACCGGTGGAACGGGACCGGGCGAAGGAGGAGACGCGGCGTCGGAAGGGAGGTTCGTACAGAACTTGCGATATGACTCTTATCTGGAGGCTGGGACTAAGGGGAGAACTGTCTGCCCGATTTCCACTTTTCCCACAATCTTATGTCCTTGATCATGGATTTGGTCTCATGCCCTAAGAGAGGATATAGACACGCCATCCATCTGGCAAGCCAAATTTTCAAGATTAGTACCGGTTGAAATTTGGATTCGTACCGAAAGACCTTTTGATTTCTCTATGGATCTCTGGGCTAACTTAGAGGTCCCGGCGGATTCCGCCGGGGGGCCTGGGCACTGGAGCCCCCTGTCCGGAGGGGTGAAGCTTTTCGGACAGGAAATGGCGATCATCTAAAGTTCCTTACGCATGCTGCGGGAAATCTTCATCGGTCAGGAAATGGTCTCCTTGATTTTCATCTGAGGGAATGATAGTTTGTTTGTGCAACTGGAACATTCCACCTGGGTTGAAAGAAAAGGAGGGCGCGATGCCTCAATTGAGACAAGACCCCACAACGAAGGAGTGGGTCATCATTGCTACAGAGCGCTCCAAGAGGCCTCACGATTTCAAGAAGGCAGAGCGGGCCACCGAAAAACCCAGCTACAGAGAAGACTGCCCCTTTTGTCCCGGCAATGAACACCTCACCCCTCATGAGACCCTCGCCTATCGAAGTGGTGGTCCACCGGATAGCAAAGGATGGTGGGTGCGGGTGGTTCGGAACAAGTTTCCAGCTCTCTCTCCGGAGGGAAGTTTGGAGAGGAAGGATGAGAAGGGATTTTTCAGGAGGATGGATGGGGTCGGTATCCATGAGGTGGTGATTGAAGATCCCCTCCATAATCAGCTCCTTCCTCTGATGGACGATAAACAGCTGGAGGAGGTCCTCCTTGCCTACCGGGAGAGGTATCTCGCTTTAAGGGAAGATCCCAGGATCAAATTGGCTATCATCTTCAAGAACCACGGTGAGGCTGCAGGGACCTCCCTGGAACATCCCCATTCTCAACTCGTGGGAACCCCTATTGTTCCCTCCAATGTCCGCAAGAAACTGCAGGAAGCCGCCCGATATTACGACGACCACGGGAGGTGTGTGTATTGCGATCTGATCGACGAGGAACTCGGCCTGGGGGAGAGGATCGTAGAGGAGACGGAAAGATTTGTGGTCTTCCAGCCTTTTGCCTCCCGGTCCCCCTTCGAAACCTGGATCGTGCCCAAGCAGCATCAGGCCTCGTTCGGCTTGATTTCCATGGAGGATTCAAAAAGGTTCGCCAAGGCCTTGAAGGGGGTCTTGTTTAAACTATATTCCAAGCTCAATGATCCCGAGTATAACTATGTCATTCATACTGCCCCCTTTAAAGATGAACAGGAGGACTACTATCACTGGCACCTTCAAATCATCCCGAGGTTAACCACTCCAGCTGGGTTCGAACAGGGGTCGGGAATCTTCATCAATGTATCCTTTCCAGAAGAGACCGCCCAGTTCTTGAAGGGGGAATAACACAACATAATCTCCGCTTTCGCCCCACCATGTCCAAACCACCGCCCTACCCCCACCACCCCTTTGCAAGGCATAGGTTTCCATCTACCTCCCTGCCCCTCAGAAGTTAGAACCAAGAATTGGCGAATCCGCCAAGATATCTCCCGGGTCTGTCCTTATCTCAAGAAGAGAATCCCCCTTGATGATCGCCTGCAAAGCATCCGCTACCGCCTGGCAAGGTAGCCGAAAGGCAATTGACAATAAGATGCCAGAAGAGTAAATAATCCCAGGGAAAGAAAGGAGTTGAGTTGGGGTTACTCGGAAGTTTCATTTCCCAGCACAATACGATACCTGCGTTGTTTGTCCCGACGCCGGTTAGGCCTGAACCCCATGGGGTAAAGAACAGACCAGCGCGGAGCAGATTTGGCTGCTTGAGTTCACCCAATAGGCTCCATTTCCTCTTCGAAGGCATTCGGCCTCGGCTCGAATCCGTGGATGTCCTTCTGAAACAACTCCCGTGACCATTCTCCATCAAGTTCGCCAAGGGCAAGTTCAGGTGGGTCAACAACCCCAGGATCATCAGAGGGCTCATGATCTGGTGAAGCGCTACGGTTCGGATTCCCTTGCCTATTTTAACACCCGGTGGGACAAGGACCTTTTCTTCCAAAATAGCAAGATTTTTCTTGCCTATCGCCGCATCCTGGACGTCGCATTGGTTTCGGGAGACCCAGTGGGCCCTCCGGAACTTGTTGCCGAGATAATGGGAGAATTTCGGAGATTCTGTACTCAGAGCGGGTGGAGATTGGCCTGCCTGGCTTCGAAGGAGGACTATGTTCCATTGTATCGTAGCGCGGGCCTCAAGGCTTTTTTTCTGGGAGAGGAAGCGGTGATCAGACTCGACGGCTTCTCCTTGGAAGGCCGCCGGGCAAGGAGACCAAGGCAGGCAATCAGCAAGCTACAGAAGATGGGCGTCACGATGGAGTTTATGTTCAACGTAGGGATACCTCACCATCTCCGGCACGATCTCGAAAGGGTGTCCAGGGATTGGCTGGGCGATCATCCGGAAACGGGTTTTTCCATGGGACTGGGGCGCCTTTTCGACCCCGAAGACCCGGACTGCCTGGTTTGCATTGCTTATGATAGTCACACGCAGCCTATGGGATTCCTCAACCTGGTGCCAATGTACCCAGGTCTCGGTTATTCCCTCGATGTGGTCCGGACAGCAAGAGGATCGCCCAATGGGCTTCTCGAGTTCATGGTCGCTCGCACCGCTGAGTTTCTCAAGCGCCGTAGCTACGATTATTTCTCCCTGCACTTCTGCTTTTTTTCCCAGCATTACCGGGAAGATCGCGAAGAACCGGGAAGCCCGTTGGCCCGCTCTTTCGCAAGATTGTTAGGTTGCAGGTTGCCGATCATGTCGCTCTATAACTTCGATAAAGGATTTTCCCCCATGTGGAAGAAACGTTATATCATCTACGACCGGCAGATCGATTTCCTGCGCATCGTATTGGCAGCAGCAATTGCAGAGTCAGCGTGGAGGCTACGCAACAAAGATTAGCCTGAGACGGACGAAACTATTCATGACTCAAGCCCCCTTCTTGAACCCGTGTTGCCCCCCTGAGAGTGACACGGTACGGTTCTTGCTGAGTAGGCCTTCTACCTGAATTTTTTGAAAATCCCTCGATTTTCCTAAGCAATTTTCCTTTCCATCCTTTCCGGTTTTTCCAATATTTTCGGTGACACTTTGGTAACAGCGGCAGCCTATGGAAAAAGGAAAGCAACAAGATTGACAAGAGAATCCGAAAAGAGTAAATAGCAAATCAGAAAATAGGAGTGGAGCTGCGCAAGCGAGGTTGGTCTTTCCGCAGAGGGGATTCGGGGGACTTTGTGGACTGAGTTGACTTTTCTTGGTGGCCTTTCAGCTTAATTTCATGATGAAAAAAATCCTCTTGGGGCTGATCGCCGTCGTCGCGCTCGCTTTGCTGATTTACTGGCTCAAGTGCCAGATGGGGATCAACCTGACCGGTCTTCTCTCGCTGCACGATTTTCCCTTGTTCAGGGGCCTTCAAAGGGAGGAGGTCTTGGCCCGACCCGCACCGGGCACCCTATTGAGCGACTCCTTCGACTCCTTCGGGATCATCCACCACTGGTCCGAGCTCTGGATGAGGGAGAAAGGCAGGGTTACTGTGGATCATGATTCCAGGGGAAGGGGCGGCTCTCGCTGCTTGGTCATCCGGAGCACCAGCGACCGGGACTGGTCCTATGCCCACAATCGCCTCATCCAGGTCCGCCCAGGCGAGGTCTTCAGTTTCCGCGGATGGGCATGCCTGGAGGGAGAGAAGGCCTCTGCCTCCATCGGGGTGTCTGCGTTCGATCAGGGCCGCAAGGCGACCTCCTGGAGTTATGTGGCGGAGAAGGTCGATCGAAGAGGTGCCTGGGTGAAGGTGGAGCGGACCTTCCGAATCCCGGAGGGCATCGCTTATATTAGATTCAGACTGTCAGGGGTGGGGGCAGGTGCCTTCCGGTTCGATGAGGTCTGCTTTGAGAAAGAGAGATCCTGAAAGGAGGCGCATTCGGTTGCCCTTTGGTTGCGGTCCCCTATTCCTTCCCCACATTTCAAGGCCTGACACTGAAATCCAACAATGATGGGGCCAGTCTGATCGTATCTTTGGGTGTTAAAGAATCGAAAGGAGAAGACCTATGTCAAAGAAGAACCTGACGCGTCGAGAATTTCTCAAGAGGGCAGCAATTGCCAGTGGGGCGGTCGCCGCAGCCAGTGTCATTCCCCGGTTCCCCGTCTTCGCCCAGGAGGTCCCGAACGGGTGGGACAAGGAGGCAGACGTCGTCGTCATCGGGGCGGGAGCGGTGGGGCTCCCCGCCGCCATCGAGGCCGTCCAAAACGGCGCTTCCGTGATCGTGGTCGAAGCGAACTTCGACATCGGCGGACACGCCATTGTCAGTGGGGGAAATGTCCCTCTGGGCGGCGGGACGAGCGCCCAGAAGAAGCACGGCATCGTGGACTCGCCGGACCTCATCTTCTCGGACCTGACCGACTGGTCCATCGTACAACCCAACGGGTTCCCCGATTACCGGTACAACGACAAAGAGATCGTTCGTGCCTTCGCCGACAACAACGTTTCGACCTTCGACTGGCTGTTGGCCCACGGCGTCTCCTTTGTGGACAAAGCCCCTGACAACCATGGCGGGACCTCGGTCGGGAACTCTGTCCCCCGGGAGATGCATACCGCCGCGCTCACCTATCCATTGATCCAGACCGGCAAACCGGTGGACCCCACCCTGCAAGCGACGACCTACTCGGGTGTGGGTCTCATGCGGCCCCTGGAAGCCGCGGCGAAAAGGTTGGGGGTGCCAATCCTTCTCGAGCACAAGATGACGGGCATTCACCGGGAGAACCCCACCTCGGGCCGGGTCTTGGGAATCGCCGTGGATCACAAAGGCAGAAAGCTGAACATCCGGGCGAAGAAGGGCGTCATCATTGCAACAGGCGGCTCCACTGGAAATGTGAACCTTCGCATGATCTTCGACCCGCGGCTGACGGAGGAGTACTGTGGTCTCTCGGGTGAGCCCTGGTCCCCTCAGGACGGCAGCGGAGAGCTCGCCGCCATCGCCATTGGGGCATCGCTCTGGGGTACCTATAATCAGACTGGGGAGTTCGGTTTCGTTCTTACCAAAGCAGGCTGCATCGGGTGTCAGTACGGCTATCGCTATTTGCAGTGGATGCCGGGCAGCCCCGTGTTCCACCTCGCCCGCGCCACTGGCCTTCGGGTCGCCAACTGGCAAGATGTCATCCTCGTGAACCAGGTGGGCAAGAGATTCTACGATGAGACGGCAGAGCAGTTCACCGCGAACAGCTACAGGTCCCTCGACCCCTATGTCCCAGGAAGCTATCTCAATGCCAAGAACATCAAGTACGGCCCGGCGAATTTCATCAATGCGGCCTTGGCCGGAACGGGGGAATCGCGGAATGGAGGCGGGCCGATCTGGGCCATCTTCGATGCGGACGCCGTGGCCCGGGAGAGATGGAATCCCACGCCTCCCCAGGTGGACATCGAGGCGGGCTTCTTTTTCAGTGCCGACACCATCGCGGAATTGGCCAACAAAGTGGTTATGAAATACCAGCCCCGAGGAATTCCCGCCCAGACGCTGGAAGAGACGGTGGCCCGGTACAACTCTTTCGTCGATTCGGGGCAGGACGAGGACTTTGGAAAGCCCAAACCTCTGTACAAGATTCAGAAACCGCCGTTCTATGCGGCTTGGTCGACGCCCATCATCCATGATTGTCGCACGGGCGTTCGGATCAACGCTAAGTGCCAGGTGGTAGACTTTTACGGCCAGGTCATTCCGGGCCTCTACTGTGGAGGCGAGTCGGCAGGCGGTTTCAGCCAGCATGGCCTGGCCCGATGCATCGTCCAGGGTCGCATCGCCGGCCAGACCGCCGCCGGCGAAAAGGCGATATAGTGATGGAGTGATCCAAACAAAATTCTCACAATGAGGAATATCATGAGCAGGCCATTTCGATTGGTGTACACGGGGTTGTTCATTTTCACTCTAACTCTGAGCCTGGAAGGTTCTGCTTCGGCTCCAACGCCCGCGCTCTGGCTACTTCCTGCATCGATGATCGCGGCGGCGACCGCCGCTTCCTCTGAGCCCTCGCCAACCAGCCCCTCGACGGCCGGAGACTCCAAGGACCTTTGCCTGGATTGTCACGGGCCTTTCGATGACCTCGCCAGATCAACCGCCGGCTATGCGGCGCCGAGTGGGGAAAAGGGCACGCCGCACCGCTACATTCCCCATGAAAAGAAAGACGCCAGTGCCATCCCAGGATGCAGCAATTGCCATCAGCCACATCCGGTGCCGCCGCCCTCACCGATGGCG
>Ga0315289_10008475_pt1 | contig 14869 bp, 10 predicted proteins | sample YL17G11_40_MG_FD_203452 | JGI IMG/M metagenome (GOLD analysis project Ga0315289, IMG submission 203452) | Sediment microbial communities from Yellowstone Lake, YNP, Wyoming, USA - YL17G11_40 | ecosystem: Environmental > Aquatic > Freshwater > Lake > Sediment | place: USA: Wyoming | collected...
TAACCTATAGTGACTTCTTCGATATCGGTAACGGTGTCCGTAATTGCACGAAATAGCGCTTTATGCAGCATTCATTGTAAAATAGCAAGAGAATACTTCTTGCACAATATATTTTGCTGAGGGAGGCAATATGGAAAGACATTACAAATACCAGAGTTTTATCCCCCAATATTATAACGTAACCACGAAACTGGTAGATGAAATGGTGGAAAAGGGGTTGGGCGATAAAGTGGCTGTATACTACCGGGATAAGACCTATACCTTCAGCGAGATGCAAAGCATGATAAACAAGGCAGGAAACGCATTGAAGATTCTCGGCGTGCACATAGAAGAGCGCGTAATGCTGGTCATGTACGATTCCCCTGAAGCTATGGCCAGCTTTTATGGTGCCGTAAAAATCGGAGCTATTCCTGTACCTGTTAACTACATGTACACCATGCACGACTACCGCTATCTGCTGAATAACAGCAGGGCACGGACCCTTATAGCCGACGAGGAATTTATTGAGGAGATTGAAGGCTTCAAGGACAAGTTTCTATATCTGGAAAACACCATTATCGTAGGCAAGAAAACGAGGGCTTATCATATCTCATTCCATGACATCGTCAGCCGCTGTTCCGATAAACTTGACGTGGCTTATACTACCTTCGAGGATGCCGCTTTCTGGGTTTATACCTCAGGCAGCACCGGTGTTCCCAAGGCCGCTGTTCACCTTCAACACGATGTCTTCACCTGCATTGACAGCTACGCCAAAGGTATACTGGGCATTACACAGGACGATATACTCTTCTCGGCATCAAAGTTCTTCTTTGCTTATGGTATGGGTAACAGCTTTTTCTATCCTCTCGGTACTGGTGCATCGGTAGTTCTCCTCCCTGACCGACCCCGGCCAGAAACCATATTCGCCACCATCAATCATTATCATCCCACAGTATTTTTCGGCGTACCGACGCTGTACGCCAATATGCTGGGAATAGAAGACGCCGAGAAAAAATACGACCTCTCCTCCCTGCGTATTTGCACCTCAGCGGGTGAGGCTCTGCCACAGGAAATTTTCCATGAGTGGAAAAGGCGTTTTGGGCTGGAAATACTGGATGGCATAGGCTCCACAGAGCTGTTACACATTTTTATTTCAAATCGCCCGGGCGATGTCAAGCCGGGAAGCTCGGGTAAAATAGTACCGGGATATCACGCCAGGATTATCGATAATAATGGCGACGAAGTACCTGATTGTGAGATCGGTACGCTCCATGTAAAGGGAGAATCAATAGCAGCCTATTACTATCGGCATCACGACAAAACTAAAACTTCCATGCTGGGAGAGTGGTTCGATACAGGAGATAAATATTATAGGGATGCCGAAGGTTATTACTATTACTGCGGCAGAGGCGATGACATGCTCAAGGTGGGCGGCATATGGGTCTCACCTATCGAGGTAGAAGATACCCTGACTTCCCACCCTGCTGTGCTCGAAGCCGCCGTAGTCGCTAAAAGCGACGAGCATAAGCTGGTGAAGCCCAAGGCATACATAGTGCTGAAAAAGGGATACCAGCCATCCGAGGAGCTGTCCAAGGATATTCAAGAATTTGTAAAGAAGAGTATAGCGCCTTATAAGTATCCCAGGTGGATAGAGTTCGTTAAAGACCTTCCCAAGACAAGCACGGGCAAGATATTGCGCAGCAAGTTAAGGAATTAGTTGCCAATATCGGAGAACCAGGAGTTGATTTTAAAGTTGCCTGAGCTAATGGAACCAGGCTTAAATTCTGAGGGCAGGAAACTTGACAGGGTTTAAAAAGATCGCTATATTATTAAACGGCCTAGAAGCTATCTGGAAAAAACCCGGAGAAATGTCAGCTCTGTAATAAGTTACCTATTTTTAATCGCTTGCTTTTTTAGTCTAGTAGAGCAGATTTCATCAAAGGTAATAAACCAGGCGTCCTGCCATATCACACAGCTTTTAAGCTAGTTATTTAAAAGGAGGAGGTCAAACTATGAGTATAAGAGAAGGGCTCCTGAAACTGGTAGGGGCAGAGAAGTTCACTGATGCCCCCGAGGTTCTAAAGGCATATTCTACGGACTTCAGCCTTGTACCATCGGGAACACCAAACTATGTCGTAAAACCCAAGAAGACCGAAGATGTTAGAAAAGTCGTCGAATTCGCAAATGAGCACTCAATACCTGTGGTGCCTGTTAGTTCCAGCGCACACTTTTACGGCACTACCATTCCAAAACAAGGAGGTATTGTCCTGGACCTAACTGGAATGACCAAGATATTCGAAATTGATGAACTCAATAGAAGAGTCAGGATAGAAGCCGGAGTAACTTGGGAACAACTCACAAACGAATTAGGGAAAAAGGGCTTCCGAATGATAATGCCGCTATTGCCTCATCCTTTGCGTTCTGTGGTTACCGATTATCTGGAAAGAGAAGTACCTACCAATACAGTCTATGATTACGGTGAACCTCTCCAAAGTATGGAGGTGGTTTGGCCTACAGGGGAAATTTTCAGGACTGGTTCTGCTAGTGTAACCGGCTACCCTGATTCGCCATCAAAGGGTGCGAATCCGTCTGGACCAGGTTTGGACTTTTACCGCCTCCTCCAAGGTGCTCAAGGCACAATGGGAGTGGTAACCTGGGCAAACTTCAAGATTGAATACCTGCCCAAGATAGACAAAATCCTTTTCGCTCCTGTTACTGAACTCGACTATGCCCTCGAATTCCTGTATAGGGTTCTGAGGCTTAGAATAGGTCAAGAATGCCTCCTTTTAAACAACGTCGACTCAGCCGCCATAATCGCAGACGACTGGTCTAAGGATTTCGAAAAGCTGCGTGCCTCCCTACCACCCTGGACCTTAATTCTAGTGATAAGCGGCTTACAGAGACACCCAGAAGGGAAGATACAATATGAGGAAAAAATACTAGGCGAGGTTCTAAAAAATGAATTTCCGGAAATTTACCTTGCCGATAATCTCCCTGGATTTCCCAGCCTAAGTAAGAAACTACTACCGATGCTTCGCAAACCCTGGTCCAATAAAATCCCCTACTGGAAGAAACGTTATAAGGGAGGATGCCAGAGCCTTTTCTTCATCACCAAGCCTACTCAGGCTTCAAAATTCATCACTGAGGTTGAGCAAATAGCAGCTAGACACGGTTATCCCATAAGCGACATCGGGGGCTATCTACAGCCCATAGAGCACAACCGAGCTTGTCATCTAGAATTTAACTTCTTCTACGACCCGGAGAGTCGCTCGGAGGTAGAAAAAGTTCGAAGTTTATATGATGAAGCTGCCAAGGTTTTGCTGAGCGAAGGCGCTCTATTCACCAGGCCTTACGGGGAGGAATTAACCAGGCTGGTGTACGAGAAGGCAGCCGATTATACCATGACGCTAAGAAGGGTGAAGAAGATCTTCGACCCTAACAATATTATGAATCCCGGAAATTTGTGCTTCTAAGGAGGATAAGATGCCTAAATCTAAAGTGAGTCTTGATGTAACACAAGTAGAGAACTTTGTCTTTGATATGAGTAGGTGCATCAAATGTAAAGGATGTACCTGGGTGGACCACATATACATGCCAGGCGTGAAATACAGCACCAGATGCCCCAGCGCCACAAAATATTTGTTTGATTCCTATGGTGCGTATGGGAAAATGAGGATAGGGGTGGCAATGGTTGAAGGCAGGCTGGACTACTCTGATGAACTCTTAAAGATACTGTATGCCTGCACCCTATGTGGCGCTTGCGATGTAGGCTGTAAGCGAAACCTGGACCTGGAAATAGAACTTACACTTGAGGCACTCAGAATAAAGGCGGTAAAAGATGGCAAAGGCCCAATGCCGGAACACAAAAAGATTGCCCAGAAAATAATGCAGAAACATAACTTCTTTGGCTCTCCCCACGAGAATAGGAAAAAGTGGCTTGCCGACGACATCAAGCCTTCTCCGAAAGCCGATGTGCTCTACTTTGTTGGCTGCTCTGCCTCTTATACTCATCCTGAAATAGCCCGGGCAACGGCGAAGATATTAAATACTTCCGGCACCCCATTTATGCTGCTGCCTGACGAATGGTGCTGCGGCAATATGCTCTATTCCGTGGGTATGATTGATGAAGCACGAGAGCTAGCTAAGCGTAATATTGACGCGGTTAGGCAAACCGGAGCCAACACCCTTCTGACCAGTTGCGCTGAGGGCTATCGAATGTGGAAAGTTGATTATCCCAAGATGTTGAATATATCAACTGCCGACCTTGGTTTCAAGATAGTGCATCTTACAGAATATGTAGACGAATTGATCAAAAAAGGCGCACTGAAGCTTTCCAATCGGATTGATTTGAGGCTGACCTACCACGACCCGTGTAGCTTAAGTCGGCTCAGCGAGCCTTGGGTACCGTGGAAGGGAGAACGTGGACTATGGGGAGTAGTGAACCCTCCTTTAGAACGCAGACGGGGCACTAATGGGATTTATCAGCCACCAAGGGATATTTTGAACTCTATCCCTGGAGTAAAGCTGGTGGAAATGATACGTATGAGAGAGAATGCTTTTTGTTGTGGAGCCGGTCGGGGAACTAAGGAAGCATTCCCGGATTTCGCTTCATGGGCAGCAGAGCAAAGATTAGTAGAGGCAAAAGAAGTAGGTGCTGAAGCTATCGTCTCAGCTTGCCCCTGGTGCAAAGACAATTTCACCGATGCCGTTAAGAATAACGGGAAAAGCTTAAAGGTGCTCGACTTCTCAGAACTCGTACTCTCAGCAATTGAAGGCACAGGTAAAAGGAGGTAAGTTATGGCTATATCTAAAGAAGCATACAAAGTACTAGAATCTATCGTCGGCTCTGAATATATTTCGACTGACCCGGCTATTTGTGAGGGTTATCGGTCTGGACCGGGAGGCTATGAGTCTGGCTCGGGATATGAACGGGTGATGACCAGGATTCCCGGCTGTGTTATCCTGCCTCGAACTACAGAGGAAGTTCAGAAAATAGTCAAGGTTTGCAATCGCTATAAAATTCCGTATGTTCCGTATAGCACTGGATTTTACGGTCCCCGTTCTCATCCACATGTTTCTAATGCTTTGATTATAGACCTGAAGAGAATGGACGATTTCGAGATCGACGAAAAGCATCTCTATGCTATTGTCGGCTCTGGAGTTATTTATTCGCAACTCCAAGCAGAGGCGATGAAAAGAGGGCTATATATAGTTATCGGTGGCGGCGGCGCGCAAGTGTCCGCTATCGCCAATATGCTAGGTGACGGATGGTCACCCCTTAGCTACCGCGTTGGTTTACCCCATCGACGGATACTGGGCACTGAACTCATTTTGCCTGACGGCGAACTGGTCAGGCTAGGTTCACTAGCTTTCCAAGATGACTATCACTGGGGCGAAGGACCGGGACCAGACCTCAGGGGACTGCTGCGAGGTTTTACCGGGCACAGAGGATTCCTTGGAATCGTAACTAAAATGGCTATAAAGCTTCTGCCGTTCCAGCCAGAAAGGCTTGAACCAACTGGTATCTCACCAAATACCGCCCTACAGCTTCCCGAGAATAGGGTAAAATGGATCAACTTTACCATGCCCAGCAAAGATTCCATGAGAAAAGCCATGGTTGAGATGGCAAACGCCGAGATTGGAGCCGGAGCCACTAAAGTACCAATATTCTGGCGCGCGATTGCCAGGGCAAAATCGAAGGAGGAATTCTGGGAACTGTGGTCAAAGGAAAATGAAGAACGAATCGCCAATTTCCATGTTCTTCGTGCATTGCTTATAGGATTTGGTTCAGTCGAGCAGCTTGAATACGAAGAGAAAGTATTGCTGGAAATAATAGGTGAGCTCGGAGGAGAAGCACGACGCACCCGTCCGTCGGACGAGTCCTGGTTCAAGAATGCAGACTCGGCTGGGATGTGGCTAATGTGTGGTGGGTATGTTTCCGTGGACTATGTCATAGAGACAGTTGAACATGCCATACCCCATGGTGAGAACTATGCCAAGCTTAAAAGAAATTATACGCCGCCGCTAATGCCTGATTACGGTGACCCGGGTTGGTTCCAAAGTTTCGAGCTAGGTCATCAGGGCTATTCTGAGTTCCTTGTCTACTGGGACCCAGACGAAAATACCGATGGGGTTGACCAGTTCTATCTGGAAACGTCTAAAGAAAATATAAGAAAGCGCTTCTATACCTCGCTTCTGGGTTCACACCAGCCCCTCTACTTAACGGGGCCTGCATATGGACCAAACTATCACAAATGGCTCTTGAAGATAAAGGACGAGTTTGATCCGCAGTTCATCTGCCACCCACCTGTGCCTCTAAACCATGACGTATTTGTAGAGCGGGCCAAGTGGTTGCAGCCACAAAAGGATTGGGAAAGCCCAGAATTACCTAAGTCATCGTAATCCTGCTGGGTATGTAGAGGTATAACTATCGAAGGCTTGAATAATTACCAAGCGGCAGCAAGACATTTGTCTTCTTTCATCATCACGCCGGCTGGAAACAGAGGATATAGCCAGTGGCTAAGACAGAAATGGTATGCCCCTTTTCGAATAAGGCATGTGAGGAATGTGCCCTCTATAGGGGCAGGCATTATTATTTATGTTTCTGCACAAAATACCGTGGACATCTCGGTAAACCTGGAGAGGTTACCAAGGCAAATTCTCCATTCCTCCCAGGAGCAGGAACAAATCGGAAATTTGAAATACCATCAAAAATCCCAACCAGTGCCATAGACCCATTTGTCACTGACCCCGAAAATCGTCAAAAAGATACCTAATAAGATAGGTTTAGCCTGAAAGCGCCTGTTCTAAAGGTGTGGGATTTTCTACTCTACCCAGGGACACCAGCTTCCTGCAGCAAAAACGGGACATGTTAAAGATATACTCAGCAACATTCCTTACAGACAGATACCATCGCCGCCGATTATTGGAAAAGCCCGCTTTAGGTATTGACAATCATCACCAAATGTTACAAAATGTGTAGCGCCTAGATATACCAAGCATGCAAAAGTTACAGAAAATAAGACCAAGATAATACGCTATCAACTTGGCATATCGCGAGTTATTTATTTTAGGTCGAGAGGATTGAAAAAAATTTAAAGTCAAGGGGGGGCCAGCCGAGGTATATATTATAAAGCAGCAGACTAAAAAGGCCGATATTAGGTTAAGGAGGTTAAAGAAACATGGCTAAAGACCTAGTTAGAACATTAGCTGATTTGAAGGAAAAAGAGGCTCTTAACATCGTTGAAGACAGGCTAAAGGCAGGTGAAGAGCCGCTCAAAATCTTGGAAGATGCCAGAAAAGCCATGGAGGTCGTGGGCAAGCGCTTCGCTAGCAGCGAGTATTTCATGCCTGACCTGATATACTCGGGTGAGATACTGAAAGAAATAACCGATATGGTTAAGCCAAAGATGAGCAAGGCAGGAGAAATTAAGCGTGTGGGTAAGGTTGTTTTCGGCACTGTTGCCGGTGATATACATGACATCGGCAAGGACATCGTCGTATTTATGCTCGATGTTAACGGCTTCGAGGTATATGACCTGGGGGTGGATGTCCCAGCACAAAAGTTTGTGGAAAAGATAAAGGAGAGTGGTGCCCCTATCGTTGGCTTAAGCGGATTTTTAACGCTGGCTTATGATTCAATGAAACAGACTATAGATGCCCTGAAAGCTGCCGGTTTAAGAGACAAAGTAAAGGTCATGATTGGTGGCGGTCAAATCACCGAGGAGGTAAGAAAGTATACCGGCGCTGATGCCTACGGTAAAGATGCCATGGCTGGAGTATCCCTGGCCAAGAAATGGTCCGGCGCTGGATAAGAATCCTCAACAGAAAATGTACAGGAGGAGATAAAAATGGAAAAGAAATGGGAAGATATGTCACCAGATGAAAAACAAGAGGCTATGTTTCAAAGATTGCTCTCGCCGAAAGACCCTCAGGGGAATGACATTAAGTTCCTAAGCCCCAAGGCTGAGAAAGCTTACAAGGATAGAGTAACCAGGATAAAAGACGCCGTCCAAATGAAGAAATTGCCGGATAGGGTGCCGGTCTATGTACTACCCAGCTTTTTCCCCGTTTACAATGCCGGATTTACCCCGCAAGAAGCGATGTATGACTACGGCAAGCTTAACACGGCCTTTAAAAAGTTCATGCTTGACTTCGATCCAGACAGTAATATGGGCAGCGTAATGCCCGGCCCGGGGAAATTCTTTGAAATTCTTGACTACAAGTTATACAAGTGGCCGGGCCATGGGGTATCACCTGAATATGGCTATCAGTGCAACGAAGGCGAATATATGATGGCGGATGAATATGATGCCCTGATTGAGGACCCCTCCAATTATTTCAGTCATGTCTACTTGCCGCGCGTATTCGGTGCCTTAGGGGGCCTGCAGATGCTCCCTGCTCTCACCGGCATACTCGAAATGTATGGAGTTGCACTTAATTTCATACCCTTTGGTCTGCCACCCGTTCAAGCTACCCTTAATGCCCTTATGGAAGCCGGTGGCGAGGCACTGAAATGGGTCGGTGCCATCGGTGCCTTCGGTGGTGAGATGACAGCGTCAGGGTATCCGGGCACCTTCGCCGGATTTACCAAGGCACCTTTTGATGTAATCGGCGATACCCTCAGAGGGACCAGAGGAATAATGCTGGACATGTACCGCCAGCCAGAAAAACTTCTCGAAGCCATGGATAGGCTAACCCCAATCATGATTAAGATGGGTGTCGGCGCGGCACACATGAACGGAAACCCAATGGTATTCATGCCCCTGCATAAAGGCGCCGATGGTTTCCTCTCCGATGAGCAATTCAAGAAATTTTACTGGCCTACCTTTAGAAAAGTCATGATCGGCTTAATTAATGAGGGCTGTGTACCACTTCCTGCGGCTGAGGGCCATTGGACCACGCGTATGGATATTTTAAAGGACTTACCTAAGGGTAAGACTCTGTGGATGATCGACCAGAGCGACATGGCTAAGACGAAGAAAACACTTGGCACCGTTGCCTGCCTTGCCGGTAACGTTCCCTCCGACCTGTTGAAACTGGGTACAACCCAACAGGTAAAAGATTATGTAAAGAACCTTATAGACACTGCCGCTAAAGGCGGCGGTTATATAGTTTGCAACGGGGCATTCTTCGACGAGGCAAAGCCGGAAAATCTCCATGCAATGATTGATACCGCCAAGGAATACGGCATATACAAATAGAGGCTTAACGGGCTGAGATTGTAATACTGAAGGAGAAGTGTGCACCGGGGCATCTTGATGGCATACTCTTGCCGGTGGCAAGACCCCGAGGGAAAAAGGTGTGCCTGTAATTCGTGACATCCCCCTGAGCTTGAAGACCAGGGAAGTGCTGCGCCGGGAGGGATTCAGGGGACATTCTAAAATCAGACCTGAGCTAAAAAACCTTATCTCTGAACTACTGGCCAGTGTCAAAAAGACTCGTCTCCTGGAGCCAGCAGTGGCTTATGAATACTATCAAGTAACCAGCATGAGCCCCAGCCAGGTATCGCTGGAGGGTGATAAAGCGATACAGGGCCCATTATTACACACAATCTTCCCTGAGGCCAAAGAGCTTGCCGTTGTGGTTTGCACTATTGGCCCCAAGCTGGAAAAACAGGCAACAGACTACTTCAGCAGGAGTGAGCCTTTACGAGGTATGCTCCTGGATGGCATCGGCAGCGCCGCCGTGGACATGCTGGTTCCGGAAGCCTGCAGACGCATCGCCAGCGAGGCCTCGCCACGCGGGCATCAGACAAGCAGCCCTGTCAGCCCGGGTTGGCCTGGTTTGCCCCTTACCGAGCAGTGGAATTTATTTGAACTGGTCAACACACAAGAAATCGGCGTGAGCCTGACCGCTTCAGGAATAATGGTCCCCCGCAAATCAGTTTCCATGGTCGTCGGCATAGGACCACAAATGGCAACGTGGACACAAGCTGAAGTCTGTGCCCGCTGCAACCTCAGAAAAACCTGTCCTTATAGAATTCAGGCATAAGTAGAGCAACAAGATAAAGCTAAGGCAGAACGAAAATGACCGCTTGTACAATTGATTTTGAGCCGGTAGGTCGAAGAGGAGAATGTCAAAGCAACGAGTCTCTTCTGGCTTGTGCTCGCCGACTGGGCGTGGGTATCAGTAGCGTATGTGGAGGCAAGGGAACATGCCACTCGTGCAAAGTTCAAGTTTTAAGTGGCGCTGTCTCAAAACCAACGCCCAACGAACGTGAGACATTTACATCACAAGAGCTGAAGGAGGGATGGCGTCTAGCCTGTCAGACTTATCCTCTCAGTGATTGTAAATTGACTGTGCCACCCGAGTCGATGACCACAACACAGCGGGTCCAGGTGGAGGGATTAGAGATAAAAGTTCCTCCGGAGCCGTCTGTTCGAGCCTACCGCATGCAGATGAAAGCTCCATCCTTGTCGGCACCAGATGCTGATGCTGACCGTTTGCTCCAAGCGCTAAACCAGCAATACCAATTAAACTGCAGCAAAATTGACATAAATGTCCTGCGTGTCCTTTCTAACCAAATACGTTCTTGGAACTGGGAACTCCAGACAGTAGTCCGCAATGACGAAGTAATAGCTGTCCTTCCCTGGCCAAGTCACCAACTGGGTTTAGCCATAGACCTGGGCACCACCAAGATTGCCGGCTATCTGGTTAATCTGAACGATGGCCGGACTTTGGCGGCAAAAGGGGTCATGAATCCCCAAATCAGCCACGGAGAGGACATCATCAGCCGCATTACCAGTGTCGTACATTCGCCGGATGATGGCATGCTGTTACAGAAGCTGGCTGTCGAAGCAATCAACGAGCTTTGTGCTGACCTGTGTGCTGAGGCTAACGCCAGCATAGAGGAAATCGTCGAGGCGGTGGTAGTCGGCAATACCGCTATGCACCACCTCTTCCTCGGTTTGCCCGTAAGGCAACTGGCTCTGTCTCCATTTGTCCCTGCGGTTAGCAGGGCTTTGGACATTAAGTCTGGTGACCTGGGCTTGCATATTGCTCCAGGGGCATATGTGCACCTGCTGCCTAACATCGCTGGTTTCGTTGGTGCCGACCATGTAGCCATGTTGCTGGCAACAGAAGCATTGCTGGCCAAATGGCCAATCGTGGCTCTGGACATCGGGACTAATACCGAGGTTTCTCTAATACATGATGGAAAGATTACTTCCACCTCCTGTGCCTCCGGTCCGGCGTTCGAAGGCGGTCATATCAAGTATGGTATGCGGGCAGCCACAGGTGCCATCGAACGCCTGCGAATTGCAGATGATATCGTCCAGTACCAGACGATTGACGGAGCACCGCCCATCGGCATTTGCGGGTCTGGCATACTAGATGCCCTATCCCAGCTTTACTCGGCTAAAGCCATTGACGCAGGCGGCAGAATAATGGACAATCACCCTCGCGTTCGTACCTACAAAGGGCAGCGCGAGTTTATATTGGTTAGTAAGGAGGAACGAGGCGGAAAGCCAGCCATCACCATCACCCAGCACGATGTCAGAGAATTGCAACTGGCTAAGGCAGCCATTCGCAGCGGCATCCAGGCACTTCTGGAAGCTAACGATTGCCCTGAAGACAAAATTAAACAGGTGATTATCGCCGGCGCCTTTGGCACCTACATCGATGTGGCCAGTGCGGTGACAATCGGCATGTTGCCATCACTGCCTCTAGACCGCTTCCAGCAGGCAGGAAACGCTGCCGGCATGGGAGCCAAGCAGGCATTGGTTTCGCTTACCAAGCGAGCTGAGGCGCAGACCGTTGCCTCCCGAGTCAAATACATAGAACTAGCCAGCGCCCCCGGCTTTGAGCAGACCTTCATACAGGCGAGCTACCTGGGACAATATAGAATTATAGACGGCAAAAGAAAGGAAATTGACTGATGGAAACGAGAGTGTCAAGCTCAACAAAAGAAGTAATCATTGGTGATACCCAGCCCACAGTGCTTATCGGCGAGCGTATCAATCCTGCCGGCAAGGCAAAACTTCAAGAGGCTCTGAAAGCAGGCAACTTGGATATTGTCCGCAGCGAAGCCATGGCTCAAGCACAAGCCGGGGCAGACATTCTCGATGTCAACGTGGGTACATTCGGCGTGGACGAGGTAGCATTGCTCCCACAGGCAGTGCAGGCAGTTATGGGCACAGTAGATATACCTCTATGCATTGACAGTAATAATCCGGCAGCTTTAGAAGCAGCTCTCAAAATCTACAAGGGTAAACCGCTTATCAACTCGGTTAGCGGTGAAGAGCGTTCCTTAGCCAGAGTTCTACCTATGGTAAAGGAATATGGAGCAGCAGTCGTCGGTTTAGTTCAAGACGACGATGGTATCCCAAAGGATGCAGGACGGCGGGTAAGCATTGCCCGTAAGATAGTGGAGCGTGCTGAGGCAGCCGGTATCGCTCGAGAGAATATAATCATTGATTGTTTGGTTTTCGCCATAGGAGCCGATACCAGCTCTGGGCTGGCAGTCATAGAAGCCATTCATAGGATTAAGGCCGAACTGGGAGTGAACATAACAATGGGAGCCAGTAATATCTCTTTTGGCTTGCCTGATCGCGACTTGGTCAATAATGCCTTCGCAGCTATGGCTGTTGCCGCAGGCGCCACTTGTCTCATCACAGATGTGGCCAAGATACGTCCAGCCATTGTTTCCGCTGACCTCATCCTGGGGCACGATAGACATGCCAGACGCTATATTGAAGCTTACCGGCAACGCCAGAAACAGTAGGGATGGGCAAGAAAAAGCGCTTTAAGTGGCAAGTGGTTCACTTAACAAATCTCTTAATATCCTCTATCACCCAGTCTAAGCCTATTTGTCTCAACTTTTCCTCTGTAGGTATGCCTTGGTGAGAATAGCCGAGGGCATCATAATACTCATCTAGAAGCTTATCCAGATTTCGTATTACCTGCCCCGTAGCTGGGCCAGCATTCTTTAAGGGCTCGGTTAGCATCCTGGCAGGCAGGGTGTCATCCTTGCGACTGAACCCCTCACGCACATTAAACGAACGCTCAAGACAAAGAATTCTCTCCCCTATCAAGTCCAAATAGGCTGGGTCACTAAACTCGTTGAATCCAGTAGCTGCCACCAGGAATTTCGCGCGTGACTCGGGAGTAAACCCCGTAGCAGGAGTAAAGCTGCACTGAACAACGGAGTCTTCCACTGCTTGCATTATTTGATTTCGGGCAATGTCTTTGCCCTTGCCTTCCTCGGCAAATCTATCCGCCTTGCCAGCTAGTTCTTCCCTGGGTCGACCATACATATGGTTGGCACCTACGTTTGAGGTAGCAAAAATTAATCCATAGCCCTTAACAGCGCGCGGTTCATAGGCCGGAATCTCAGAGCCCTTGACATGCATAGCATAAGCCTCAGCACCCTTGCCGATATGCTCAGCGGCTCGTTTGGTACCCTCACCAAGCAACTCTCCAAACCCTTCCCGTCTGCCAATCTTCTCCAATAACTTTATCATATCGCCATGGTTACCCCAGGTAAGGTCAAGTCCATCGGTATCTTTTTTGGTAATAACCCCTCTTTCAAACAGCTCGCAGGCGAAGCCAATAGCACTACCCGCGCTGATAGTATCCATGCCGAGCTTGTCACATATGGAGTCTGCCGCTATTAGAGCGCCCTCATCAGTGTTGGCCAAATTGCCCCCCAAAGACCAGATGGTCTCATAATCAGGACCTTCGCTAACAGCACCAGCATATGGGCCTTCGGTTACCTTACGTACTTGACCACACTTCGTCATGCAGCCCCAGCAGCCATCGTTTTTAATTTTTATCTTAGCTAATGCTTCATCGCCTATCTTCTCGACGCCTTCAAGATGCCCCTCCTGGAAATTCTTTACCGGAAATATGCCCATCTTCTCAAAGCCCAAGGTCAGATATGATGTTCCAAAATCGGTCATCTGAATCCGCCGGGGGCTTGTCCTTAAGCCTTCAATCTGCTCCTTAGATAAACCCTTGAACTGCTGAGGGTCATATACACCGAGTGGTCCGGATGAGTTTACAGCGATAGCCTTTAGCTTCTTAGCTCCCATTACGGTACCCACGCCAGTACGCCCACCACAGCGGCGGTCGCTAATAACTACGGCATAGCGAACCAGCTTCTCTCCAGCTGGCCCGATACAAATAGCCTTCGTTGAGTTGCCATGTATCTGCCGCAGTTTCGTCTGAGTTTCTTCAGTATCCAGCCCCCAAATTTCATCCGCATCCAGAATATGAACCCCATTACCATCAATATGAATATAAGTTGGCCTCTCAGCCTTACCTTCTAGTATTACTCCGTCAAACCCAGCGAACTTAAGGAAGGCTCCGAAGTTGCCACCTGCAACAGATTTCGCTATACATCCGGTAAGAGGGCTCTTGGTCACTACAGCTAATCTGGAAACAGACATGGCGGTAGTAGCACCAAGCGGCCCCATCATGAACAACAGTTTGTTGTCCGGTCCTAAAGGGTCTACCCCAGGCTTAAGCTCACTGTAAAGATATTTAACAGCCAGACCTCGTCCCCCGAGGAAATCCTTCATTAGTTGCTCAGGTACATCCTCGACTTTGCTCTCACGCTTACTCAAATTAACACGCAAAAGCTTGCCAGTATAACTACGCATTTTTCACCTCCAAAGTTAATATTAGCTCGGTGGGTACTAACCACCCATAATGAAGCTTAGGACTATAAGCTCATCGTTTTCCTGAACAGGAGTATCTAGGTCCACAGGGCGAATACCATTGGATTTTAGGTAAATGCCAAAGATGCGAAGCAGCTTCCCTTGCCTATCGAACAGATGGTTTTTAATGTCGGGAAATTGCATCTCAAGGCTCTTAATGCATTCACCAACCGTCTGTCCGGTTACCTCGCATGTCTCAGTGCCACAACTAATTTCTTGCAGTACAGATG
>Ga0315289_10008476_pt1 | contig 14868 bp, 12 predicted proteins | sample YL17G11_40_MG_FD_203452 | JGI IMG/M metagenome (GOLD analysis project Ga0315289, IMG submission 203452) | Sediment microbial communities from Yellowstone Lake, YNP, Wyoming, USA - YL17G11_40 | ecosystem: Environmental > Aquatic > Freshwater > Lake > Sediment | place: USA: Wyoming | collected...
TGACCATGATCTTGCGGCGGTCGGACGGGTCCTGCAGCTCGTGCTCCCGGATGTACGCCCACACTGCCTTGACGATCCCGGTGCGCGACGCGCGGGGCGCCCCCATGAACGCCGCCATGGCGGGCGACAGATTCCTCAGCGCCGCAAAGCCGCCGCCGCCGCCGCCGGCGGCGGCCGTTTTGCGCTTCTTGGGTTTGGGCGTCGGCGCCTCTTCTTCTTCCGACTCCGCCTCCGACGCCGAATCCTCCGATTTGGCGTCCTCGTCGTCGGCGGGCGGCGGGTGGGCGTCGATGTAGGCGGTGACCTGGCAGGGAGGAGGGGCGAGGGTCGAGCGCGGCGCGGCCAGCGCGGGCGCCGCGCCCCGCCGCCGCCCTCCACCCCTCCCCCCACCTGGCGCCGGATCAGGGCCTTGCGGTCCTTGAGGTCGACCCCAAACTTGGCCTCGAGCGCGGCGCGCAGCTGGCGCTCTGGGGGGGGGGGGATGGGGCGGCGTCGGCTCCGCGGCGCTGCCGCGGGCGGGCGCGGGCGGGCGCGGGCGCCCTCCCGCCCCCGCTCCACACCATGCCACGCGCACCGGTCGTCGTATGCATGTCGGCGGTCTCGAGGAGGGCCGCAAGGGCGGCCGCGAGCTCGGCGTCGGCCGGCCCCGCGCTGGCGCCGTCGGCTGCGCCGCCCTCGCCCGCGTCGTCCGCGGCCGGCTCGGCCTTGGGGGCGGGCGCCGGCGCCGGCGCAGGCTCGGCCGGCGGCGCGGGCGACTCGGTCGCGGGCGCCGCGGGCGCGGCCTCGCCGCCCTCGGCCTTGACCGGGGCCTCGGCCGCGGGCTCGGTGGGCGACGTCATTGTGCGCGGGGGCCGCGGAGGGGGAGGCGCGGCGGCGGGTTGTGTGCCGCAGCGCGCCGCCTCTCTTCTCTTCTCTCACTCCCTCGCTATGCGCGCCGCCGCCCTCGCGGCCCTGCTCCTCCTCGCGGCCGCCGCGTCGGCCCGGCGCGGCCCGTCGCCGCCCTCCGCGCCGGCGTCGGCCGACCCCGCGCCCGCGCCCAGGCCGCAGTCGGTCGGCGCGCTCGCGGCGGCCGGCTCGCTCGGCGAGCGCTTCCTCTTCTCGACCGCCTCCCCCCCCGCCCCCGAGTGGGAGGCCGACGACGAAGAAGAGGAAGGCGAAGAGCAGGCCACCGTGGATGGCGGGCAGTGGGCCGAGCCGGGCGACGACGGCCGCGGCCCGCCGCACCAGACGCGCACCCAAAAGGTCCTGTCCGACCCGCGCGTCGACCCAGCATCCCTTTCTGACAAAAAAGGGTCGTTCGCGGTGTACGGACGGTGCGTCGAAGGGGGGGGAGGGGGCGGGGCGCGGGCACATGGCGCGCGTGGGCGTTTGGGGGCCGCCAGCGGGCGCGCCAGCGCCTCATCTCCTCCACCTTTCCTCCAGCTACTGCGGCCCGGGCTGGACGGACAAATGGGACCGGCCCGGCATCGACACGGTGGACGAGGTGGGGGCGGGGAGGAGGGATGGCGCGCGGCGCGCGCCGGTTTGGCGGCATGCGGGCGCTGCGAGCGCCGCGCCACGTGTGGTAACCGCGGCGGTCAATGTTGGGAGGCCGTCTACGGCAGGTGGCGGGGCAACCGTCGGGCAACCGCCGGCGGTTCCCCGACGCCAGACCGGGGCTCACTCACACCCCTCGCCTCCCAACCCTAAACCAACCCTAACTCCCTCAGGCCTGCCACCAGCACGACTCCTGCTACGGTGCCGCGTGGGCGGTCACCGCCAAGGGGTCGGCCTCCCGCGCGGGCGCCGAGTGCAAGTGCGACGGCGCGCTGATGAAAACGTTGAGGGCGTGGAAAGCGGACGAGTCGGCGGCCGACGAGGCCGACCCCGACGCGAAACGGACCGCCGACGAAATCCTCGGCGCCTTCCCCGTCAAGTGCCCGGGCGCGCTCGCGCTATCGCTGCTGCCCCACAAAAAAGGGGCGGTCGGGGCGCCCAACGGCGGGTAGGGGGAGGGTGGCGGCGCGCGCCCCGGTGAGGGACTCGTTGGCGCCCCGGTTTCGTTCTCCCTCGTTTTTTTCCGCGCGCCGCACGCCTGTCGCACCAAGATAGAGAGACTCGGTCACCTCACCCGGTTGCAACCCGTCACCGCGGGCGGGGCGAGCCGAAGGTGCTTCAAGCGACGAGCGCGACGCGCGCTCGTCCACGCCCACCGCTAGCCCGGGCGCGAGCGCGGTCACGCAGCGGTCAAAGTAGAGGAGTTGCTTAGGGTTGGGGCACCCGCTACCCTCTGCTTTGACCGCTACGACCCGTCGTACTCATTCATTCACTCATTCCGCTTTCGCGCTCGTGTTTTTCGAAATCACTTGCCCCCCGGCACGATGCACCCGAACGTCACAGCCCACAGAGCCGCCATGGCCAGCGCAACCCCGCCCAGCACGGCACCGCCCAGCGTGTAGCTGCCCGCTTTCGCGGTGAGCGCCCCCATCAAGGCGGGCCCCCACACGCCGCCCAGAGTGCCCAGCGCGATGAACATGGCGTACGCCATGGCGCCGTGCGCGGCGGTGCCACCCGCCAGCGACGACGGCAGCGACATGATGACGCCCCAACCGGCGAAACCCTGCAGCGCGGCGATGACGGCAAGAAAAGCGATGGCGCGGGTGGCGTTGGACGACGGGGCGTCCAGGACGGGGCCCACGACAAACAGGCCGGCCGCGCAGACCAGACCCGGCCACACAATGAACCATTTGCGGCCCCACCCGCGCGCGGCGCGCGTCTTATTGGCCGCCCACCCGTTTAGGACGGACGTGGCGGCCGCCATGAAGAACGGGATGGCGGACAGCAGGGCCGACAGGATGACGTAGCGCGCCGACCTCTTCTCGGCCAGCAGGCGGCGGCCGTGGCTGACGACGGGGCCGCCGGCGGCGATTTTTTCGCCGGTCAGGATTTGTTCGATGATGAGCGGCGTGAAGAATTGGGCGGCCCACTTGCCGCCACCAAACACGCCCTCGATCGTTCCAGCCACCATGATGCGCCAGTTTGTCAGCGTGTGCTTGAGGGCGTCCCACAGAGACGCCGCGTCGGCCGCGGCGGCGCGCGTCGCGCCGTCGCCACGGGCGGCGGTCACGTCGGCCTCGAGCCGACAGCGTTCCTCTGGCGTCAGAAACTTGGCGCACGCGGGCGTGTGGGGCAGGAAAGCCACCCAGATGCCGACTGCAATGGGCAGGATGCCTTCGACGATGAACAGCCAGCGCCAGCCGGCCAGCCCCGCCAGGCCGTCCATGGACAGCACGGCGGCGGCTATAGGCCCGCCAATGACTGACGCGACCAGGGTGGCGGCGTGCACATAGGAATAGGCGGCACCGACGGCGGTGTCGCGCGCGTGGAAAGTGCGCAAGTAGGTGGCGATCAGCGGGTACGTGGGCGCTTCCGCCAGTCCCAGCGCCAAGCGGGCCGCGTAAAATGACCAGGGCGACGATACCGCGGCCATGGACGCGGCGGTGATGCCCCACACAATGCAGGCCACCGAAAGCACGCGCACCGCGCCGAACCGGGCGCCCATGAGCGACACCAGCAGCTGGGCGCCGCAGTAGGTGACAAACAGCAGGGACGATCCCAGGCCGTACTGGGCGATGGTGATGCCGACGTCGCGCTTGAGGCCGGCCGCGGCAAACGCTAGGTTGGTGCGGTCTGTGAGGTGACGGGGAGGGGGGGCGGGGGGGAATCGGCAAGTCTCCCCCCAATTGCTCACCGTTTTTGGGTCTCTCTCACGTACATCACCACATCCACGCCACCCTCTTGCGCTCACCCAAATAGTTGGCGATGCTGATGGCGCACAAGCACGGCAGCAGGTGGCGGTCGATTTTTTTGTCGAGGGACGCATCGGGCGGGCCGCCGCCGCCGCCGCCGCCGCCATCGCGTGTATGGAGCGGGCCTTCAATGTCCAGGGGGGACACGCCGGGCTTGGTCGCGGTCGCGTCCAGGCGAGTGCGGGACGGTGGGCCCGAAATGTCTGTTTTGGGCACCAGCGGAAGCGCGTACGGCGCCATGGTGGAGTTTGGAGAGGGCCGTTGAGGTCTGGGTCACTCGAGGCGAAGAGAGCGTTGGCTTTCGGGGGGGGGGGGTGGAGAGAGAAGAAAAGATCCCCCCCATTCACCTACCGCTGTTCGCCTCGCCCCCTTTCCCGCCTAGATCATCGCCTACGGTCAGCCCCTCCCCGCTCCCCCTCTGTCCCCGTCCCTCCCCACTGCCACGGCACCCTGCACCCACCCCCCGCACCCCGCAGCCGACGCCGCCGTCGGACTGCTGCGACGGGCCACGGCGGCCGCCCACCTGGCGCAGCACAGCAGGCGGGTTGTCGATGCCGCCACCCCACCTCCCACCCCCCCAACAAGCTTGGGAAGGTCCACGCGAGCGGCCCAGGAGGGGGGGAGGGCCGGGGCAGGGGGCGGCAGGGCCGGGGAACGGAAACGTTGGATGATGGAGAGGTTTCGTTCTCTCTCCGTTTTTTTCCGCGCGCCGCACGCCCGTCGCAACAAACTAGAGAAACTCGATCACATCGCCCGGCCACACCCCATCACCGCGGGCGGGGCGAGCCGAAGCGGGCTTCGAGCGACGAGAGCGACACGCGCTCGTCCACGCCCACCGCGAGCCCGGGCGCGAGCGCGGTCACGTAGCGGTCAAAGTAGAGGAGCTGCTTGAGCAGGATGCCGAACGAGCGCGGGAACTGGGGGGGGGGCGAGGGGTGGGGTGAGCCGGGGCGCGCGTCGGCGCGCCCGCCGCGCCCGTCCGTTGCTCCACCCCCTCTCTCTCTCTCGCCTTGATGCCGTACGCGTCCCCCACGCGCACCACGGACAGCAGCAACCGGTTGACCGCCGCCTCGTCAAACGTGACGGCCGCGGCGGCGGGGGCGGCGGGGCCGGCGCGCGCGTCGACGGTCAGCGTCGCGTCGACCGCGGCCGCGTCGGCGAAGACGGCCTCCAAGTCCCCCGCGAACGCCGCGAAGTCGACGTCCTCGTCCGCCGCGCCCATGGTGGCCAGCGCGCGGGCCATGGTGTCAAAGTCGCGGGTGGCGGTGGCGGCGACGAGCGCTTCGACCGCGCGCCACGCCGACGGCGCGGCGCGGCCCACGATGCCGAAATCGATGAACCCGACGCGCCCGTCGGGCATGGCGAGCAAGTTGCCGGCGTGCACGTCGGCGTGAAAGGTGGGGGCCGCGAGGAGGGAGCCGAGCCACGCGTTGAGGCCGTTGGCCAGCACCGTCGCGGGCGGGACGCTCGTCACGCGGGCCACGCCCTCCATGGACGTCAGCGGCGCGCCGTCCAGCCGCTCCATGACGAGCACGCGCTGCGTCGACAGCGCTCTGTACACAAAGGGGCACGTGGCGAGGGCGTCCATGCCGGTCGCGTCGAGGTACGCCCGAAAGTCGGCCACGTGCGCCGCTTCCCGCACGAAGTCGACCTCGTCCAGCATCGCCTCGCGAATGTCGCCCGCGATGGCGGCCACGGAGCCGCGGGCGAGGGCGGGGTTGATGAGCTCCGCCGCGCGCGCGGCGATGTACAAAAACGCGAGGTCCGCCTTGAGCGCGTCCGCCACGCCCGGTTTCAGCACTTTGACGACGACGCGCGCGCCGGACGACGCGAGCACGGCGGCGTGCACTTGGGCGATCGAGGCCGACGCGAGCGGGGTCGGGTCGATCGACGAAAAGTGTTTCGCGAGCGGGCCCCCGAGGTCCGCCTCGACGACCGCCTTGATCGCGGCCCAGGGCACCGGCTCGGTCGCGTCCAGCAGCGCCTCGAACTCGGCCACGTAGTCGGGGGGGAAGAGGGAGGGGGACGACGCGACAAACTGCCCGAGTTTGATGTACGTCGCGCCCAGCCTCTCAAACAGCACCCGCACCGTCTTGGGCGCGCTCCACGGCCTCCCACTGAGCCCCGCCACCACCGCCTCGCGCGCGACGCGCGCCGCGGCGGCGCCGGCCTGGAGGCCGCGCAGTGGCGCGCGCGGGCCGGCCGACGCGGCGGCGGTGGCGGCGTCGCGCAGCAGGAGCTGCAGGTCGGCCGCCCGAGTGGGGCGCGTGCTGAGAGAGAGGGGTGGGGATGGCGTGGGCGGGCGGCGCGGGCCGACACGCCGCGCCGACGCCCGCCCTCCAATCGGGGCCCACCTCTTCGGCGGCGCCGCCGCCGCGTCAGACGATGACGCGGCGGCGGCCCGCGGGCGGCGGCCCGGGGGTCGGCGCGCGGACAGCATTGGCTCGATAGAGTGTTGCGCGCCGTGGCGTCGGCCGGCGCCATCTCTTTCACTCCCGCCCCCGGTCGACCCCTCCTCACCACCCATGGGCCTGCTGTCGTCACCCGCCCGCCGCGGGGCCGCCCTCTGCGCTCTCGTGGCCGCTGCCGTCGCCGCCGCGGGCCGCGGCGCTGCGCCCGCGGCCGCGCCCAAGGCCCTCGCCCTGCTCGCGGCGGCGATCTATGTGGGGGCCACGTTTTGGTCAGCAGTGGCCATCGTGTCGAGTGGTGGCGACGCAGGGTGCCGTAAACCGCTCAAACCCCGACCCCCCTCCCTCGTCTCCTTCACAGGACCACGTTCGTGGCCGGCCTGACCCTCTTTGCCAAGTTTGAGGGCACGCCCACGTTTGGCGATGTGCAGGTGGGGGGGTGAAGCAGGGTGGAGGGCGCCGCGCCGGTGCCGGCTCGACGCCTTCACCGACGACCCCGCGCCCTGCGGCGACTGCCCGACACTCCCCCACCCCCCCTCCAGGCCGTTCTGTTCCCCGCCTACTTCTGGACACAAACGCTGTCGTCCGCGGCCGCGCTCGCCCTCACCGCCACTGGCCGCGCCGGCGCGGCGACGACGCGCCCCCGCGCCGTCGCCGCTTCCACCGCCCTCGCCACCTCCCTGCTCAACCTGGCCATTCTGGAACCGATGACGACGGCGGCTATGTACGCCCGGCGGGCGGCGGACGCGGGGAGCGACGAAGGGGCTCAGAAAAAGGCCCGAAAAAGGTTTGGCGCGCTCCACGGCGCGAGCTCCGCTGCCAACCTGGTCGGCCTCGCGGGCGGCGTGGCGTGGCTCTGGTTCACGGCGGACGCGCTGTGAGGTTGATGGGGAGGGCTGCGGGGTTGAACCCGCGCCGCGCAGCCGCGCGCTCTCAGAGCAGATGCTCGGCGCGCACCGCGCTCTCGCGGCCGCCCTCCCCCTCGCCGCCTCCCGCGCCGCGGCGTCCATGCCGCCGCGCAAGCGCAAGGCCGCGGCGGCGGCGCCCGCGGCCGCACCGCCGCCCGCGCCGGGCGCCGCGGCGACGCCGTCGCCCAAGAAGCGCGCCAAGCCGGTGCCGCCGCCGCGGGCGCACAGCGAGGCCACTCTGGCCAAAGCCGACCGCATCGCGGAAGTGTTGGCGGGCCTGTTCCCGGACCCGCCGTGCCCTTTGGATCACGCGTCCCCGCTCCAACTCCTCGTCGCCGTCATGCTCTCGGCGCAGACGACCGACATAAAGGTCAATGAATGTGCGCGCACCTTGTTCAAGGTCGCGCCCGACGCGGCGTCCCTGGCGGCGCTCGGGGCCGAGGGCATCCTCCCTCACATCAAAGCTCTCGGCCTCGCCCCGACCAAGTCCAAAAACGTGGCCGCCACGGCGCGCTTTATCGTCGACCTGCACGGCGGCGCCGTGCCGGGCGACCGGGCGTCCCTGGAGGCGTTGCCGGGCGTCGGCCGCAAAACGGCGTCGGTCGTGCTCTCGATGGCCGGCGACGGTTCCGCGTTCCCGGTCGACACGCACATCCACCGCCTCGCCGCGCGGTGGGGGCTGTCGGGCGGGGGGAGCGGGGGCGTCGAGCAAACCGAGGCCGACCTCTGCGCCGCGTTTCCGCGCGCGCGCGGGCACGACTGGGGCGTGCTGCACCTGCGCATAATTCACATGGGGCGGTCCCACTGCCCGGCCAAAGGGCACGACGCGGCGGCGTGCCCGGTGTGCTCGTGGGCGGCCGAGGGTGTGTGAACGAGGAGAGCGGCGGCGGGAGAGCGCGCCGCCGCCGCCCTCCCCTCACTCCACCACCACCCCACCAACCATGGCCGGCGGCGGCCACAAGCGGCGCCGCCCCGCGGCCGACGATGTGGCGGCCGAGGCGCGGCGCTCGCTGCACGCGTCATTTGCGGCCGCCGCGTCGGCCGTCGCGGGGCTCTACTCGGCGGCGTCCGCCTCGGCGCGGTCCGCGGCGGCGAGCGGGGCGCGCGGCGTGCTGGTGAGAGCGGCGCATGGGGGCGTGGGCGGGCGGGGCGCGGTGGCGCGGGCGCGGCGCGCGCGCCGCGCGCCGCGCGGCGCGCCCGGCGCCGCGCACGGGGCCGCCGCGCGGCGCTGTGTCGCACGCGGCGCGCGCGCGCGGGATGGCGGGCCGCGGGAGGCGACACCGCGTGCTGCGCTCACTCCCGCCCTCGCCCCACCTCCTCTCTTCTCCAGGAGCGCCAGGCCGAGTGGATCGCGCGCGACTACGGCCACGCCGGCGCCGTGCCCGCGGCCGTGCTGCTGGACTACCTGCGCGCGGAGCTGGCCGCGACGGCGGAAGCGGCCGACACGGCGCCCGGCCCGCCGCCGCCGCCTCCCTTCGCCGCCGCGCACGCGCACGTCACCCTCGCCCCGCCCCCCCACGACGCCGTCGCCATGGACGACGACCCGCTCGCGCTCAAGCCGCCGCGGCCGAGCCCGGGCGGGCGGCGCGGGGGAGGGGGAGGGGGGTACGGTGTCTAGAGTGAGAGAGGCGTTGAGGGGAGCGTCCCGAAACCCCCTGTATCCGACCGACCATCATTGTTTGTTGCTTGGGGGGAGGGGAGGGAGGAGAGGGAGGAGGGGCTGCCGCGCTCTCTTGACTCGTCTCTCTCGGTTGCCGCCACTCTCCCGCCCTGAAACCCGCGCCGCAGTCCCCACCGCGTGCTCGGCGCCGCCACCCGCCGCCACCCCCCCCTGTCCAGGGCGGCGGCCGATGGGCGCGCCCGCCGATTGGCCTCAATGGCCGGCCGGCGCGCGCGGAACGCGGCTCCTCCACGTGCGCGTGGGGACGCGGGTGGATGCTCTGGTTGAGGCCCTGTTTGGGGAGGGGTCGGAAGTGACGGTGAGAGGAGAGGGGTGCGGGTGAGAAGGGGTGCCCGCTTGCGGCGTTGGCGGGCGCCTCGACCCCTGTCCCTCCTCCTCCCCAGGCCGCCGTCAACTCGGCGAGAGGCTACAAAGAGCACGCGTCCACGGGATGGCTCCCCGACGAGGCAGCCGCCCTGGCGGCGGCGGCGGCCACAATCGACGCCGACGCCCCGTCCCGCCCTCCTCCCACCCCCCCTCTCCCCTTCCTCCGCGGCCGCGCGCGCCGCACCCGGTGCGCCGTCGCGACCGGCCTGCTCAAATTCGAGGCGCTCGAGCTGCAGCGCTGCACGGCGGCGGCGCCCGGCAAAGGGTTCGAAGTGGAGACCGTCGCGGCGATCACCCTCCCCCAAGCGTCCTCCCTGCGCGTGCTCACCACCTGGCGCCTGGCGGCGGCCGGCCGGGACACGGTGCTGGCGGTGGATTGCGAGACGGTGGAAGTCGGGGGCGGGCTGTCGGGGTTTGCGCGGCGCACGGTCGTCAGCGGCGCGCGGTCGGGGCTCGCCGACGCCGTCGCCGCGCTGCGGGCGGAGCTGGCGACTCGGCACCCGGTGGTGGACGCCGACGGTGGCGCGGGCGCGCCCGCGGGGCCTAGTTTTGCTGCGACCGCTCTCGCGGTTGCCGCTGCAGTCGCCGCGCGCGCCGTCGGCGCGCGCACCGCGCTCTCGTTCGAGCCCGCGGCGGCAGCGGTGAGGGCGCGGTGTGGGGTGGAGGCGCCCGTCGCGACGGGTGCGCCCACGCCGCTCGCGGTCGCGGTCGCGGCCGCCGCGCTTTCCCTCGCCCTCGCCTTTGTCGTCGCCTTTCCGCGCGCCTTGCTCGCCGCGTGCGCATCCCGCGCGACGCCCGGCTTCGCCTGCTGGCTCGCGACCGCGGCGTCGCCGCCGACGAGCCTGCGCGCTGCGGTCGCGGGCGCGGCGGCGTGCGCCGCGGCGCAGGGCCTCCTCCTCACACTCGGCGCCGCCGCCGCCGCGCGCGGCGAGGCCGCCGCCGCCCGCGTGCGGTCGGTGCCGTCCGTCCGCCGCCCCACGACGCCGCCGCCCGCGCGCGCGCCCGTGGCGGACGCGTGGGCTGCCGCCGCGGCCGCTGGCCGCGGGCTCGTCGACGCCGCGCGCGCTCTCGCCGCCCCGCCCCCCCCTCCCACCCCGCGCGCCGCGTCCGCCATCTTCTCCGATGACGGCGAGGACGCCGGCCCGCCGCCGCCGGGGACGATGGCGGAATCGGAGGTGTTTGAGAACGAGCGGCTGCAGCCGTTTCGCGGGTGGGGGTCGACGTGGCCTGGGCACTTTCTGCCCACCGACCGCGTGGGGCGCTACTCGGACCGGTGGGTGGAGGGGAGGGGGTGGGAGGCGGGCGCACGGGGTGGTGGTGGCAGCGGCGCAGCGGCCGACGCCGCGCGCCGACCCCTCCTTCCTCCTCTCCCTCCCTCCTTCTCCCTCTCTCTTCTCCAGCTCCGGCGCCGTCACGTCCGCCGATTTCTCCCGCGTCGCGCGCGCCCTGCGCCCCGGCTGGGTCTGGCTCGAGCCCGACTGGCGCGTCGACCTCGACGGCGCGGCCAGCGGCGCGGTGGACGCGGACGGGTGGTCGTACGCGGTCGATTTCGGATTTGTTGATTGGCCGCCGCCTCCCGGCTCGGGCCGCCCCCGCCCTCTTCTCGATTTTGTTCGGCGCCGGCGCTGGGTGCGCGCGCGCATGGTGGCCGACGCCGGCGGCGGCAGCGGGAGCGGGAGCGCGGCGGCGGCGTCGGCCCGGCTCACGGCGGCGGCGAGCGCGCGGCTCGAGGCCTCGGCGGCGCGCCGCGGACGCCCTCTCTCCGCCTCGCCCTCGCCCGCGCCCTCGCCCGCCGCCACGCGCCCTGCGTCGCCCGTGTGGCGCGTGCTGGACGCGGTGCGGTCGCGGTCGCGGTCGCCCTCGGCGCGCGAGGGGTCGCGCGTGCGCGAGGGCGACCGCGACCGCGACCGCTCGCGCTCGCCCTCGCGCTCGCGCTCCCCCCCCGCGCCCTTGTCCCGGGCCGGCAATCGCGCGTTCAGTCCGCTGGGCGCCGCGATGGAGGACGCGGCGGCGGTAGAGGTGGAGCGCGCGGCGGCCGCGGTCGCTGCGGCGGCGGTTGCGTCCGCGGTCGCGGCCGCCACCTCGTCCCCGCCCGTGCCCACGCTGCCGGTGGAGAAGGCGGACGAACCCCGGGAGCCGGTGTCCCCGGTCGCGCTCGGGTCGCCGCCGGCCGAGTCGCTGCTGCAGGAGCGGCTGGCGGGCGAGCGGGCGCGCGGGGACGGGGCGCCAGCCACCGCCTCCCCGCCTGCGGTCGCCGTCGAGACGCCGCCGCCTGACGCCGGCCACCTGTCGCCGCCGCCGCCGCCGCGCGCGCCCGAACCGTCGCCGCCGCCCGCGCCGTCCGACCCTCCCCCCGACCTCCCCCCCCCGTCCCGCACCCCACCCGACGCCGCCGGGCGCGCCCGCGCCGCCCTGGCCGCCGCGCGGCGCGCGGCGGCGGACGCGGGCGGGCGGTTGAAAGAGGCGGCGGCGTCGGCCGAGGGGCGGCTCAAAGACGCGGCCGCCACCGCAGAGGGCCGGCTCAAGGAAGCGGCCGCCACAGCCGACGGCCGCCTCAAAGAGGCGGCGCGCGAGGCCGACGCCCGGCTCAAGGGCGCGGTCGCCGCGGCGAAGCAGCGCCGCTCGTCGGGGGGGGGAGGGGGGAGCGAGGGGCCGCCGCCCGCGCCGGCCGCCGCGTGAGGGAGAGAGGAGAGAAGGCGGCCGTGTGAGGACGAGGGAGCGCTCAGGCACGACACGCCACGTTGGCGCCCTGCCCCCTCCCCGACGCCCCTCTCTCTCCTCCCCACCAGGTCATCCGCCCCTCCCTCTCCTCCCCCGCGCACCATCCTCAAGCGCCGCGCGCGCCGCGCCTCCCCTTGGCCACGGGCGGCGCGGCCGTCGAGTCGCGCACCGCGCGGCGCGCCTCGGCAGACAGCTCCGCGAGCGCGGCGTCCCCCCCGCGCGCCAGCTGCTTTTGCAGCGACCGCCACCGGTCCTTGCAGTCGACCTGGGACCGGGTGGCCAGGGCGGCGCCGGCGGCGGTCGACGCGGCAGCCCACTTGCCAAAGCCGCACGCGCGCACCGCGCGCGCGAGCGCCTCGGTCTCGGTCGCGGTCCACCGCTTGCGCTTGCGGGCGCCGGTGTCGGTGCGGGGTCTGTCAAAGGCCGGGGAGGTGGGGGTGGCGCGCGCGCGGCCGCCCGCCGCAGCGGGCGCTTTGCGCGACAGCGGCACGAGGGCTGCCGCGGGCGTCACGCCCCCGAGCTTGAGCAGGTAGATGACGGGGCCGACGGTGAGGCCGGCGGACGCCAGGGTGTCGCCGGGCGCGAGCGCTTTCGCGGGGCCCTCGCCGCCGCCGGGCGCCGCTGTGCGCAGAGCCAGGGACGCGCCCGCGGGCACCGCCGCCTTGACCGCGCGCTTGACCGCGTCCAGGGCGGAGGCGACGGTGGCGGACGGGGCGAGGGACAGGGGGGCGGGGGCGAGTTTGGCACCCAAGGCCGTGACGTCGACCTCGAGCCGCACCGTCGCCGGCGCGGCGTCCGCCCCCCGCTTGCCCGCGGGCGCTTTGCCCTTGGCGGAGGCTTTCGCGGCCGGCTTCTTGGCCTTGGCCTTGGCCTTGACGGGGGCGCCTGGGGGGAGGGAGGTGGTTTTAGGGTTGCGGCGTCGCGCGGCGCGCGCGAGGGGGTGGGGAGCGCGCCGCCCCTCGGCGACCCTCTCTCTCCCTCCCGACACACGCGCGCGAGCAAGTGACCGCGTCCGGGGCGGGTGGCGGGGCCGCCGGGCGCTCACCCTGGCGAGGAGGGGGGGGGACATTCGAGGGTTGGCGGCCGCGATTGGGGGGCCCTTCCGCGGCGCGCCACGCGCCACCCGGCCGCCCGCCACTCCCACACGAGGGAGTGGACGCGCCCAGGCCTTCGGGCGGGCCGGCGCCTCCCCAGCCTCGCGCGGGCGGCCGGGGGACGCGCACGGAACGCGCGCTGGGCTGGCCTCCCGGCGCGCGGGGCGGGGGCGGGGGCGGCTGGGCCGCCCGCGGTCGCGACCGACAGGTCAGTCGTCGCGTCGAGGCGGGCGCCCGAGCGGCGCGCGCTCTCGGGCGCCCGCGCCGGGATGCGGCGCGCGCGGCGCGCCCGCGCGCCCGGATGGCGGGCGCCTCGCCCACCGCCGGCCCCCTCACGGGCCCACCTTTTTGGGCGGCATCGTTGGCGGGTGGCGAGGGGGGTGCCGAGGGGAAGGGGTGTGTGCGCGCCGGCGCTCGCCGGCACCACTCTCCGCCGCCCGCTGCCCGCCCCGCCAACTGCCCCCCTCGCATGACCTACCCTTCCCGCTGTCGCGTCGTGGTGCGGCTCAAGCCGGCCGCGGCGTCCGGGGCGGAGTGCGCGACCGCGGTCGGCTACCCGGTGCGGAGGAGGGGGGGGGGGGGGCGCGCGTCCCCCCCCCCCCCCCACCCCCCCCCCCCCCCCAAACCCCCCAAAAGCCCACGCCCCCCCCCCCGGGGGGGGGCCCGGGGGGGGGGGGGGTGGGGGGGGTTGGGGGTGCCGGGGGTGGGCTCCGGGGGGGGGTGGGGGGGGGGGGGGGGGCGCGCGTCCCCGCCCGCCCACAACCCTCCCACCCCCCAAACCGCCCTAACTCGACCAGGCCGACACCCTGGTGGTGGACCGGGGCGACGGCGCGGGCGTGAACCAGGTCCGTTTTATTTTTTCTTCGGGCCGCGCGCCGCGCTGTCGCCCGCCCGAGCCCCTTCCCCCTCCTTCCAGTTTACGTTTGACGCCGTGCTGGATGGCGCCGCGTCCCAAGCGGACGTGTTCGAGGCGCGGGGGCGGGAGACGGGGTGGCGCGGGGCGGGGCGGGAGCCGAAAGGGGGGGCCGCGTGCGCGCCGCCCTCCCCACCCCCGTCCGTTACCCTCCCAGGCCGGCGCGCGCGACGTCGTGGCCGGCGCCCTGGCCGGCTACAACGGCACCATCATGGCGTACGGCCAGACGGGGGGCGGGAAGACGCACACGATGACGGGTGACAAAGGGAACAAATGTTTGACAAGATGTTCAAAGCGCCCATGCAGCGACAAACCTCGACTCCCTCCCTCCTTCCCTCCAGGCCCTGACGGCGCCGACCTGGACGACGCGGAACGGCGGGGCGTCATCCCGCGCGCGCTGGAGCAGGTGTGAGGGAGGGCGGGAGAGTGGGGGCACGGGAAGACGGGCGCGCGTGCGCCGTGCCGACCGCCTCCCTCGTCCTCTCCTAGATCTTCGAGGAGCTCGGCGACCCCGACGCCGGCTGGTCCGCGACCGCCACCTTTGTGGAGATCTACAACGATGCGCTGCGCGACCTGCTCGCGCCCGACGACGACGCGCCGCGCGGCCCGCGCGGCGGCCGCCCTGGCCCGCCGCCGCGGCCGCCGCCCACGCTCGCCTCCACCAAGGCCGGCACGGCCGTGTTGAGGGGCGCGACAGTGGTGCCTTTACTCTCCATCGATGACGCGCTGGCCGCGGTGGCGGCCGGCGGCCGCGCGCGCACGACGCGCGGGCACGCGCTCAACGCGCGCTCCTCCCGCTCCCACGCCGTGCTCACACTCACCCTGGCCCGGCCGGCGGGCACGCAGGGCGCGCCGGAGGGGAGCGCAATGGCGCGCCTGCACCTGGTCGACCTCGCGGGGTCGGAGCGGCTCGCCAAAACGCGCGCCGACGCGCGCGGCGCCGCGGAAGCCGCCTGCATCAACAAATCGCTCACCTTTTTGGCGGCCGT
>Ga0315289_10008477_pt1 | contig 14868 bp, 11 predicted proteins | sample YL17G11_40_MG_FD_203452 | JGI IMG/M metagenome (GOLD analysis project Ga0315289, IMG submission 203452) | Sediment microbial communities from Yellowstone Lake, YNP, Wyoming, USA - YL17G11_40 | ecosystem: Environmental > Aquatic > Freshwater > Lake > Sediment | place: USA: Wyoming | collected...
CACAAACTCTATTGACAATCGGCAACATAATATCATTTTCATAAAGACTATTTGCCCCTTGGACAATCATTGAGAGCCTTTCGATGCTCACTCCGGTATCAATTCCACGATTAGTCAGAGGTGATCTTGACCCATCGGGCTGTTGGTCATATTGAGGAAAAACAAGATTCCAGAATTCAAGATAGCGTTCACAACTGCATCCAACATAACAATCCGGTTTGCCACAACTCCTTTCCTTGCCTAAATCGATATGCAATTCTGTGCAAGGACCGCACGCCCCAGATTCACCAGCAGGTCCCCAGAAATTATCTTTTGCCCCTAACCTCACAATTCTATCTTCAGATAATCCAACAAGATTATGCCAGATATCAAAGGCTTCATCGTCTTGTTCATAAATTGAGACATAGAGTTTATCCACAGGCACGTTTACAATTTTTGTTGTGAATTCCCACGCCCACTCAATCGCTTCTTTTTTAAAATAATCACCAAATGAAAAATTCCCAAGCATTTCAAAAAATGTATGATGTCTGAGCGTTTTACCAACGTTCTCAAGGTCGCTTCCTTTTCCTGAGACACGTAGACATTTCTGGCAGGTCGTAGCACGTCTGTAAGGCAATGGAACCGTTCCCGACCAATATGGTTTAAATTGAACCATACCAGCGGTTGTAAAAAGTAACGTCGGATCATCATAAGGAATCAATGATGAACTTGGAACGTGTTTATGTTTTCGTTCTACAAAATAATCGATGAACATTTTTCGTAATTCATCTGATTTCAGCATAAACAAATCTCCTGCACTAAAAAATTTGCTTTGTTAAACTATTTCTACCATCTACAAATGTCAAACTTAAAATACAATACCGCTAATGATTTAAAAATTAAAAAAATACTAATATCTAAAACCATGAAGAACACGAAAAGAAAAACAAAACATATAAATTCGTAGGGTTCAGGCATGCCTGTCCCCTACTTTATAATTCAATAGTGATTGTTTAAAAACCCTTAAAAGCGAGATTGCTTCGTCACTGCCGTTCCTCGCAATGACAGTTTTGGAGTGTCATTGCGAACAGTGTTATCGTGAAGCAATCTCATTGTTAGGACAAATATCTGAGTTTTTAAACAATCACTTCAATAATATAAATAATTTAAAATATTCTTGACCTCTCAACAGAAAATTGATAAATAATGCGATAGAATATAAGTAAAAATTAAAGAAGGGAGTCATTTCAGATGCGTAAAATTGCCGTAATTCTTCTGTGTTTAGTTTTTCTTTTCGCTATGTTTGGGTGTGCCAGTGTAAAGAAAGCAAGTACATTCAATGGACTGAAGTTATGCCCGGGCAAAGAAAATGTGGGGCATTATCATGGAAAAAATTGGGGTATTTATATTCTATGGATTCCAATACTAACTGGTGATTCAGACAAGGTTGAAGCTGAAGGTGGTGCGTTAATCAATACGACCCTTTTAAAAGACACAGTTAATCTAGACTCTCTTGCCGCAATGATCACACGTATTGCAAAAGCTGATGGTGCCAATACAGTTGTAGATATGGTCTCATCACGAAATACAGTCTGGGTAGCACCCTTTTTAGTTGTCTTTATGAAAAATGTCAGTATGTCCGCAAGCGGAGTAAAATAAGATATACCAACTCCGTTTTATACAAGATGAATTAGGGGTGGATTAATTTCCGCCCCTTTGTTTTTTCTACAAAAAAATTGATTTATAAAAATAAACAAATTAAGTTTGAAAAATTCAATTTTTACCAATAGATCCAACTCGTAACATTTGTAGTTGAAGGGACATATTCATCGGCACCAATATCAAAATCAGAGCCATCTCCACGAGGTTCCGATGTTCCATTAAATGGTCTATTATCGCCCTCAAAATCTTTTGTTAATCCACTTATAAACTCTCCTGCATCTATACAAGGGGAAGTTAGTTTCAGGTGAAAATTTCTATTAATTGGATCAACTAATTGTGGGTCTTGATTAATATTTCCATCTCTTCTGGGAAGCCAATCCTGGATACAACAATAATAAGGCAAGGAACAATTATACATCTGGTTGTCCGAAGAAGCAGTATTTTGCCAGATAATATTGTTTATAATTTCACCGCTACAAGAATATAAACCTCCCCCTGTGTTAATCGCTGAATTCCCATAGATGGTGTTGTTGTAGATTTTGTCAAAACAATAATAAAGTCCTCCACCATCTTCTTGTGCGGAATTGTTAGAAATAACGTTGTTCTGAATAAGACCATTGGAATAATATAATCCTCCTCCACGGTAATTCGATTGATTACCAACAATTAGATTATTCTGAATAGTCCCATTGCAATCGTAAAGCCCTCCCCCATAAATTTGAACAGTATTGTTCAGAATAGTATTATTTTGGATTAAACCATTGCATTGATACAATCCCCCACCATAATTATAGGCTATATTATTCATAATCTTGTTATTTTCAATGATAGCTAAAGTCCCATTACCTGATATGCCCCCTCCATTTCTACCATAGCCGTTCTGAAGCGTAAAACCTCTAACAATACAGGTTTCATCTTCTTGACCACTAAAATATAAAATTGAACGAATTCCTTCTCCGTCTATTATTGTATTACTAACAACTCCTCTATCAAAAGGATTGGTACTCTGAAATATTACATTTTTCCCAAGAAAATGGATTGTTTCTTTATAAATACCTTGCTCTACTGTGATTATTTCCCCGGGAAATGAAAAAAATATACTTTGCTGAATAGAAGAATAATCTTCAGGTACAGTAATTGCTGAGGGTATATTATAAATATTAGGGGAAGTACCTCTTAGAATTTCAGTCCCATCATTTAATCCATCCCCATCAGTGTCTGGATTATGAGGATTAGTACCTTGAATAGATTCATGAGTATCAATTAAAAAATCTCCATCACTATCAGGATTGCTATTATATTCATCGCATCCTATATCCACTGAACTATCAGCTATACGTCCTTCTCCATCAATATCTACAATAAACTCACCCATAAGATAATATTTATTTCCAGAATCTATACAAGGAGAGCCTAACTGAAGATGAAAATCTCCATTGGTAGGATCAGTAAATTTCGGATCATCGGCTATATTGCCAATACCTCCTCCCGCCCCACCTTGAATGCAAGAATACAAAGGAATTGGACATTCATAAACCTGATCTTGAGTATTACCCCAAATAATACAATTTAAAATAATACCCCCACACTGGAAAAGACCTCTTCCAATATTACCATATATTGTATTATTTTGGATAGATCCATCACAATATGACATTCCTGTAGTTTGATTATTAGCAATAATATTATTTTGAATGATTCCACCACACAAAAAAACAGCTATATTAGTATTATCAGTAATGATATTACTTTGAATTGTTCCATTACACGAATAAAGTCCACCACCATAGGTTGCTGCTGAATTTTTTGAAATGATGTTGTTTTTGATAACACCATTACACTCAGATAGCGCACCTTCATGCCCTACTATAATATTAGGTTGAGGTGGTGGACTTACTATCCAACCCTCTGCTTCGTTTTCAATTATTGAATTATTTTCTACAATACCATTACAACCCCATAGTCCACCACCCATCCTTTTTGCTTCGTTTTTTGTAATGATATTATATTTAATTGTCGCTTTAGTCCCCATGCCAGAAATTCCACCACCATATCCATAAGAACCATAAGTAATTGTAAAACCTGACAAAATACAATTAGCTGATTCGCTACCTATAAAACTTACAACTGATGATTGTCCATTGCCATTTATAATTGTATTTTTAACAATATTCTCATCGATGGGATTTGTAGATCTTAGTATAATTTCTCTCCCTAAAAAGTTGATATTTTCCTTATAAGTGCCTTCACTGACAATTATCTCATCTCCGTTATAAGAATTATCAATCGCATCCTGAATTTTTTGATAATCACCAGCAGGACCAACAGTGATTACATTAGCTAATATTAAATGAGATATAAGCTGGAAGGTGAGAAATACAAAAAAATATCTAAATTTGAAGTTAAAGAAAGAAAAACAAGTAAGATTAAAAATATTCATTATATATCACCTCACAAAAACATTCTTACCAATAAATCCAACTCGTAACATTTGTAGTTGAAGGAACATATTCATCGGCACCGATATCAAAGTCAGAACCATCTCCACGCGGTTCGGGTCCGGAATAACCATTAAATGGTCTATTATCACCCTCAAAATCTTTTGTTAATCCACTTATAAATTCTCCTGCATCTATACAAGGGGAAGTTGGTTTTAAATGAAAATTACCATTACTCGGATCAAATAATTGAGGATTATAATTAATGTTTAGACTACCAGTACCAGTCCAACCTTGAATGCAGCAAGCATACATTGGATACGAAGAATAAAGTTGAGGATCCGATTCAGCCAAATTCCCCCATAGAATACAGTTCCTAACACCATAACAATAAGCAATTCCACCTCCATGACCTGATGCTACATTACCATAAATAGTAGTGTTTTGAATAGTACCATCACTATAGCTGATTCCTGCACCGAATGAAGCCTTGTTATTATAAATTATATTATTCTGGATTAATCCATCGCATTGATTCAATCCACCACCATCACTATATGCTATATTATTAATAATCTTGTTATTTTCTATAGTAGCTAAAGTCCCATTACCTGATATGCCCCCTCCATTTATACCATAGCCGTTTTGAAGCGTAAAACCTCTAACAATACTGGTTTCATCTTCTTGACCACTAAAAAATAAAACAGAATGAATTCCTTCACCATCAATTATTGTATTATTAACAACTCCTTTATTATAATGATTGATACTCTGTAATATCAATTTTTTCCCAAGAAAATGAATTGCTTCTTTATACACATCTTGCTCTACTGTGATTTTCTCTCCGGGAAATGAAAGGAATATAGCCTTTTGAATAGATGAAAATTGAGTTGGGACTGAAATTCCCGAGGGTAAATCAGCAATTATCGGATTTGTACCCCGTAAAATCTCAGCACCATCCCTTAATCCATCATTATCAGTGTCTGGGTCATTGGAATTACTGCTAATAATTGCCTCTTGAGTATCAACTAAAAAATCTCCATCACTATCGGGATTGCTATTATATTCATCGCACCCCATATCAACTGAACTTCCAGCTATTCGCCCTTCTCCATCGATATCCACAACAAATTTTCCTATAAGATAATATTTATTTCCTGAATCTATACAAGGTGAGCCTAACTGAAGATGAAAATCACTATTCGCGGGGTCAACAAATTTTGGATCATAGGCTATATTGCCAATACCTCCTCCTGACCAACCTTGAATGCAAGAATACATAGGAACTGTAGATTGATAAACCTGATTTTGAGTATTTCCCCATATAATACAATTTACGATAAAACCTCTACAGAAGGAAAGACCTCTCTCAATATTACCATATATTATATTATTTTGGATTGTTCCATCACATCCCGATATTCCTGTAGTATTATTTACTATAACATTGTTTTGAATAATTCCATTACACCAACTAACAGCTGAATCAGTGTTATCCGTAATTATATTATTTTGAATCGTTCCATTACACGAATAAAGTCCACCACCGCTGTTTCCCACTGAATTGTTTGAAATAAAATTGTTTCTGATAATACCATCACAATATCCAAGACCACCTCCAGATCCAACACTATGGTAGGGAGGGCCTTCTATCCAATAAGCCTCATTCTCAATTATAGAATTATCTTCGATAACACCATTACAATTCGATAGTCCACCACCTATCCCTTTTGCTTGGTTTTTTGTAATGATATTATATTTAACTGTTGCTTTGGTGTCTTCGCCATCAATTCCACCACCACGATTACTAAAACCATTAATAACAGTGAATCCTGATAGAATACAGTCAGATGTTTCACTTCCTACAAAGCTAATCACAGAGCCAGCTCTGTTTCCATCTATAATTGTATTTTTAACAACATTTTCATCAATGGGATTTGTAGATCTCAGTATAATTTTTCTCCCTAAAAAGTTGATATTTTCCATATAAGTGCCTTCACTAACAATTATCTCGTCTCCGTTATAAGAATTATCAATCGCATCTTGAATTTTTTGATAATCACCCGAAGGACCAACAGTAATAACTGCTCCTATTAGTAGATAAGACAATAATTGAAAGGTGAAGAAACATAGAAGGAATTGAAGTTTAAAGTTAAAAGAATAAAAAGGCTTAAAGCTTATTCGTTTCATTTTGTTCCACCTCGCATTTGTCAATTCTAATCATTTATATTCTATGATATTTTACTGATATTCACAAACTTTAAGTTAGTTATTGTGCTTTAATAACTAAATCCACTATATGTTCCTCATCAGAATATACCGGTCTTTGCCATATATATAAAGTAAAGTCTCCAATCTTTTCCGAAGATGTGTAATTATCTGAATTTTGAAGAATAGAAAAAGAGGATGGAAGAACTAAGCAAAAGACTTCAACATCTTCTCCTACATAACAATTTTTCAGTTTTAAAGAATACTGATTGGATGATATCTTTTTAAGTAATCTTTCATTACCTTTTGCCAATCCCCAAGCTAACCGCTCCTCTCCTACATACCAGGGTTTTTGAAGTGTTGCATAAAGTTGGTAACGACTATTTGAATCCCCTTGAACTTTAACCAACCTTGATTCGAGTAAATCATTCGATTCATCAAAAATATAAAGATTTGGCAAATTGGTTTTTCTAACTTTTATCTCCCCTGTTAATATCTGATTAGTTGTATTTATATCAGTCCCCATAAATCCACACCATAGGTCGAGTTTCTTATCCACAATAAACAATTGAAGATTAACAGTAAGATTTTTATTAAGCTCTTTTGCCTTTTTGGCAGCTATATTGAATTGAATAACATAATCCAACACCTGTCTTGGGAAAAGGTCATTCTTAATGTGGTTGATTTCAGATATTCTTATTCGGTTTTGTTCAATTCTACTATATAGATAAAATAATCCTATCAAAATCATTATAAATAGAAGGCTAATTAATACAAATTTCTTTATATTTTCCCTTCTTTTTTGTTCCGAAGGTTTTATTGCCCCTGTCCAATTAAATATGGATTTTTTATCCTTTATTTTAGTCTCAACAGGTTTCGTAAATTCCGATGCCTCAACCTGTCGATTTTTACTAACAACAATTTTGCCTGCTTTATTCTGAAATAATACCTTGCCCTTGAGAACCTTCAAGATTGTCTCTTTATCCTTCGTCACTTTCGCATATAAATCAGTCCCAATAATACCAAGCACTGCTGATGGAGTCTCAATCTCAAACATCTCTGTTTGTGATTTGACCATAGCGAATATTTCACCTATCTCAATTTTAAGATGATATACTCCTGATGTAAGTTTTATCTCTGTGTTCTTATTGAGAATAATCGTGCGACCATCATTCAGCTCAATCAAAGCAATACTTTTGTCATTCACCTTTATCTTATCACCTATTTTAAGTGCCATACCAGGTGCAGCTTCTATACCCATATCAAATCCATTACTATAAATCATAATGGAACCAAGAACTGCCTTAACCACACCATAATTAGGCTGACTTGGTCTTTTCACATCAGGCAAGTTTGTAATAAAGTTATCTCTAAACTCTTTAGACAAGTTTTGATGAGTACTCATAACATTTGCCATTCCTTCAAAAATATTAAATATACGATTGCATCTCTCACATTTTTCTAAATGGTTATGTATTTTGTCAGACTTGGAATCAGAAATTTTCCCATCAATTAATCTGGAAAATGTCTTTAATTTAGGATGAAAAATCATAGTACTCCTTCCTTTTTAAGCATTTTCAGAATGATTTTTCTTGCATAATAGAGTCGTGATAATACAGCGCTCATCGATAAATTAAGGAAATCAGCAAGCCTTTTACACGAAAAACCTTCTGTGTAACGGAGCTCTATTATTTCACGATATTTCGCTGGAAGTTTTTGAACAATTTTCTTAATATTATGAATCAACTCCTTGTCAGAATCAGAATCTGAGCTTGAATTAACCGCTTCAATCTTGACTTCATCTAAATAATCAAGAGAAAGAGGTATATGTTTCGTCTTTCTTTTATATCCACTGCATACATTCTTGGAAATTGCCGCTATCCATTGCGCAAATGCTGACGGATTCATCAATCTATCAAGATTTTTATAACCAATAAGAAAAGTTTCCTGCACAATATCCTCCGCAATCTCGAGATTATGGAAATTTATTAAGGCAATACGGTAAACAAGATTCTGGTAACGGTCTAATAATATGCCATAAGATTCCTTATCACCAGATAGCACTTTTTCTACAATTCCCTTATCAGACAATTGTTCCATTGAACGAACCTTAATTGTTTTTCACCTATTACTACCTGTCATATAATAAGTGTCAAAAGAGTGGATTTTATTGCAAAATATTTTATGGAAAATAAAAAATATTTAGAATATCATTCAAATCGGTAAGATTTATTTAGATAAGAACAAGTTTCCCAAAATAGAAAATGAAAAGAATGGATGAAGATAACAGTATATAAAAATTATTGTTTTTTTTATATCAAATAGTCAATTATTCAGAAGTTTTATTCTTATAATATTCCTTGCGAAGAATCCCCATTACATAAAAATCGCAGTATTCATTATTGTGATACATCGCCTCTCTTAATAAACCTTCCCTAACAAAACCAGCTTTCTCATAAGCCTTGATGCCTCTTTCGTTGCCAGCAAATACATGAAGCTGTATACGATTCAGATTCAAAATTTCAAATCCATATTCTACCATTAGCTTTGTTGCTTCTGAACCATACCCTTTCCCCCAATTCTCTGCTTTTGTAACAATTATGGAAAATATCGCTGCTTTACTCACATAATCAATCCGATGAAATGCAGTTACTCCAACTGCTTCATCCGTATCCTTTGCCACAATAGCAAAAGGAATATAATCCTTCTCCTTATACAAATTTTTAAGCAAATCGTCCTGCCTTGAACGATTAGTCGGAAATGACGTGAAAAAGGTGTATCTCACATCAAGCGAGTTGATACAATCACAAAACAAATCCACATCATTTAAGTCAATTGGACGAAGATAAATCTTCTCACCTTCCATAAATGCATTTTCCATTTTCACTCTCCTAAACGATTTTTAAAAAATAATAAATTACAATTAAAATCATTTGACAAGAGATTTTTATTTCAAATAAATACAAGCCACAAAATTATACAAAAATATACATAAAAAATTTTTTCAGACAGGATTTACAGGATGAACAGGAATAAAATATTAAAATCTTGTCTTCGTGAAAACGGGGATATGTATCCTGTCAATCCTGTTTATCCTGTCTGAAATTCGTTTTTTAACACAAAAGGTTATGAAGAACCTATTTTTTAAATTTTCGTGATTTTTCGTGGCTAATTTTTTATTTTTACTTTTTAGAGTAACACTTTTTTATTGACACGGTTCTGTTGATTTGACATAAGAAATTTTTGGAAAATTAAAAGTACATATTAAAGCTGGCTTAGCTCAATTGGTAGAGCAGCCGCCTTGTAAGCGGCAGGTTGCGGGTTCGAGTCCCATAGCCAGCTCCACTTTCTATGGAGAGGTTCCCGAGTGGCTAAAGGGAGCAGACTGTAAATCTGTTGACTGACGTCTTCGTAGGTTCGAATCCTACCCTCTCCAATTTCCTTTTTTTACATCTCTCAATTCATCCCAATTATATAATCAATACTTGAATAATTGTAGTTAAAGTACAATCAGATGTCTTGATTTTATTTCTCAATTATATTAAATACATTTTTATTTTCTATCATTTCTTCTTATTATTTAGTCAAACTTATAAACAAGTCCAAAAATCTGTTGAAATATGCTCAGAATAATAATAAAAGCATTAATTATAAATTTTCAAAAAGTTTTGTTCACGAATTTCGGTATACCGTACGTGTCTTGTTCCCAAGCGGGGCTTGGGGACAAGAGCAATTACTGGAGTTTGGGAATAAGACGAATCTTTTGGAGTACGAAAGCTTGCTTTCCCCTGAACTTGATTCAGGGTTGCTTCCAGTATAGGAACGCATATATGCGTTCCCTACAAATTAGCGAGACCAAGTTCTCGCCAAATAAAGCGGTAGCAAGCTACCGCACTCCATACAAAACTGAAAGAGTCCAGTGAGGAATGAATCTATGTCTAAAATTCTTGTAATTGGCACCGGTCCAATGATGAGTGATGATGTGAAGAAATTAAGCGGGCATTGCCTTAGAACCTGGCATTTCGTTAAACCGCTTCTGGACGATGGGCATAACATTGATTTATATACCTTGAATATATTTATGGCTAAAGATGAGGGACCGAAAGATTTTATAACAACTCTTAAACGAGATGGGTTTCAATATAGATTATTGGATGAGAGATGGGGCAGTTTATGGGAATATTTACAGAATATATATGAGAAGAGGAAATTTGATTGCATCTTAGGAATTAATACCGATCCATCAGCCTGGGCTTGCAGGATCAATACAGCGATTCCTGTCTGGGCAGATTTGAATGGTTGGGTTATGGCAGAGGCTCAGATAAAGGCTTACAATGATGATGATGACCTTTTCTTACATCATTACTGGGTTCAGGAAAGACCTGTCATCAGGCGCGCAGACGTATTTTCCGCAGTCTCAATGCCGCAATTGTATGCTTTGTATGGTGAATTAGCGACGGTTGGTCGTCTAAATAAATATACTTATAATTATAAATTTGCCTATCATATTCCAAATGCAATTGACCCTGAAGTCGTAAACAAAGCTGAAGCGATTCGAAGTTCAAATAAGAGATTCTTACGTGGAAAAATTGTCGAAAATAATACATTCATTGTTTTATGGAGTGGTGGATATAATACGTGGGTTGACATAGACACCTTATTTAAAGGCTTGGAAGGTGCCATATCAGAAAATAGCAATATTCATTTTGTTTCGACAGGTGGTGAGATTTCTACTCACTCAGAAAAACTGTATAATAGATTTCAATCTCTAATTGAACAATCAAAATACAAAAATAATTTTCATCTCTTAGGATGGATAGAAGGAAAGAATATTCCACTTTGTTATACAGAAGCAGATGTGGGTATTAACGTTGATTCATTTAATAATGAAACAATTTTCGGTGCAAGAAATAGAATTACGAATATGATGGCTTATTCGCTTCCGATTATAACCACACTGGGATCCGAGATTTGCTATGATTTAAAAAATAATAATGCAGGCATAACATTTGAAATAGGTGACTGGAATAAACTAAAAGAAAAAATAGTTTATTATTCCAACAATAGAGAGGAATTAAGACAAATAGGGATTCGTGGTAAAGATTTTGCATTAAAGAATTATGCTTACGGTGATACAATAAAAGCCTGTCGTGAATGGGCAAAAAAGCCATATTTATCACCCGATAATCAGGCAAAATTAGTAAAAGAATCCGCTATTAATATTTCTCTAAATGATAAGATAAAACGAATCTATCTGAACAAGTTGGAAAAAAATGCTTGCCTCACCGATGATATCGATGATATTGAGCAATTGCTAATTTCACATCGTGATTTGCAACTCATTAGAAATAAATTACCTTATAGAATACTCAAAAAAATAAAAAGTCTATTTTCTTCAAGGAAAGAAGAGGAGAAACGAAATGAATAAAAATTTACTGAGATTTGGTTTATTAGTTATATTAACTTTACTATTAATCACCTGTATGAAAAAATCAAAAATAGAAGAATTTCCAACTGCTCTTGAGCAATTTGATTATGCTGCTCAATATCATCAGATGCACTCAGCAAAGATTCTACAAAAAGATAATACCCAAATTATAAAAGAGATTATCGAGCATTATAAGAGAGTTGTAGATAAATTTCCTGACGATGACGTTTATACCCCTGAAGCGAAATTACAAATTGCCAACGGATATTACCTGATTAAGAATTATAAAAAGGCGATTAAATATTATAACAGTATATTAAAAGGAAATAGTAAACTGGATTATCATTACGCTCGAGCATTAAAAGGCATTGGTGATTGCTATGGGATTACAGAAGAAAAAGATTTAGCTGTGAAATACTGGACTGAGTGTATCAATAAGTATAAAGATAGTGATAATAAGACTGTAATTAAACTGGTTGATGAATGTAAGAAAAATTTAGGTATAAATATGTAGATTATTTTTAAGATTGAAATTAAAAGAATTTATTAACCACAGTGCGGTTATGATTCATTATCAAGACATTTTATTTATTTCTGATTTTTCAAGAAAAGAATTATATGATTAGGTATGCCCTCTTCACTCTTTTACTTTTGATTTCAATTTCCATCTTTCCTCAACCTATCTATGACAGATTAGAGTTAGACGCTTCCCCTTATTATACCTACTTCTACGACCTGAATGGAGATAATAAAAAAGATGCTATAGAGTTTTCAGATGAGATTAATATTTTTTATCAAGAAGAGAACGCCTTTCCTGTTAGTCCTCTGAAGATACAATATCCTGTGAAAAATTTCGTATTCGATTTTGTAAATTTAGAAAAAGGTAGTGGATGTGATTTGATTTTTTTCAAAGAAGATGGCATTTACAAATTTAAAAAGGTAAACAAAGTTTTAACAAATGATATTGAAAAACTGATTGATACAGCATCCATTTATATAGAGAGTGATAACAGAAGTAAGAAATTTGCTGATATTTCTTTTGATTTGAATAATGATGGAATAGATGAGATATTTATTCCAAGACTTGATACCCCATTATTATTTAAGAAGAACGGAGAAGAATTCAAAAATGTTGATTTGCCTGTCATATCGCTTAACTTTTCACAAAACTATTTTGGTATGAATTTTAAATCTCTTGAAGAGGTTAATGATTCAGATTATCTTTACTTTTCTTACTCATCAATATATGCTTTACCGAATCTCCTGATACAAGATTTTAATAATGACAGATTAAAAGACATCGGAGAAATTGTGGCATATAATTCCCCTCAATCGCAATCGTCCTCTGATATGAATAGCCAGGATACGCAAACTCAATTGAGTAGTGAAAATAGATACTATAAAAAGGGCTCAATCATCAATATTTATCTTCAGGGAGAAAACCTGAAATTTCCTGATAATCCTGATTATCGTTTTAATGTCCCAACATTGATTCATTATTGTGGTGTGCATTTCTTTATATTTGACTCTCAGACTCTTGTGGATTTAAATAATGATAATTTCCCCGATTTAATCGTCAGGCATACAGAAGATAATATTTTTAATCCAAAGACAACTTATAAAATTTACCTTGGAGATAAAAAAGAAGGATTCAAAAAAGATTTTAGTCAGGTGTTGACTACTAAAGATATTTTAGGGGAATACTTCATCTCTGATATTAATTCTGATGGTCTTGTTGATATCTCCCTATTATATATAGATGTTAATTTCAGTTCTACAGAGGTTATGACGAGGATTATTTTGGGTAGAGAAGTTGAAATTGAAATCAGGACTTATCTTGGTAAGAAAGGAAAATTATTTGATGAAAAACCTGATATTAAAAAAAGGTTGGTCATAAGCAGTCACTGTCTTAATTGGTGGTTTTTACCAAACTTCAATCTAAATTACGACTTTAATGGTGATGGGAAGCTTGACCTTTTAGTGCGAGAAGCAGTTGATAAGGCTTTCGTATATAAATTCATTAATGAGGAAAAGGGATTCTCTAACAAACCAATACTCACATTCAATCTCACAGAAGACTCAGAACTCGATTTAGATTATCTTAACAATGATAAGAAGGCAGATGTGATTGAGAAAATAAATGGAAGGAAATTGCGAATTTACTTATCAAGATGAAAATGATGTAACGCGAGATTTATCTCGCATGTTTTTAGGACTTAACAAATTATTAAAAATTATTGTTCATAAATTATTAAATATGCCCCCTCACCCTTCCCTCTCCCCTCTGGGGAGAGGATTAAGGTGAGGGGTTAAAGCTTTGTAGTAATACAAAATCTCTAATTTAGGAACAATAATTAATGAAAATCTATTATGTAGTCTCACAATACTTCAATTGGTTGATTTATCAGACGGTAATTTAGTCTTCTCTTCTGAATCAGGACTAATCAGTTTTGTTTTTTCATCCGATTTTATTTTTTCAATCATTTCCTTTGCCTTGTCTACATATTTACTTAAGGGCATATATTCAATAATTATTTCGTATTGCTGAACAGCTTTTTTCATATTAGCCGTCTTATTGAATGGTAAATTCATATAGCATTTAGCCATAAGGAAGTGGGCTTCATCAGCAACCAAACTATTCGGATAAACATCCACACTTTTTTGAAAGTAAGCAATTGCCTCGAGTAGAAGTTCTTCCATCTTGATAAGGTCTTTTTTCATACCCATTGCCTTATCCATCGTTTTAAATCCATTATTAAAATCGTTTATCCAATCTTTAACATCGGTTGCAAAAGCGATAGCTGAAATTGCCAATATGAGAAATAAAATAGTGGATTTGAAAATATTATTTTTTATCATCTTTAATGCCTCTCTTATTTTATCTGAGCACTTTTATAATACTTTAAATTTCAATTCCTTTGGATGCATAGCATTTCCTTTTAGATTTCTTGCCGTTATAAATACTTTGTATTCGCCAGGTTTTAAAGGTTCATCAAATGTTACTATCAGTTCACCCGTTAATGGAGCATAAGAATATTTTGCGGACTCATTATTTACTTTAACTACAAAAGAATTGCTGTCAAAATAATGCTCACCAAATCCATCACATAATCTTAGCAGAATTGTTGAAATTTTATTACTGACTTCGCTATT